>BNJS01003372.1_pt1 | contig 19091 bp, 22 predicted proteins | sample 8540461 | NCBI WGS metagenome assembly BNJS01 (sample SAMD00202454, study PRJDB9452) | human saliva metagenome | isolation source: human saliva | place: Japan | reverse complement strand
TTAGTGAAAGAGAATAAAATTATTACTTTAAGAATCCTTTCTTTATTTTTTTAGACAGGAAATTTCATCTTTTTATTAATAAATAAAAGGACATTATTCTATCCAATAATAGAACAATATCCTTTCAACTAGATGATCAGTTAGTCAAAAATATTCTAAGGTTTTATTTGCTTTTAAGAGTTTTAATATCATAAGTTACTAAATCCCCATTCTTATTATAAAACTGAACTCCTTCTGATGAAAAAAAAATAAGATATTTAGAATCAATTTGAGCAATTTGTGCTATTTGATTTATATGATTTTTTAAAGTATCCTTATCTAATCCATAATCTGGTATATCATCATAATCATCTTCTTTATTTTCTGTATGTGATTTTTCTTCTTCACCAACTTTTTCGACTGAAGGATTGCTGCTAGTCGCATCTGCCTCATTTTGAGATTTATTATCCTTTGGTTGTTCATCAACTTTATTTGAATCCGTTGCATCTTTCTTTGTTTCCGATTTCTTATCTAAAGAAACTAGATGTGAATTAGAAGAACCATTTGTTGTTTCTTTTCCTTCATTTCTTTTAGCTATCAACTCTTGAGCTTGTTTCCACTCTTTCTCTGATAAATCAGACTGATTGATACTTCTCAATGAATCACCACTAGCTTTTGGAATACTGAAAGATTTATCTGCCCAAATATAAGTTCCCTTTGCCAATACATCCTGAGGATCAAAAATATATCCATCAGGAGTTGCAAACTTGCCTTCTTTAAGTGCTTTCTGTACTTCTTCCGCAGAATGGATAATTTGCCAATTCTGCATTCCAGGACGATTTTTCAAGAGGCGTTACATTAGCAATAACAGATCCAGCATCATCATGACCTGGTTTTGACCAAACTTCAGGACGCACATCAGGATGTTGCATTACATATTTTATTGTTGCTATTTGATCACTACTTAACCAAGAATATGGTACGACATGAATGTGATCAATATGTGGAATAATGAAGGAACTTCCAGTATCATATGTGGTATTGGCTGCATGCATAGGCAAGCTAGATACATCCACAGCTAATTTTGGTTTAATTTCTGTTTCTACAATATCATAACGATAATTATCTTTATCTTTAAGCATTAGTTCCTGCTCAGAAAAAGCTATTTGAGTAAGATCGAGTTCTTCACGTGAATAAAAATAATCTTTACCACCTTCATTAATTATATAACCAACTTTACTATTTCTAGAAACTTTACTAGTTACTTTTTTATAATCAAACTTTGGTTTTTCTTTCTCATGTGAGTGAACTGAAGAAACGATGTCATCGGGATTTTTACCAGTTTCTTGAATCCATTTAGCAACTTCATCCAATTCGAATTGTTCTAATTCACCATATCCCATATAATGGAAATGATCACCGTGTTTGGCAATAACACCTGATTTATCAACAGAATCGATGGAATCTTTGGTAAATATGTATCCATCACTCGTATCATAAGGTTTACCATCTAAACCTTTTCCATAAGCTTTGATTGGTTGTCCTAAGAGCTTATGAACTACTTCTTTTGATACTAAAGGTTTAATATCTGTACCAATTTGATTTAATCCATTTTGCCCTTTTAACGGAATAATTCTAGCAATCTTCTGCTCTAAATCAGACATTTGTGAATAAGGGATAAAGTGATAATGATCCCCGTGAGGCACTGCGACACCATTTGCTGTACGTTTGATGATTTGTGCCGGATCAAAGACTAAGCCATCCGTTTCTACATGTCGTTCTGATAAAGGTTTGGCATACAATTCACTTAAGAGTGTTGAAATGTCTTCCCCTTGGTCTTGATGATAAGTTGAGTGACAGTTAGATTAGGAGTCTCTGTCAGACTTGGTTGAGCTGGTTTAGCATTATCACTACTTAGTTTACTTGAGCTTGTAGAAGAATGTGAGCCCTGTTTACCATTCCAATAAGCTTGGGCTGCAGCCAATTCTCCTGCTGACAAATCACTCTTAGGAATATAGTGGAAATGATTGCCGTGCGGTACAACAAAAGCGTCACCTGTATCTTCAATCACATCTGTCGGACTAAAGACATACCCATCATCCGTTGTATAGGCGCCTCCAGTTGCTCTATTCGGTGCCGGCGTATTAAGATTAAAGTTTGGTTTAATGGTTGAACTTGGTGTTGAACTTGTTTTCTCAGGACTGCTTGGTTTCGTATTATTAGAATGACTTTGAACTGGCTGACCTCCAATTGGTAGGTTTCGAGCCAATTTTTCTTCCAAGGCAGACATTTGCGAATAAGGAATGAAATGGAAATGATCGCCGTGAGGCACTGCCACACCATTGGCAGTACGTTTTGTAATCTGTGCTGGGTCAAATACTAATCCATCAGACTCCACATGACGTTGGCTAAGTGGCAAAGCGTATAATTCTTGAAGAAGACTAGCTAAATCCTCACTTTGACTTTCAGGAGCTGTTGCAGGATTTTGAGGAGTCTCAGATTGACTCGTTCTCACACTAGATCTTGTTTCAGCTCTACTAGAACGATATTCAACCGTACTTAATTGACCGCCTTTTCCAGATAAGAAGGCTTGGGCAGCAGCTAATTCACTGGCAGACAAGTCACTCTTAGGAATATAGTGGAAGTGATTGCCATGAGGAACGATATAGGCATCGCCCGTATCTTCGATGATATCAGAGGCATTAAAGATATACCCATCATCCGTTGTATAACGGCCTTGAGCTCTGGCTGCAACTACTGCCTGATCGTTAGAACCACCTCCGTGATTACTACTATGTTCCTGCTTCTGACGTTTAATCTCTTCTTTTGTCCGAATATTGTCCGCATGAGCCGCATCTTTAAGGTAAACATAGTATTTCCCGTCTACCTTGATGACATAACCACCCTTGATTTCATTGACAATGTCTGCATCCTTCAACTGATAATTCGGATCTTTCATCAGCAGTTCTTCACTGATGATAGCGTCATAAGGAACCTTGCCATTATAGTAATGATAATGATCTCCATGAGAAGTCACATAACCTTGATCAGTGATCTTGATGACGATTTGTTCTGCGTTGATTCCCTCTCTCTTACTGACTTCATCTGGTGTCAAGTTCTCTGCTTTTTGACCAGCCTGATCACCATCTATATAAGCTACTCGATTAGAATCTTTCTTAACTTGACCAGCTTGGTAACGACCAAGTTCATAGGAACAAACACTTAGGGCAAGAACTGCCACTGAACCCGCTACATATTTTTTATTGATTTTCATTCTTTCCTCATTTCTTAAATATATTTGATTCTCCACAAAATGATGAACCGGTTAATTAACTAGTTAATAGTTTACTCTTTTTAGTATTGCTTGTCAAGAATTTTTCGTATATACATAATAAAAATGAAAGCCTCTTTATCGAGACTTTCATTTTTATTAGTTGATTTTTCCATACTTACAGATGGAGGATTACTTTCTTTTTAACAACGCAAGTAATTTTTCTGCTTCTGCCATGATACCATTATTATCCATTGTTTGCAGGCTCAAATTATTTCGTAAACCAGATAGGCTCTCTGTCACATTGTCTTTCAAACTAGCATCCGTTACTTTAGCAAGTAGAGCTTCTACTTCTTTGAGTTTGGCTTCTACTTTTTCTGTTTCTACTTGAGGTACTTCAGCTTCGTCTGTTGTATCTTTAGATACTTCTTCTGTCTCGTCTTCATCAGTGCTCGGTTTATAAAGATTATCTACTGAAGGGGTTGAAGCTGTATGATTTTCTTTTTCATTGGATTCAGGACGGGTTGACTCGTCTGATTCATGATGATTTTCCTTATCTTCATCAGATTTACTGTCTTTGTCTGCCTTATTTTTACGAACATGGTCGCTGGCATTTCCCCAACCATTATCTGAGTGAGGACGTTCTTCAGGATGTTCAACATAATATTTTACAGTCGCAAAGAGATCCTCAAGGCTATAACCCTTAGGTGCTTCATAGAGTCCTTCATCAAACCAACCAAATTTAATGTTATGGTAATGGTCGTAATGAGGTATAATTAAGCTACCATTTTTTACTTCAACAGTATGTTGTAGATTGTAAGGAATATGATCAAGTGGGACCTTCTTAGCTGCTTTCACTTTATTATAGATTGCTTCTACTCCTTTAACCTCAGTATTTCCTGAACCCTGATTATCTGTTGAAGGAGGCGTCAAACCTTTCTCTTTAGCATAAGCCTGAGCTGCCGCTCTTTCAGCTTCAGACAAACTATCTTTCTTAATCCAATGGCTATGGGTCATATGAGGTGTTACATAAGCATCTCCCTCATCACTGGTAATATCACGAGTGTCAAAGATATAGCCATCCTCTGTTGTATACTTACCTGCTAATTTCGCTAATTTAATTTCATCGTCTGTATAAGCAATTTGAGCATTTGGTTTGCCAAGACGTTCTGGATGGGTAATTGGTGCTAGGAATGACAATAAATCATCTACCAATTTTCCTTTATTAGAAGATTCATCATTCAAGCGTTCTGCTAATTTGTCTAAGGCTTGGAAAATCAGAAGTACGACCCTTATTTTCAGACAAGGCTTTATGAGCCTCGGTCAATAAATTATATGCTTTATCATAAAATTCTTGGTCACGAGGTGGTACATTTTCTTTCTTCGCAACTAGAGCATGTGTCTCTTGAGTTTTCTTAGACAAGAGATTTTCAATAGCATCAATCTTATCCTTGGCCAAATCTTTAGCTAGAACATAACGACTAACGCCCTTATCCTCGATAATATATCCGTCTCCAACTTTTCTAACAACCTGGTTGACATCAAGTTCAGTCGGTTTATTTTCCACTGGTGCTTGAGGTTTGGTAGTAGGAGCTGGCTTCAAAGGAGTAACACTTGGCAAGACACTGCCATTTTGTCCCTTAACAGCTATCATACGAGCCAATTTTTCTTCCAGCGGTGACATTTGTGAATAAGGAATAAAGTGATAATGGTCTCCGTGAGGCACTGCTACACCGTTAGCTGTACGTTTGATGATTTGTGCCGGATCAAAGACTAGTCCATCCGATTCCACATGGCGTTCTGACAAAGGTTTGGCATACAATTCACTTAAAAGTGTTGAAATGTCTTCCCCTTGGTCTTGATGATAAGTTGGAGTGACAGTCAGATTTGGAGTCTCTGTCAAACTTGGTTGGGCTGGTTTAGCATTATCACTACTTGGTTTACTTGAACTTGTAGAGGAATGTGAACCCTGTTTCCCATTCCAATAAGCTTGGGCTGCAGCTAATTCTCCTGCTGACAAATCACTCTTAGGTATATAGTGGAAATGATTGCCGTGCGGTACAACAAAAGCGTCTCCTGTATCTTCAATCACATCTGTCGGACTAAAGACATACCCATCATCCGTTGTATAAGCGCCTCCAGTTCCTCGATTTGGTGTCTGCGTATTGAGATTAAAGTTTGGTTTAATCGTTGAACTTGGTTTCTCAGGACTGCTTGGTTTCGGATTGTCAGAATGACTTTGAACTGGCTGACCTCCAATTGGAAGATTTCGAGCCAATTTTTCTTCCAAGGCAGACATTTGCGAATAAGGAATGAAATGGAAATGATCTCCGTGAGGAACTGCCACACCATTGGCAGTACGTTTTGTAATCTGTGCTGGGTCAAATACCAATCCATCAGACTCCACATGACGTTGGCTAAGTGGCAAAGCGTACAATTCTTGAAGGAGACTATCCAAGTCCTCATTTTGACTCTCAGGAGCTTTGGCAGAATCTTGAGGTGTCTCAGATGGACTCGTTCTCACACTAGATCTTGTTTCAGCTCTGCTTGAACGATATTCAACCGTACTTAATTGGCCACCTTTTCCAGATAAGAAGGCTTGGGCAGCAGCTAATTCACTAGCAGACAAATCACTCTTCGGAATATAGTGGAAGTGATTGCCGTGAGGGACGATATAGGCATCACCTGTGTCCTCAATGATATCAGATGCATTGAAGATATAACCATCATCCGTTGTATAGCGTCCTTGGGCTCTGGCTGCAACTACCGCCTGATCGCTAGAACCACCTCCATGATTACTACTATGTTCCTGCTTCTGACGTTTAATCTCTTCTTTTGTCCGAATATTGTCTGCATGAGCCGCATCTTTAAGGTAAACATAGTATTTCCCGTCTACCTTAATCACATAGCCACCCTTGATTTCATTGACAATGTCTGCATCCTTCAACTGATAATTCGGATCTTTCATCAGCAGTTCTTCACTGATGATAGCATCATAAGGAACCTTGCCATTATAGTAATGATAATGGTCTCCATGAGAGGTCACATAACCTTGATCCGTAATCTTGATGACGATTTGTTCAGCGTTGATTCCTCTCTCTTACTGACTTCATCTGGTGTCAAGTTCTCTGCCTTTTGACCAGCCTGATCACCGTCTATATAAGCAACTCGATTAGAATCTTTCTTAACTTGAGTAGCTTGGTACCGTCCAAGCTCATAGGAACAAACACTTAGGGCAAGGACCGCCACTGAACCCACTACATATTTTTTATTGATTTTCATTCTTTTCTCACTTTAATTCTTCTGCTAGAACACTCATATTTTCTTCAAGATTTTCTAGGTAAGTCTTGTCATTTTGTGGGTCTGCCTCTAAAGGATTCAGAGTTTTAAGACCCACACCTGTTGATTTGACAAGAGTTTCAGCTACTTTTGAAGAAGCATTACTTTCTGTAAAAATCGTTTTAACCTTATAGGTTTTAACAAATTCCTGAATTTCTGTTAGTTGTCTTGGACTGGGTTCTTGTTCAGGAGAAATACCTGCAATACCAAGTTGATTGAGTCCAAATCGCTTAGCTAGATAAGAAAAGGCTGTATGCTGTGTTACAAAAGTTTTCTGACTCGCTTTTTCAAATTTAGGCTGGAATTTCTTAGTCAATTCTTGAGCTTTTTTGATAAAGGCTTGCGCATTTTTCTGGTAAGTTTCTTTATGCTCACTATCCACCTCTGAAAGTTTATCAGCGATAATCTGAGCTTCTTCTCCAGCTTTTTCAGGATCTAGCCAAGTGTGAGGGTCATAAAGCGTTTTTTCATCAACTCCATCACCTGCTTCCACATCTTCTAGCCCTGGGACGCGGTCTAAAGTCATTCCCTCTGAAGCCTCTAAAACCTTAACTTTGGATTTTTTAAGATTGGGGTCCAGACTTCTGCCCAAGATTCGAGCGTATGAGAATGGTAAACAAAGACATCTGCATCATAGATGGCTGCGATGTCATTTGCTGAAGGTTCAAAGGAGTGAATCCCACTACTTGACTGAATCATTCGAACATCATTCAAAGTCACCAGATACTTCCTTGACCATAGCATAGACAGGGAAAAAACTGGTTACAATTTTCATCCCTTTCCCAGTCTGACTTTCCTTTTGGCCACAAGCCCCTAAACACAAAAGAAAGACACTTAACAATACTAAAAAAATAAACTTTTGTTTTCTTCATAGATAACCCCTTAACTATTTAATTAACTGGTAAACATTCTACTCCTAAAAAAATTTAATCTGTCAAGCTATTTTTTTAGAAAAAAATTTGAAATTTCTTTCACATATAAAAATCTGCTGAGTTTCAACAACTCAACAGATTCTCACTTTATATACTCAATGAAAATCAAAGAGCAAATTAGGAAGCTAGCCGTAGGTTGCTCAAAACACTGTTTTGAGGTTGTAGATAAGACTGACGAAGTCAGTCACATATATACGGCAAGGCGAAGCTGACGTGGTTTGAAGAGATTTTCGAAGAGTATTATTCTTCTATGGTAGAATGCTTATAACCATAAGTAAAGTAAATGATACTTCCTACTAACAATGCAACTAAGAAAGCAATCCAGGTTTCCATATTATACTGCAACATAAAGGATAGACAAATGATGATTGATAAAATTGGTAACAGAGGTACCAATGGTGTTTTAAATTCTCCAGCTTTGGGCATCCCCTTTTCTCTCCGTAAGCGAATCAGGCCGTAAGCTAGCATAATCAAGTAGGCTAAGGTACAAATATTTAAGAAGGCTGCGATACTAGCTAGAGGGAACATTCCTGCTGCTACTGCTGAAGCTAGACCTGTCAAGATAGTAGCATTTTTGGGTACCTTGCTAGTCTTCGTCAGTTCTTTAAAGGCAGCAGGCATCAATCCGTCACGCGCTAAACTGTAAATCATACGCGAGAGGGCATAGGTCATCGAGATACAAACCGTAATCAAGGTCAAGATAGCCACTAATGACACATAGTTAGCTGCCCAACTAATCCCAACACTACGAAGGGCAAAGGCAACGGCATCATCGACATTTAGATGACTATAGTGAACCACACCAGTCAAGACAAGCGTCACCAAGGCATAAAGAATGGTTACGATAGAAAGCGATAAGACAATCCCTCTAGGAATATTTTTTTGAGGAGTCTTGACCTCATCTACAGCCATAGAGATGGATTCAAAGCCCCAAAAAACCAAAGAACATCAAGGACGCACCAGCCATAATACCAGTACTAGCACCATAGATTTGTCCAAAACCATAAGGAGCAAAATTGCTCCAATTATCAAGCTTGATATGCCAAATTCCTACTAAAACAAAGAGAGCTAAAGCGGAAAATTTCAAAATCACTAGAATAGAATTAAAGCGTAAGGCTGCTTTAGCATTGAGTAAAACAAGCGAGGTCACCAATACCAAAGACAAGAATAGGCAATAAATCAACAAATGTCCCTGCTTGAGGATTAAAGGTACCATTTAAAGCCTGAGGAAGGGCTATCCCGTATTGAGAGAGCAAGCCTTTAAAATAAGCTGCCCAACCCGAAGCCACACCAGATATGGCTGTCATGAACTCCATCATGGTTAACCAACCTAGCCAACCAGGCTGGGAATTCTCCTAAAATAGCATAGAGATAACTATAGGCACCACCTGTAGCGGGTACTCGTGAAGCAAATTCTGCAAAAAAGAGGGCTGATAATCCCACACACAAAGGCAGAAATGACGATTGAAATCACTAGCGCTGGACCAGCAAGCGTTGCAGCTGCAGTACCTGTAATTGTAAAGACGCCTGTCCCTACCATGGCTCCGATACCCAGCAAAATCAAATCCCATAACTTCAAATGCCTGTGCATCTCCGTTTTATCCAAACTAACATTCTTTGTTCTAAATATATTCATCTTTGACTCCAAAATAAAATGATGATTCTATTTTACCATAAATATAGGAGATTTGTGAATATTTATAAAATAATTTTCTAAAAAAATCTGACTACATATTGTAATCAGATTTTTATCTATTCTAGTTCATTTCTTTAAAGGCAGCTTCTGCATCCGCATTGCTGATAACACCAAATTGAATCTTTCCCAATCTTTCCTTGACTATCAATCAGGTATTCTGTAGGAATGCTTCGAATTTGATAAGCTTGGAAGGTGGTTGCTTTTGTATCATAAAGAACTGGGATATCCTTATAACCTTGATCTTGGAACCATTGTGGGAATTGCTCGACAGTTTTTTCACCTTGAATTCCTGGTGCAATGACACTAAGAATTTCGAAATCACGATCTTCTTTTGCAGCTAATTCCATCAACTCAGGCATACTTTTCTTACATGGACCACACCATGAAGCCCAAAACTTCAAGTAGACTTTTTTCCCCTTATAATCAGATAACTTTAACTTCTTTACCATCCATGGATTGCAAGGTGAAAGTCTGGAGCCTCTTTCCCAACAGCAATTTGTTGTACAGGCGTTTGTTGCTGCTGTTTTGGGGCTTGTTGTGGTGCTTGAGTCTTTTTAGTCTCTTCCTCACCACAGGCCATCAAAACAACTAATGACAAAGAGGCTTAAAGCCAGCAAACATTACTTTTTTCATCTTTTTCTCCTTTATTCAAAAATTCCAGCTAGAACATTTACTTGTCCTAGTATTAACAAAATTCCCATTAAAATAATGAGGAAACCACCAATTTTCTTTAGTAGCATCATATGACGCTTGATTTTACTAAAATAAGGCATCACTACACCTGAAGCTAGAGCCAAGACCAAGAAAGGAATAGCCATCCCCTAGAGTGTAAATCAAGGTATAGATAGCTCCTTGCCAAGCGCCATTGCCCCCAGAAGCCGCAAGCGCTAAAACAGAACTCAAAACTGGACCAATACAAGGCGTCCAACCAAAGCTAAAAGTAATACCGAGTAAAAAGGCTGACCAATAACGATTTGGCTTCTGATTTCTTAAAAGTAAAGCTTTTTTGAACCTCTAATTTCTTAAAATGAAAAATTTCCATCTGGTGAAGTCCTAAAATGATAATAATTGTTCCCATGGTATAGCGAAACCAATTGGCATAGAGAATATTACCAAAGTAACCAGCACCAAAGCCTAGAAATAAAGAAAATGAGTGAAATACCTGCGATAAAGCAAAGTGTTCGAATCAAGCCTGACCAAGCAACTTTTCTACCAAACAAAGAAAAGCTTTTTGCGCTTTCCTGATCATCCAGCAAAATTCCAGTATAAACTGGTAACAGAGGAAAAATGCAAGGGGAAAAGAAGGACAAGATCCCTGCTAAAAAAACGGAGATTGAAAATACTATCGTTTCCAATAAAGAACCAACTTTCTTAAGAATTCTAATCCTATTTTACTATAATCAATTTCATTTGTATGATTTCTGCTACGCAATTTGAATTAGTCTGTATTTGAAAGATTTTCCGGTACTAGTTCATTCAGATTCTGGCCCTTTTTTGCCTCCCTATACACAAAAAAGCCTACTGCTCAAGCTAGAAAACTTGATACAATAGGCTTTTTAAAGGTTGATTATTTAACAGCGTCTTTAAGAGCTTTACCAGCTTTGAATGCTGGTACTTTAGAAGCTGCAATTGTGATTTCTTTACCAGTTTGTGGGTTGCGACCTTTACGTGCAGCACGCTCACGAACTTCAAAGTTACCAAAACCGATCAATTGAACTTTTTCACCAGCTGCAAGGTAGTCAGCTACTGCTGAGAATACAGCTTCAACTGCTGCTGCTGAGTCTTTCTTAGTCAATTCTGTAGCTTCTGCTACTTTAGCGATCAAATCTTGTTTGTTTGCCATGTTAATGATTCCTCCAAATTTAATTTCTAATTAACAAATTATAATCATATCCTAAAATCCCTTTTAGGTCAAGTTAAAAACGCTATTTCTTCCCATTTTATTTATTTTTTTAAGAGTGGTAACGTACTAAAATAGCCCAAGCGTTCTCACCCGTGTGAGTTTGAATAATAGAGCCCGTTTCCAAAACTGAAATTGGCTTTTCAACATAAGCTTGTAAGCTTTCTTTCATCTCTTTTGCCCAATCAGCACTACCAGAATATGAAATTCCAATCTCTGCTACAGAACGTTCAGTTAGCGAACTTGTCAGCTCATCCAACCATTTTTTAAAAGTTTTAGCTCCACGCCCTTTTACGATTGGCTGCAATTCATGGTCTTTCATCTGCATGACAACACGTATATTGAGAAGGGAGCTCAACAATCCAGTTACACGGCCAATTCGTCCACCTTTGACAAGATTTTCCAAAGTAGAAACACCAATATAGAGTTCTGTGTGTTTTTTTACCTCTTCTATATGAGATAAAATTGCATCCATATCTTTTCCTTCTTGTGCTAACTTCGCAGCCTCAACAACCTGGAATTTCAGGGCTTGGTCAGTGAAGGAACTATCAATAACTGTCACGTCGGCAGTAGATAAACTAGCACCCTGTCGCGCTGCTTCTACAGTACCAGAAAGAGCATGGGACATATGAATAGCAAGAATCTGGCTACCATCCTTGCATAGGTCTTCAAAAACTTCAGCGAAGACACCTACAGGGGGCTGGCTTGTTTTCGGGAGATTCTTACTTGCTTGCATCAACTGAAGAAATTTACCTTCTTCTTTCAAATCCGCATCAGAATAAACAACATTATCAATCATTACAGATAACGGAACAACAGTGATATCTAATTGTTTTACTAGTTCAGGTTCAATAGTAACAGATGAATCGGTTACAATCTTAATTTTTGTCATAGTATCAATCTTTCTATTTTAGGATTCAGATTGGTTTTCTTACTTTTAATTATATCAAAAAAAGATTAAAAAAATCCTAATGGAGTCATTCAAATTTTTCCTTAAAAAAATTTGATATAATCTACTTATAAGAAAAGAGGTTCCTATGATTAAAAAAATTTACCCCATTTTAACCATTTTACTAGGTGCTGCTATTTATGCTTTTGGTCTGACTTATTTTGTAGTTCCCCATCATCTCTTTGAAGGAGGGGCGACAGGTATTACCCTCATCACCTTTTATCTTTTTAAAATCCCTGTTTCGCTCATGAACTTGCTGATTAATATTCCTCTTTTCATCCTAGCTTGGAAGATTTTTGGAGCAAAATCTCTCTATTCTAGTTTACTAGGAACCTTAGCCTTGTCCGCCTGGTTGGCTTTTTTTGAGCGTATTCCCCTTCATATTGATCTTCAAGGTGATTTACTGATCACAGCCCTTATAGCTGGGATTCTATTGGGAATTGGGCTCGGAATTATCTTCAATGCTGGTGGGACAACTGGTGGAACTGATATTGTAGCTCGTATTATCAATAAATACACTCATATATCTATGGGAAAACTGCTTTTTATCTTAGATTTTTGTATTCTCATGCTTATTCTCCTAATCTTTAAGGATCTGAGATTAGTTACCTACACGCTCTTATTTGATTTTATCGTTTCTCGTGTTATTGATTTGATCGGCGAAGGTGGCTATGCAGGTAAAGGATTTATGATTATCACAAAACGTCCTGACCAACTTGCTAAGGCGATTAATGATGACCTAGGAAGAGGCGTTACTTTCATCTCAGGTCAAGGTTATTATAGTCGAGAAGATTTAAAAATCATTTACTGTATTGTCGGAAGAAATGAAATTGTGAAAATGAAGGAAATGATTCATCGAATCGATCCTCAAGCCTTTATAACCATTACAGAAGCCCATGAAATCCTTGGAGAAGGATTCACCTTTGAAAAAGAATAAAAAGAGGTAATGTACTGAATTGATTTCTTTTAGAATCTACAATAATAACGTGAAACAATGATAATTTCTCCATCAAAGTAATCCTTTAAAATCTTCTGTCGTGATAGTATCGAATTGACTACTAAAATCAAGAAGATATAATTCCTCTACACCCTCTCGTTTTAACTTTCTTTCACGTTCAGCAGAGTTCAAAATAGGCAAAAACAATTCCGAATGATAAGGCTCTAAAGCAATCTTTAAAGATTCATTAAACATCATAACCACGATAGGCAACAAATCCTTCCTCGTAGCCTTGTTGGTAACACGAAATAATTATTTATCAGATAGTTTGCCAATATCTTTGTGGTTTTTATAGAAATAGTAGTAAATATAAAATAATTATTTCATAATGATATCTATTTCTGTAACAGAAAATCTGAAACATATTTTTTACCTGAAGTGTAACAGTGTAGAAAGTTCATTTTTTTGAAATGATTATAAAGTACAATATATTGAGGTAAGAATTTTAAAGCCAGAAAAACGCATTATATCAGGCACTTAAAAACTTGATACAATGCGTTTATTTAATATGAAAAGATCTACTAGATTCTTTAGAAATGAACTTCCAGTAGCCTTTTCACTTTTTATTAATAAGTCCCTTCTTCACCTTGGCTAGTCAAGATTACCGGACCATCTTTAGTAATGACAAATTGGTGTTCATACTGACATGACAATCCACCGTCAATGGTCTTATGCGCCCAGCCAGTTTTCATATCTGTATCGATTTCCCAGTCACCTGTATTGATCATCGGTTCAATGGTCAAGACCATACCTTCACGAAGACGAAGTCCACGACCTGCAATACCATAGTTGGGAACCATTGGCTCTTCGTGCATAGTTGGGCCAACACCATGACCAACCAAATCTCGCACTACACCGTATCCACGACTTTCAGCGTATTCTTGAATAGCCGCACCGATATCACCGATACGATTTCCAACAACAGCCTGCTCAATCCCCTTATACATGGCCTCTTTAGTTACATCCATCAAGTTTTTCACTTTTTCGGACGGTGTACCAACAGCATAAGCCCAACAAGAGTCTGCTAGGCCACCAGAATAGCTCTGAGTGTATTTTTTCATTTGCTCCACATTGTTGAAATTTAATTTTGAGACATTCAGGTCAGATTTAGCAATGGGACCTCCCAAAACCATGTCAACTTTGAGCAAATCACCATCTTTCAAGATATAGTGACGAGGGAAAGCGTGAGCTACTTCATCGTTAAGAGAGCAACAGGTAGCATAAGGATAGTCCATCATGGCACCGTCAACTCCAATCTGAAGCGGAAGGAAATTTTCTTCCTTACAACGACGGCGAACGTATTCTTCAACTTCCCACATATCTACGCCAGGCTTAATCAAATCACGTAAGCCAATATGAATACTTGCTAGAAAATCTCCAGCCTTGTCCATAGCTTCGATTTCACGAGCTGATTTTAATGTTATCATTATTTCTCCTAGTTTCTAATTAATTTTAACAGTCACATTTGCTTTTGAAACAATCTGATGACCGTGATAAATATCGTAGTCAATAATAGCTGATCGTCTAGTATGATGGATAATACGTGCCTGAATGCGCAGTATATCATCTATCTGAACAGCCTGCAAAAAGTAGATCAGCATTTGTTCGATGATGAGATTGCGACCACTATTCACAACTAAATCTTGGGTCATATGAGTCAGTATCTCTGCCAATACACCATTAGCCAAAACACCGTTCTTCTCTAGCATAAAGGGTTCCACTGTAATCACTACTTCATCATGGTGATAAGAAAGTTTTTGACCAATCTGCTCAGAAAAAGTAGGTAGAGCAGAAACTTGGGAACGACTCATCTTCTCCATGACATCTCGTCTGGTTACAACCCCAAGCAAGGTTTGATTATTTCGAACAACCGGTACCATTTCAAAGTCTTCAGCAATCATCCGTTGACTCACATTGGCAATATTTGTCGATAATCCAACCAAAAATAGACTACGAGACATGACTTTATCAATTGTGGTACTTGGTGACTTATCTCCCGCATCTCTCATAGTAACAACCCCAACAACAACCTGATGTTGATTGATAACAGGGAAACGGCTGCTACGATTCTTACGTACCAAATCCAAATAATCTTTAACAGTGTCTGTCTCTCTCAGAAAACCATATTCATGACTCGGACGGTAAAGTTTCTCAACTGTCAGAATATCAGTCTTGATTTGGACATTTGATAAGGCTTTATTGATCATGGTCGCGACAGTGAAAGTGTCATGTTTGCTTCTTAAAACAGGAATTCCTTTTTGATTGGCCAGTTTAAGCACGTCATCATGAACATGAAATCCTCCTGTCACAAGAACAGCATTTTCATTTTCAAGTGCTAACAGTTGGATACGAGTACGGTCTCCGACAATCAAGAGTCCCCCATCATGAAGGTAGGACAGGATATTTTGTTCAGTCATGGCACCGATAGAGAACTTACTAAATTCTCTATCTAAACCTTCTTGACCAGACAGAACCTCAGAAGAAGTCACTTCAGCAATTTCAGCAAAAGTTAATCTCTCTATAGCAACTTTCTGAGATTTAACACGGATAGTACCACTTCTTGGGCGAGTCTCTACAATTCCACGATTTTCAGCTTCTTTAATAGCCCGATAAGCCGTTCCATCACTGACTCCCAGATGATTGGAAATGCTACGAACACTGACCCTTTTACCGACAGGTAATTCCTCCAAATAGCTTAGAATTTCCTGATGCTTACTCATTGAATTCTCCTTTTACATACCGAAATTCAAGATAATCCCGCATTTTTCTTGTGTAGCGATCACTTCCCTTAAACTGACGAATCAAACGGAATCCAGACTTAAGAGCAACTCTTTGGCTAGCTTCATTTTCAAGGTGGGTAATAATGGATAATTGTTTTAAGCCTAATTCCTCAAAAGAAAGCTGACAAATTTTTCTAACAACCTCTGTCATAAATCCTTGCGACCAAGCATCTTTTCTCAAAAAATAGCCAAGCTCAGCTTCTTTTTTGATTTCATCTAACTTCTCAAATTTAATAGAACCAATCATTTGTTGATTTTTCTGGTCACAAATTGCCCACACTCCCAAAGGGGACTTCATAAAGTAATTCGCTAATGCATATTGACTTTCTTCCAGACTTGCCTGAGTTGGGAAAATAAATTGAAGATTTTCTGGATTTGAAGCTATCTCGTGGAAGTCCTGACTATCACTAAAAAGAAAGGACGCAAATACAAGCGATCCGTTTCAAAAAAAGAAAACATTGCTAATTTGGTCCAAATATTCATAAACACCTCTACGGTTTATTCTTCAACAAGTGTAATATCCGCTCCTAGATTACGTAATTTTTCAATAATATCTGAATATCCACGTAAAATGAACTCAATGTTTGTAATTTCAGTTTTGCCTTCAGCCATTAAACCAGCAATGACAAGTGCGGCCCCAGCTCTAAGGTCAGTTGCTTTTACATTTGCACCACGTAAACTACGTCCACCGGTATATAAAATGTAGTTGTTTGTAGTCGTAATATCTGCATCCATCTTTGCTAGTTCAAAAACATGGTTTACTCGTTTTTCATAAATGGTATCAATAATGGTACCACGCCCCTCTGCTGTTAACAAGAGAGGAGTAATTGGTTGTTGCAAGTCAGTAGCAAAACCAGGATAAGGAGCTGTCTTAATATTGATTGCTTTCAAATTAGACTGTTCTTCGACAAAAATACTGTCTTCAGATACAGTCATTCTCACTCCCATTTCTTCCAACTTAGCGATGAACCCTTCTAAGTGTTCATAAAGAACATTATTAATACGAATTCCCTTACCAACTGCAGCAGCTAAGGAAATGTATGTTCCCGCTTCAATACGGTCTGGAATCACCTGATGACGGGTTCCGTGTAATCTTTCAACACCATCAATAATGATAATATTAGTTCCTGCCCCACGGATATGGGCACCCATATTATTCAAGAGAGTTGCAACATCAATAATCTCAGGCTCACGGGCTGCATTTTCAATAATAGTACGCCCATTTGCTTTAACCGCAGCAATCATCGTATTAATCGTCGCACCGACACTAACCGTATCCATGTAAATACTTGCACCATGAAGTCCCACATATTTAGCAGATAACTTCATGTTATCTCCCTCGTAGCTAACAGTAGCTCCCATTGCTTCAAAAGCCTTAAGGTGTAAGTCAATAGGACGTGGTCCCAAATCGCATCCTCCAGGTAAACCAACTGTAGCTTCACCAAAGCGACCTAAAAGACTTCCATAAAAATAATAAGATGCACGAAGACTATTGATTTTCCCATAAGGCATTGGAATATTTTGAACACCTCTTGGATCAATCTCTAACACATCGTCATAACGCTTAACGGTAGCACCCATTAACTCCATGATTTCGACAAGACTAGCAACATCGGAAATATCTGGAACACAATCCAAAGTCACCACATCATCAGCCAAAATAATAGCTGGAATTAAGGCCACAACGCTATTTTTAGCACCGCTAATAGTGATTTCACCTTGCAAGGGTAATCCACCATTGATAACAATTTTTCTCATTCTAAATTTTTTATGCTCTTTCAAAATTTCTAAAAAGGTCCTACATTAAAGTATATCATAAATTCACCCTTTTTTCCATCATTTTCAATTATATTAGCTGAATCGTATTTATTGGTAAATGAGATGTCTTGAAATGTTTTGCCCCTTTTTTGCCCCCTAAATACAAAAATAGCCCTTCGGATAAAATCCGAGGGGCTAGAAACGTTGTTAAATCAACGGCCGAACTTTTGAATTTCAAGGTTCGGGATAAAATAGTTCACTGAACTATTTTATTTTTTAAGGTTGTAGAATGATTTCAATCCACGGTATTCAGCTACTTCACCAAGTTGGTCTTCGATACGAAGCAATTGGTTGTATTTAGCAATACGGTCTGTACGTGAAAGTGAACCAGTCTTGATTTGTCCTGCGTTAGTTGCAACTGCGATGTCAGCGATTGTTGAATCTTCAGTTTCACCTGAACGGTGTGATACAACGGCAGTGTAACCAGCTTCTTTCGCCATTTCGATAGCGTCAAATGTTTCAGTAAGAGTACCGATTTGGTTAACTTTGATAAGGATTGAGTTAGCAGCACCTTCTGCAATACCTTTCAAGGTAAGAAGTGTTTGTTACGAAGAAGTCGTCACCAACCAATTGAACTTTACCACCAAGACGTTCAGTAAGAGCTTTCCAACCGTCCCAGTCGTTTTCATCCATACCATCTTCAATAGTGATGATTGGGTATTTGTTTACCAATTCTTCAAGGTAGTCGATTTGTTCTGCAGCAGTACGTACAGCAGCGCCTTCACCTTCAAATTTAGTGTAGTCGTATACTTTACGTTCTTTATCGTAGAATTCTGATGAAGCACAGTCAAATCCGATAAATACGTCTTTACCTGGAACATATCCAGCAGCTTCGATAGCAGCAAGGATAGTTTCAACTCCATCTTCAGTTCCTTCAAAACGAGGAGCAAATCCACCTTCGTCACCTACGGCTGTTTCCAAACCACGAGATTTAAGGATTTTCTTAAGAGCGTGGAAGATTTCAGCACCCCAACGAAGAGCTTCTTTGAATGATGGCGCACCAGCAGGTACGATCATGAATTCTTGGAAAGCGATTGGAGCGTCAGAGTGAGAACCACCGTTGATGATGTTCATCATTGGAGTTGGAAGAACTTTAGTGTTGAATCCACCAAGGTAGCTGTAAAGTGGGATTTCAAGGTAGTCAGCAGCAGCACGAGCTACAGCGATAGACACACCAAGGATTGCGTTAGCACCCAATTTACCTTTGTTAGGAGTACCGTCAAGTGCGATCATAGCACGGTCGATAGCTTGTTGGTCACGTACATCGTAGCCGATGATAGCTTCAGCAATGATGTTGTTTACGTTGTCAACAGCTTTTTGTGTACCAAGACCACCGTAACGAGATTTGTCACCGTCGCGAAGTTCAACTGCTTCGTGTTCACCAGTAGAAGCTCCTGATGGAACCATACCACGTCCGAAAGCACCTGATT
>BNJS01003437.1_pt1 | contig 19120 bp, 21 predicted proteins | sample 8540461 | NCBI WGS metagenome assembly BNJS01 (sample SAMD00202454, study PRJDB9452) | human saliva metagenome | isolation source: human saliva | place: Japan | reverse complement strand
CAGTTATTTATTGCTCCACACCGCCACCGCACCACCATCGTTACGCCCAGACCGGCAAAGCCGCTCCAAAGGTAGTCGATGATGTAAACACCGCAGGCTGCGGTTTGCGGATTTGTCGTTTAATCATGGTTTGGGCGTTGGTTCATAGCTACGTTTTGGAAAAGATAGGCCGTCTGAAAAATCAGTTATCAGGATATTTTAGAACCGACAGTTTGTCTGAAGCTATGCCGTAAAAGTCGGATGCCGGAGTCTGACCTGACGAGTTACTCGTTAAAGGTTCCCGCAGGCGGGAACCAGTCGTAGATACCTGCAGGAATACGAAATTGCAGCAACATTAAACCTTGGATTCCCGCCTGCGCGGGAATGACGGCTTTTTGTGCAATTGCCCAATCATTATCCATAGGCCGTCTGAAAAGAGTAGGTCGATACCGTAACTGACAGCCCCACCAGCTGAAATGTCGGATTCAAGAACCGACTTACGCTGCTTTGTTTGGGATTTCGGGGTTTCGTCGGGTTATGACTGCGGTTCCCTCTGACCAATAGGAATACCAAACCACAGTTCATATGAAGCTAAACCAATCCAGTCGATATTTGCACTTCCATCTGAGCGAATAGTTTTTCCGAGCTATACTCGCCCGTCTTAAATAAAATGGGCCCAACAAACATGATTTAAAATTACAGCCATCTTCAAATTATCAATCTGCATGCACAAATTCTGTATGAACGGGTTTTGAACAAAAAAAGATTTCTTTATAATCTTGTATCTTTATCGAATGCCGAATACCCGCTGCCCAACAGTATTTTCCCTAAGCGCTTCTCAACCGACTTCCTTGATGTCTCACTGTTGCTCCAGTTTAACCGTATTTCACACAATTTAATTTTTATCGACTCAATAATGGAATACTTAATGGCATTAATGAGCTGATCCTCAACAAACGATGAACTACCCTTCCGAGTCTGATGCCAGATAATGTCTAAAATTCAAAACATATTTTCCAGCATAATTTCAATGTATCACATTGAAACGGTAATATTATCATCCATTGTAAATTGAATAGTCTCCACAACCCCTCGTTAAATAGTGCGGGTACAAGCATTACACCGGCAAAAATAATGGCAATAAAACATGTAAAAAGAAATTTTAATTACAATATTGCTCCATCGGTACCCATCATCACTCCCTTTAAATGCTCACATATTTTTCGTTATCTGTATCAACTAATTTAGATACCGAATTCTCCTGCGTGTGGAATGACGGCTTTTTGTGTACTGTTCTAACTATATTCGATAGGTCGTCTGAAAAGCCGAAATGTCGGATTCAAGAACTTGACTGCGCTACTTAGGGTTTAACCGTACTTTAAAGATCGTCCGAATTATATTTTGTTTCAGACAGTTATTAAGATAATAAAACCTATTAAACAGCAAAGCGCTCACGAAGTTAGTTAAAATCATTATTCATCTTGCTAATTAATGTATTAATTTCTATTGTTGATATTCCACCACCTTCCCAAAAAAAATCTTCTAAATCATCATGAAATGGTGGAAATTATCTCCATTATTTACTATATTCAATCTGTTAAGACTTGCAGGATTAGAAAAATTACCGTAAAGAGATAAAATTCCTTGTCCCTCTTGTTAATTTTTTCTTTATTTGAAAGTCTCAGCAATGCCCTTTGATAGGCTAGCGCTTGAGACTTCAGAAATTAAATCATCAATCTTATCCTGATCCCTTATTGCCATTATTTTTACTATTCAAATTAAAATTTTTCCAGAATTTCAGTAATAAAAATCAAATAATTGCAATAAAATGGCTTTCTTAAACTTACTCAATGGTTTAGTGGCATTAGCAACATAATCACTTAGATAAAGGATATCGGTAAAATTTTCACATTCATTTATAACAACATTTTGCCCATCAAAAATATCTGGCTCTTTAATGCAATCATTATATCGTTTTGGTTACGTAATTTAGAATTTTCACATATATTCAAATTCCGGCCAAGGGCACATAAATCCCATTGATCTGCATTATCTGTCTAATATTTAAGGTCGAATTGATAGGGCTCTTTTGCTTGCAATAGCAAAGCCAATCTTTGCTTAATTGTTATTTATTACAATATTATTTACCAGCAGCAAATTCTAGTTCAACATATTTCCTATGCCACTTATTTGGATTGGATATATTTTTCACATATGGCTTGATGAATAAATATTCCACCAGATTCAAACTGATACGCCCAAACAAATAGAATTCAAACTTTGGTAACTCGTAAGTTAATCTTGAAATTAATTCTGGCCTTGATGATATTCTGTTTTTATCTGATGATATTCTGTTTTTAAAAGATTCACATAGCTTTTATTATTTTGTCTTTAACAAGTTTATGCTCTTCGTTATTCAGTATTATTGACATTTTATTTCCTTAATTCTAAAATCCTTACAAAATAACCTCTGCATACTACACTGACCTGTCCCGGTTCCTGCAACTCTGGCTGGCAACTCACAAGCGAGCAGGCTTTGTGGCGTTTCCCGTAGTCGGGCAGCGGGGTTTATCCAATTGGTTCAAAAGCAAACGTAGATTGAGTCATGACCCAACATTTCAGACAATTCAACGGTTTTGTTAGTTGACAACCTACGGTTATCATCATCGTCATTCCGCGCAGGCGGAATCTAGAAGTTTGATCGTTGTGCCAGAATTTATAGTGGATTAACTTCTAACCAGGACAAGGCGACGAAGCTGCAGACAGTACAGATAGTACGTAGGCGGCGAGGCAACGCCGTACTGGTTTAAAGTTAATCCACCATAAAACATTCCTGCAATATCAGAGACTGGATTTCGCCTGCGCGTGGGAATGACGGCTCTGTGTACTGCTCGAACCTTATCTGATAGGTCGTCTGAAAAATGGCAAGTCAGATTCTCCCATGGCTACCTCCACTTTTTCAGACGGCCTTTCTCCCTTTTTAAGCCAAGAAGAACCCGTTATCCGGCAGCTTGCCGCCCAAGAGTTTCGGGTTGAACTGCATCAGGATTTCGTAAAACTTCAAAAATCTCGTTCTTCACTTCGCTGCCTTTTGGTTACCGTCAGCCGTGCGCCGTCCAAGCCCATGACTAGGGCGGGTTCGGGGGCGGGAGGTAGTTTTTGCCGATTTTTCGCCGCGCTTTGGCGGTTGGCCAGTATCCAGTTGAGCGCGTTTTTTTCAAATCCTGATGGAAGATGTCGAACTGCGCCTTGTGCGCGTGGAAATATTCTTCGTTGGCGATGATGCCCGCCATCGGAATCAGCGGTTTGGTGTCAAACGCCTGTCCCCCATGCTTTTACTAAGTCAAAACCACGCACAACGTTTACGCCCATGGTTTTGCCTTTAAGTAGGCTGGCGGTTGCCATCGGTTCGGGCAGGATGGCGGCGTGGTAGTCCTTGCTCAAAAACAGTCCGACCGCTTCGGGCGGCGTGGCGGTGTAGGTGATGCCGACTTTGTGCGCGTCGATTTTCAGTTTTTTCAACAAGGCTTGCAGCACGATGTCGGGCATGTCGTTTTTAAACGGCACGAGGATTTTTTTGCCGACCAAATCCTGCGGCGAGGCAATCGCGCTGCCTTTGCACATCAGCTGCGTGATGCCGTTGGTCAAAATATTCACCATGCCGACTTTTCTGCCCTTGGTTGCGCAGGTTCACGCCGACATTGCTCGGACTCATCATTACTTTAAATTGTCCGCTCGCTACGCCCGCGCGCAGTTGGTCGGGCGAACGCCAGATTTTCAGCGATACATCCGCCTGCTTCGCCAGCTTGCCTTGCAACGCCGCTACGGCGATGGTAACGCTGGGCATTGCCGGTGCGCCGTACACGGTAAATTGTTCTTTACCGGCTGCCAACACTGAAGGCGAAACGCCTGCGGCTGCCAGCGCGGCGGTCATTTTTAAGAAATCACGTCTTTTCATATCCATTTTTTATCTCCTAATTCTTAATAAGCCAGTGTAGGCATTCTTTCAGACGGCCTGATTTTAAAAAGCCGCATGCAAACTCAACCAATATGTCCTGCCCGGTGCATACACCACGCTGGGCGACAGGGCGAGGACGTGGTCGCCGCTGATGTGTTCGGCGTATTTTTTGTTGAACACGTTGTTCACGCCCAAGCGCAAGCCGTATTTGTCTTTGATGTTTACGCCTGCGTACACGTCGGCAACGGTAAAGCCTTTGGCGGCTTCGCGTTTGTCTATGCCCAGACCGCTTGCCGCGTCAAAATCGCCGCGCGTTTGTTTGGCGACAAAGCGCGTTGCCGCGCCGATGTTGTAGCTGCCGTGGGCAAAGTAGTTTTTGTAGTCGGCTTGGACGGCGGCTTCAAACGGACGGATTTGATAGAGCGGTCTGCCGTCGGTTTCGTTGTGTCCGTAGTTGTAGGCGGCTTTGATGCCTGCCGCCCAATGCGGATTGAAGTTGTAACGCGCATAGGCCTGCGCGGTAAACAATCGAGCGTCCACGTTGCGTGTGATGATGCCGCCGCCTTTGGAAGCCGTGCCGCTTTGTCCGTGTGCGCGGTCAAAAATAATCAGGTCTTTGACTTTGTCCGCCACAAGCGTGCCGCCCACGTTCCAGCCTGCGCCTGCCAACGAGTTCATGTAGCCGTTGTAGTAGTCGTTGCGGCTGTCGGCGGTGAGCTTGATGCGGTTGTGTTTTTCGGTTTTCAGCAGGGGATTGCCTGCGATGGCGGCGGCTGGGTTTTGGTTCATCAACGCGCCGTTCATGCGGTTTTGCACGATGGCGGCAAGCGAGTTGAAGCGTTCGGTGTTGTCGCCGATGCGTTCTAAGTGAGCAAGGGAGACGCTGTATTTTTGCGTTTCAGACGGCGTGAAATCGTATTTGAGTTCGCCTGAGAAGGCATGACGGCGCACTTTGCCGTTGAAGTCGTAGCCGTAATGGGTTTTCCAGATTTGTTGTGATGAGGCGAAGGCGAGGTTGCGGTTCATCGGATGGGCGGGTTGCGCCGTATTTTTGCGAACGTCCGCTTCGTTGATTTCGTAGCTTAAGCCCAAGCCCAGTTTGTGTTGGTCGTTGAATCTTGTAAGACAGGGTATCGGCAATGCGCCAGCGGTCGATGTGCACATCGGCGAAACGGTAGCCGTTGAGGAAATCGCGCATGGCGGTGTGGGCGTTGCGCTCGCCGTTTTGGCTGTCGTTGCGGTAGCTGACGGCGGCCGTGTTGTGGAATTTGCCGAAATCCGCATCGTGTTTGAGCGAGAAGTCGTACACTTTGCGGTCAAGTTCTACGAATACTTGTTGCGGCGTGTTGTTTAGGCGCAGGGAATAATTGTCGGCATGGCGTTTGAGTTTGATGACGCCTGCTTCTGCGCTGACCGTATTGCTCAAATCGGCATTGCCCCAACGCGCATTGAGTTTGGCGATGTGGCGTTCGGTGTCCAATGCATCGTTGACGAACTGCGGCTGGCGGTCGTTGTTGATGTCGTCGTGTAGGTAGGTGAGGCGGTATTCCTGATTTTCAGACGGCACGAAACCGAGTACCAAAGCTTGATTAAAACGGCTGTATTTCCAATCGGTCTGATTGCCATCGCCGTCTTTGTAGCCGTTGGCTTTGGTGTGATTGAGGTTGGCCACGCCGTACACCTTTGCCCCACGCGCTTGCGCGGTAACGGAGTTGTAAAAGCTTTTGCCGTAGAAGCCGCTGTTCGCTTTCAGCGGACGGAAGGCTTGGTCTATGTTTTCGGTGACAAAGTAATGATCGCTGCGGTCGGTGCGGTCGAATTGGTTTTCGGGGAAATAACCTTGTGCGGCGGTCGGCGCAATCGGTTTGGGAGGGAGAAGGTTTTGACAGGCTGGATTTCATCAGGGGTCTGCCAAGGTTTCCCGCGGAAAATGGGTGCTGATGCAAGGCCGCTCATCAGCAGCCAGGCCAGTATGTTTTTGTTTCATCCCAGCTCCTGATAATAATTTTTATTTATTATGCTATCAAAAGTAAGGCAAGTAAAGAAAAGCCTTTCCAATCGGCTGAAAGGAAATTTTTATTGACGTTTTGCCGCTATGTCCGAATGAAAAGGCCGTCTGAAAAACGCGTATTTTCAGACGGCCTGTTGCGTTTTTATTGTTTGTGCAGCTTTATTTCAGCAGGTTTTTCAAGGCCAGACGTGCGCCTTCGCCCACTTCCGTTCCCGCATGCCTTTGACGGCGGCGCGGGCTTCGCGGTCGCTGTAACCCGGGCCAGCAGCGTGCCGATGATGTCGTCGGTTTCGTCAGCGGCCCGGTTGGGCAAACAGGCCGTCTGAAACGTGCTGCCGGAAAGTTTGCCGCGCAGTTCGAGTATCATGCGCTCGGCGGTTTTTGCCGATGCCGGGGCGGAGGAGAGGCGTTTGACGTCTTCCTGCGCCACGGCCTGCGCCAGTTCGTCGGCGGTCATGGCGGACAGGATGCCCAGGGGCCGGTTTTTGCACCGATGCCGCTTACTTTGACCAGTTGGCGGAAGGTCGCGCGTTCGGCAGCCGTGCCGAAGCCGAACAACAGGTGTGCAGCTTCGCGGACGACGAGTTGGGTGTAGAGCCGCACGGTTTCGTTCAGCGGCGGCAGGTTGTAGAAGGTCTGCATGGAAACGTCGGCTTTCGTAGGCTACGCCGTTTACGTCGATGACGATTTGCGGCGGCTGTTTTTCGATGAGTTTTTCCGGTCAGGCGGCTGATCATGCGGGGGTTTCCTCGAATGGATTGAAACGGGCGGGATTATGAGTGCGAAACGGACGGCGCGATTTCGACGCCGGTAGGGTATAATTGCAGGCGGTGCCCCGTGCGTTGCGTGGTAGGATGCATTTTTAGAAAGGGGAATCAATGTATAATAAAAGAAAACGCGATGAGTTGGCGGGCATGTCTGCTGCAATCGGCTGCGCAATCTGATTGACGGCAATCAGGCGCGGGCGGATGATGTTGTGCCCGGGACGTATGAAGCGGAGGATTTTCGTGTCCGTTTGCTTTGTGTTGTGGTCTTTTCGGCAGGATGGAGGACAGCGTAACGGCGGGCGATGCTTTCGATGAAAGACCATTTTCGGTTACAACGGCGCGGCGTTTGCGCGGCAGCAGCGGCGAATTGTCGGAACGGGCGGCCTGCGATACGGGATTTGCGGGCAGGGCTTTTTGGACAGGCTGCGTGCTGCGGGCGGGAAAAGGTGCGGCTAGATCAGGGCGGGAAAACGGCTTTCCATACTTTCCGGCCGTTTTTCCATGCGCATGAGCAATGCCAATCCTGCCACGGCAAAGGGCAATGTCTCCTGCCACTCCTGCCAAGGATCGGGAGCGGATCGGTGCTTTGAATGCGGCGGTTCAGGGGCAGCGTGCCGAGCAGGTGCCGCAATACGACAATTACAGCCAATATCAGGGGTATGCGGACTGTGTATAAAAGCTGTCCCTACTGTTCGGGCTACGGTTTTAGGACGTGCGGTCTCGTGTTCCGGCAGCGGCAGGGAGAAAATGCAGCAATGTTCGGGCTACGGCTTTTTACCCGTGTCCGCGTAAATACAGGCATTAGCCGTGCCGTCGTACGAGGTGGCGGCGGATGCGCGGTTTGCACCGCAGGCATTGAGTGATTTGCTGGCTCGGTCTGGGTGCGGAATTTTTGCGGCGAGAAAAATCCCGTTCGATTTGAATGGGGAGCAGGCGGGTGAAAAGACGCACGGGATGTCAGTATGCCGGTATCAGCACCGCCGTCATGCTGCCGTTCGGGCTGAAGGGAAAGACGTATATCTGCCACGTTTTCCAATCCGCCTTATCCCTATGTGCGGACCGACCGTGTTCGACGATTTGTTTGCCGACGAGCTGGCGTTCCTGCAGACGAATTTGTCCGGAAAGCGGAAATTGGGCAAAAAGGATGTCGGTGGCGTTTTTCAGCCGCTATGCCGGACAGCCGGTTTTGGATGATGCCATGCGCAAAATCGCCGACTGCCGCACGGCGCAGGACGAAGATACCGGCCATGCCCGTTCAGACGGCCTGCCGAGGCTTTATCAGTACGGAAATGGCAGGGGCGGCTGGCCAATGTGCTGAACCCTGATCATCGATAAAGGTGTCTCCCGCCTATTCTCCGGCCGTATGGATTTTGTTCGGCCTGCCGGTTTTTGGCCTATCTGGCCTTGCTGTTGCAGGAATGGGATGCCGAACAGGAATATTGCCGCGAAGCCGTTCGGAACATTACTGGGCGGCGGATTGGCTTTTCCTGATCCTGTTTGGCCGTCGGCATTTGCGGCCTTTTTGCTCAGTATGGTGGTCGTGGCCTGGCAGCGGCGCAGTGCCGCCCTGCCTACCGCCAGCAGATGCGTAATGCGGAGGCATTCGGAAAATTGTTCGGCTGGGGCTTCGTATGGCATGGCGGCCTGCGCCTCACGGTTTTGCCGCCTCGCAGGATTGGCTGCCGAAAAGCGAAGGCCGTTTGGCCTGGAGGTAACTCAGGCGGCGTGCAGGCAGGCGGACGGGTGGTTGGGGCCGTCTGAAAACGGGAATTGCAGGAAAACGGTTTTTGCGAAGCTGAAACGGATTTCGTCAGCCTTTGCCGGCCTTCTGACAACTGCTACCGAAAGGATGGAACTGCCTGCGCAAAAAGAGCAGGTGTTGTATATCCAACGCCGTTTGCAGGCAGGCGGTTGGTAAGATTAGGCCGACGGTAAATTCGGTAAGGAAAGCCGCCGTTTGGCCCGCGATTATCTGGCCAAAGCCGGGCAGATCCGTTGCCGATGATGCTGCGGCGAGGATTACTATCGGGCGTTTTTGCAGCTGGAGGAGCAGGGTATTGAGCCTGTACGGCTTTCGATATAAAGGCCGTCTGAAAAACCTCATGCAGGGTTTTTCAGACGGCCTTTCAACTTATGCGGCCTTTGCCGTTTTCAGACGGCCTCTGTCCGCCAGCAGCAGCCAGTCGCGTGCTTCGCCGTCTACCAGCGGCAGCAGTTTTTCGCGCACGTCGGCGTGGTAGGCGTTGAACAGCGGATTTCTTCGTACCGTCATCAGCGACAGGTCTATCGGGCGCGTGTCTATCGGGCAGAGGTGAGGGTTTCGAAATGCAGGAATTTGCCGAATTCGGTTTCCTGCGGCGAGGCCACGGGTTGGTTGGCGACAAGGTTTTCGATGCGCACGCCCCATCTGCCCGGGCGGTAGAGGCCGGGTTCGTTGGAGGTAATCATGCCCGCCTTCATGGCGTGATGAGGGATTGACGGGGCGTGAGTAGGAGATGACCTGCGGGCCTTCGTGCACATTCATGAGCAGCCCACGCCGTGCCCCGTGCCGTGGCCGTAGTTGCACTGTTCCTGCCACAGGGGTTTGCGGCAGATGGCGTCGAGCAGGGGGCGGGCGATGTTTTCAGGGAACACGGTTTCGGCCAGCGCGATATGGGCTTTTTAAGACCAGCGTGTAGTCGCGTTTTTGTTCGGGCGTGGTTTCGCCGACGGGGACGACGCGGGTGATGTCGGTGGTGCCGCCCAGATATTGCGCGCCCGAGTCAATCAGCAGCAGGCACGCTGCCGGTGATGTCGCTGAACGCTTCCGGGCGTGGCGGCGTAGTGCGGCAACGCGCCGTTGGCGTTGTAGCCGGCGATGGTGTTGAAACTGAGTGAAACGAAGTTCGGGCGCGCGCTGCGGTATTTGTGGAGCATGGTGTCGATGTCCAGCTCGTTCATGCGGCGGTGCCGTCGGCCAGATTGCGCTCGAATTCGGCGAAGAAGCCGCACAGTGTCGCGCCGTCTTGCCGCATGGCTTCGCGCACATGGTCCAAATCGGCGGCGGATTTGACGGATTTGAACAGGGTGGACGGGTTGATGTTTTTCAATCAGGCGGCTTTTCAGACGGCATGAGTTGCAGCGTGCTGACGGCGGTTTTGTCGGAGCTGACAGAGCAGGCCGTCTGAAATTCTCGGCAAGCGCTTCGCGCACGGCGGCGTAGGGCGCGGTAGATGCCCGCTTCGGCCAGCAGCGCGCGCGATGCCGGATTCAGCTAGCTTCATCAACGAACAGGGTTGCCGAATCGGTGCCGATGAGCAGGTACGACAGGAATACGGGGTTGTACGGTACGTCGCCGCTCGCGCAGGTTGGTCAGCCAAATGCGGTGTCGTCGAGCGAAATCAGATGCCAGGCCGCACCTTGTTCTTTCATGGCGGCGCGCACGCGGGCGAGTTTGGCGGCGGCGGTTTTCGGAAACGAAGGCCGCGTCGTGCGGGAAAACGGTTTCCTGCGGCAGGGCAGGGGCGAGTGGTCCAAACTGTACGTCGGCGATGTCGCGCGATACGTCGAGGCGGATGTTTTTGGCGGCGAAGGCGGTTTCAAGCTGGCGTTTGGCGGTCAGCGACAGCATGTCGAAGCTCGCCGCGCCCGCCGCCGCGCCGTTCGGCAGTTCGGCGGCCAGCCAGTCGGTGTAGGGGCGCGACTCGCCGACTTTCTGCTAATTCTATGCCGCTGCCTTGGAGCTGGTGTGCGCTTGTTCCCAATAGCGGCTGTCCGCCCACAGGCCGGCTTTGTCGGCGGTAACGACCAAGTGCCGACCGAACCGGTGAAGCCGGAAAATACTACGCGCCTGCCAGTGTTCGGGCGGGTATTCGGACAATGCGGGTCAGCGGACGGGATAATCCAGGCGGCGGAGGTTGTGTTCGCGCATGGTTTTGGCGGAGTTTGGCAAGGCGTTGGGCGGCGGGGTTCATGAGTTGTTCCTTTCTGCGGGCATGCCGTTTCGGCGGCAGGTTTGACAGAGCAGGCCGTCTGAAAGCGGGGATTCGGTTTTTCAGACGGCCTCTGTGGTTCGGTTTATTAATTTACTGTTTCAGTTTGCGTAGAAAGATATTATCCAAATCCTTTTCGGGGTAGGAAGTCGGTTTTTCGGCACGCGGAAGACATTCGAGCCGATTTTACGCAGTGATTTGTCCCAGCACATGGAATGAGCTGGCCAGGTTTGCGTTCGACGGTCGGTGTAAACTTGCCGATGGGTTTACCCAGTTTGCACCGGTGGTCAGAATGTAGCCCAATTGGGAGTAAACATGTGCGTGCTGTCGGAGTTGCCCAGCGTGCGGCGCAGGTCGTCGTCGATGGTAAGCCCTCGGCCATAGGGCGGCCTTTTTGCTTCAGACGGCGAAGAAGCTGCCGCCTCACCAGCGGAGCGTATTGATGTTTGATTTGGGTGGTTTTGCCCGCCTTGAAAGTCTGCTGCCAGTTGTACACGATTTGCGATGACCAGATATGAGTCAATTTCGCTGTAACGTTTGTTGAGCCTGTCGGCCTGCGGGGCAAGGCAGGCTGAACCTTGTTCGATAATTTGTCCAAATTGTGTTTTTGTGTCCACGGGTTCATCAGTTCGCTGGTCGGTGATCCCGCATCGTTTCAGTTCGGCGGTCAGGTCGACTTTTTTATCGTTTTTGGTTTGAAAAACGCGCGCACATGAGTCTGCGGTTTGACTGCTTTTGCCGTCGGCCCAAATGCGGAAGCTGTTGATGAGGTCTGTGTCGGCAAAATCGCCTTCATACATTTCCGATAGCTTCGGGCAGTAGGGAATAACCCGCTTTTCGGTAACGTCTTGCGCGGAATTATTTTTGAGCCGCGTAAGCCACGCGGATTTGTGGCTGATGTATAAATCCTCGCTTTTGCATTTCAATATGCGGGCTCAAATATTGGATGCCGCCGGTTTTCAACAAAGCCGGTACTGTCGTTACCCAGTGCGCAGCGGCGGCGATCAGTAGGGGAAGGAGAATGGTACGTTTCCATGGGTTGCCTTTGAATCAGAGGAAGGCCGTCTGAACGTTTTCAGACGGCCTGAAGCGCATGTTAATCCGCACCTTTGAGCATACGAGTTCAGTACGGGAACCTGTACCAGCAGCGCGATGCCGACCGATACGCCGATGATGCACAGCAACCAGTAGAAATCGAGCGGTGCCTTTTTCATCATAGAACCGCTTTGAACAACTGGCTGCCTGCGTAAAAACCGATGGATAGGGCGAGGAAGTTTTAAGGCCACCATCTGGTTTTGAACATCGGAGGGCGATTTTTGTGGCGAGAGGGAAATCGGCGACAGCAGCAATTCGCCCATCGTTACGGACACAGCAGTACCAATGCGAAGATCATGATCGGCATCGGTGTGCCGGAAGAAATGTAGGCACGAAGCCGAGGTAGGATACGCCGGACCACCAGCATCGCCAGAGCGAATTTCAGCGGTGCTTTTCGGCTGGCGTTTGCCCATTTCGTCCATACGGCGGCCAATACGCCGGAGAACAATACTACCCACATGCTCTGTATCGAGTTCTTCCATGCCACGGGTACGGTAAAGCCGAAGAATGTGCGGTCTACCGTTTTCGTCAAAATATACGAGTGGCTACGGTGTACACTTGGAACCATACCGCCCAGAAGGCGCAGATGGTAATAAACAGCGGGATATAGGCCATGATGTGGCGTTTGTTTTCTTGATCCACATGCCGGCTGCCCAGCAGGCGCGAGAAGTAGGCAATCACGGCCAGAATGACTGTTACCAGCAGGAATTGAGGAATGTTTCAAAGTTCAGCGCGCCGGTGGCGATCAGGCTGCCCAAAACCAATATTATCAATACGCCGATTGCGGCGGCGGTTTTTACTTTCTTTCCGGCTGCAACGGATTAGCGGGCGGCGGGGCAGATTTTGCGGCCTCAGGGACTACCACCAAACCCAAATGCCATGCCGACGGCGACCGCACCGAAACCGTAATGGAAGCCGCTAATCTTTTTGCAGCAGGCCGGTAATGATGTAGTGCGAAGAAACCGCCGACGTTGATGGAAATGTAGAAAATCGAGAAACCCGCATCGCGCAGCGGTTTCATTTCATCAGCTTTTACATGCGAACCGACCATGGAGCTGGCTGACGACTTTACGCCGCCGCTGCCTAGGCGATGCACACCAGGCCAAAAAGCAGGCCGGACAGGCTGGGATAACGGCCAGCAGGATGTGGCCGAGCATCACGACGATGCCTGAGATAAACAGCGTTTCCGCCCCGAAAATCCGGTCGGCCAGCCACGCGCCGAGGATGGTGGAGAGGGTAGACGCTGCCGCCGTATGCGCCGACGATGCCGCCGGCCAGCGTTTTGTCGATACCCAATCCGCCTTCCTTCGCGTGTAGTATAGATAAATCATCAGGATACCTGCATACCGTAGAACGAGAAACGTTCCCACAGTTCGATGTGGAACAGGGTAGAGAGTTGATCAGGTGACCGAAGAATTTTTGGCCGGGTTTGGGGTAGACATAAATTCTCCTAGGCAATCGGTTTCTAGCCGGCAGGCGGTATTCGGCAGTCTGGCCGTCTGAAAAACAACGGAGAGAGCCGAATCCCTGCCTGCCTTGTAGTGATTTGTAACTCAATATTTAAAATTTGTCAAAACGGGCAATGGCGGATTTACGTTTTATGATGTGTTTTCAATAGAGGCCGTCTGAAAACGGATTTTCAGACGGCCTTTTCAGGTGATTTTCTGCGTTTATTTGCCGAACGACGCCCATGCGCTGTTTCAGCGAGGTGTTTGCCTGTTTGAACAACGAGGCGTACAGGTAGCGTTGGTCATCACTTTTTCACGTAGTCGCGCGTTTCATCGAACGTGGATGGTTTCGGCGTAAACCGCGCCTTCCAGCGGGGATGATGCTCGCCATTGGCGGGCGCGGCCTGCGCCAGCATTGTAAACCCGCCGTGGCCATGACTTCGTTGTTTTGGCAGGCGGCGTTTGGCATCGGACATGTACCATGTGCCCATGCGGATGTTGCCGTCCATGGTGTAGAGTTCGCTGCTGTCCATACCGATTTTGCCGGCGATTTCGCGCGCGGTGGCGGGCATAACCTGCGTATCAGGCCTGTGCTGCCGATCGCTGGATTGTGCGCCGAGCATGAAGCGGCTTTGGCGGATGAGGCCGTAAACCCATGCCGGGTCGATGCCTCGCTTCGGCGGCATAGTGTACCGGTAATGTCGCCGGAAGGGCGAGATGTAGCGCAGGTTGTAGTTGAGTTTGTGCGTGGTGCTGTCGGCGGTGTGGATGGCCATTTCGTAGAATTGGTTGTCGTAGGCAAGCTGGGCGGCGGCCAGTTTGGTGTCTTCGTTGAAGCCGCGCGTGGCGTAACGCCATTCCGCCTGTGCCGCACGGCGCATGGCGCGGTCGCCGCCGCCTGCTTTGAACAGGGTGAGGGCAGGCGATGGCGCCGTCGCGTGCCAGGGTGTCGAGGTCGCGGCGGTACGAGCGGCGGCATTGTTGTCGGTGCGATGCGGTTGCCGAGTTCTTCGGCGGACAGTACGGCGTAGAAGTTGCGTCCGCTTTGCTCTCGCTTTTACGATAGAGGGTTTGGGCGCGGGCGTTGTCCCCGCGTGCGGCGTGGCTGCGTACAGAGCCAGCACAGCCAGGTTGGATTGTCCTGCAGTTCGACCGGCATGGAGGTGATGATGTCGGCCAGTGTGCCCCAGTCTATGAAGCCTCAGGGGCGGAACGGGCGAACCATCTGAATTGGTCGTTTGTCAGTTGGTTGCGGTCGGCACGGCGGTAGTATTCGAGGGCGGTGGCGAAGTTTTGGCTTTTTGGCCCGACGGTGCGCCAGTATGCCCCAGGCGAATCCGGCCTGTTCGCGGGTGAAGAGGCTTTCTTTGGTTGCTCAGGTTTTAGCTGCCGCCGGGCTTTTTGTGCGTTTGCGCCGATGATGCCGCGCAGGAGGTTTTTCTTTGCACGCCTTGCCCGCTGCCGCCTTCAAGCGGGCTGCGCGAGGGCGGCGGCAAGACGGAGGCATCGGTGGTTTGCTGTTGGCAATCAGGCCGCGTACGCGCCGCCAGGCATCGGTGGTTTTCAGACGGCCTTCCCGTGCGCGGGTTTCGATTAAGGCGGTGCAGCCTTGCGGCAGGCTACGGTTTCACGGACGAGTTTTGCCGCCGCCGGTGTCTTGCAGGTTTTCGGCGTAGCAGCCGACTTCTGGCTGCGGCCTTCGGCGGCAGTTTGGCGTATTCGCGTTGGAAGGTTGCCCAGTCGCCGCGCCGCGCCAGGCTTTTGAGCCATTCGTTGCGGACGGCTTCGCCCATCGCGCTGTCGCTCTGGCTGCTGAGGAATTGGGCGGGCTGGATGTCGTCGCCCGCTTTTGGCGGCGCGCAATACGTTTTTCGTAGAGGGCGTAGTCGTTCAGTGTTTTTGCTGGGTTTTCGCTGCTGCGGGCGGTCGGCAGGCTGAAGCCGCCGGAAACGTCGGACGGTAGGGCGTGCCTGCTGTTTACGGGGTTCTACGGGCTTTTTCGGCGGTACATGCTGCCAAGAGCAGGGCGGCAATCAGGGTATTCTGTATCGGATCATGTGTCGTCGTTCTTTCTGTCGCGGGTTTCAGACGGCCTATATTGTGTGTTTGATAGGTTGGAGGCCGTCTGAAAGCAGGGAGGATGATAGCAGGTTTGCGGGCTTTTTGCCCAAATGTGCCGCACTTGATTTACATTGGTTATTCGTATTCTGCGGTTTATCGGAAGATAGGCAGGCCGGACGTTTCCGTCCGGTACCGGTGGATGTTTTCAGACGGCCCCGAAAGGCTGTCTGCCGTTTTTAAAAATATCTGCCACACGAAGAAAACCAGGTGTGGAGCAGGAAGAGCGGAACCAAAATGCCGAACGACCAGGCCATGTAGCCGAAGAAGCTGGGCATGGGGCACTTTACGTTGTTCGGCGATGGCTTTTACCATGAAGTTGGGGGCGTTGCCGATGTAGCTGAGCGCGCCCATGAAGACCGAACCCATTGAAACGGCCAGCAGGGTATGGAACAGGTGGCCGTTCATTAGAGTGCGGGTCGCCGCCGGCGAGGTTGAAGAACACCAAATAGGTCGGTGCGTTGTCCAAAGAAAGGCGGACAACAGGCCCGACATCCAGAAAGTACATGGTGTTAATCGGATGGCCGGAGCTGTCGTGCACGAGTGCGACCACGCCTCGCCAGCGCACCGTTTTCGCCCTGCTTTGAGGATGGCCAGAAACGGGTGTGATGGTGATAAAGATGCCGAGGAAGAGTTTGCCGACTTCGGCTATCGGATCCCAGTTGAATTCGTTGCCGGCGCGAACCTGTTTCGGGCGTAATCAGCAGGGAGACGGCGGTTATAGACAGCAGCAGCAGCCGTCGCGGATGAGGTTTTGCAGTTCGTAATGGCTGCCGATACATCTACGGAAATGCCTGGTTTCCAGATGCCGGACATCAATACGGTACCGACGATGCCGATTAGCAAGGCAAAGTTGCGTTTGCCGTGGATTTTGCAGACGTGCTCGTCGGGGCTATGGTCGCGGGGGTTGATTTCGTCTTCGCTGCCGTAAAAATGTCTGTCAAGAGAAAAATAAAACAGGGTCAGCAGGACGGTGCTGCTGATCAATGACGGGCGTCAGCATGTGTCGTACCGTCCACATGAAAATCCACGCCTTTCAAAAAGCCGAGGAACAGGGGCGGGTCGCCGAGCGGGGTCAGGCCGCCGCCGATGTTGGCAACCAGGAAAATAAAGAAAATGACGACGTGTACGCGGTGTTTGCGGTTATCGTTGGCCTTCAGCAGCGGGACGGATCATCAACATCGCCGCGCCGGTCGTCCCCATCACGGAAGCCGCAAGGTGCCGATAGCGAGGATGGAGGTATTCGTTTTGGGCGAGCCATGCAGGTTGCCCCATACCAAAATGCCCCCGGACACGGTATAGAGTGCCAGCAGCAATGCGATAAAGGGAATGTATTCGTCCACTAAAGCGTGGATAGCGGTAGACATGCCGAACCCGCCATAGCTGAGCGAGAACGGAATAAGGAAAGCAGCGTCCAAAACGCGGTAATTTTGCCGAAGTGATGATGCCAAGTGTGTGAGAACAGCAGCGGACCGGTGGCAATCGACAGCAGAATCAAGGCAAACGGCAAACCCCATAACAAACTTAGAGTTGAGCCGTCGGGTGTGGCGGCGAAAACGGAAGTCGGAAAGAGTAATAGCAGGGGTAGAAGGAGTTTGTGCGGCATTAGAGTTCCTTTTCTTATTCCGGTCGGCAGGATATTTTTCAGACGGCTTCCTTTCATAGTCAAACGGTTCGATTATTAAAAACTACCGTCCGATTGTAACGGAAAAACAAAATCAATGAAACGCAGCAGGAAATGCGCCGAATTGAGAAAAAGGCAGAATTTCCGATTCTGCCTTTTGAGAAATATTTGACTGTAATTGGGGACGGCAAGGATATACAGGAACAAAAGCATCATTGTTTGGGTATGTGAGAATACGCTAAACAGTTTGTTTTTGATAATAATGTTACCAAGTTTTCTTATAATCCTATCTTAGTCTATTTTCTGTGCAATCTCAACAAAAATCATCAAGTACGGATTTTTAGGTAATTCGTTTCTTTAAAAAGAGAATATATTTCTAAGCGATGGATATGCTGTATGGTATTTGGGTTCTTTATATTTTTAAGGATTTTTAAGCGAGAGGACGTGTCGCTAGCTAAAAATCGTCGACGCCGACGGAGAGGCTGGCGATAAAGAGTACTGCCAGTGCCAGCAGGTTCGACAGGTTGAAATAAGAAGGTTTCGGAGGCATAGGTTCGGTGGAGACGGGTTTCAGACGGCCTCAAACTGTCATCAGGGCCGTCTGAAAAACAAAAACGAAAACTGGCGGCGTGTCCGGTCAGTATTCCGACAGCGTTTTTCCCAGTCGTAGCCGCCGTCGCTTTCCTTGACGACGGCCTGCCCGCAGATAATGTGTTCGCCGTCGAACGTGAGGGTGGGGTTGCTGCACAGCTCCCAGCCGTTTTGCAGGGCTTCGGTAACGCGGCGGCAGAACGAGGCGTCGTCCGGTCCGGTGAGGTAGCGGTAGAGTTTCATGAGCGGTTTCTCCAGTGTGAGAAACATTTTTCAGACGGCCTCAAAAAGCAGGACGGGGCCGTCTGGAAACAGTATAGTGAAATATCTAAAAACAGTAACGGCCATATTCGGTAATTTACTCTTTCCGAGCGGCGGCAAAGGACAAGACTGCCGTTTAAGAGGATTAAGGCCGTCTGAAGGTCAGTAGCAAATCACGGAATACATTCGGGTCTTTGATGAAGGTCATTTCTCCCTCTTGCGGGAAGTGGAACCAACAGGCGGAAAACCCAAAAACGTATACAGCCGGCACGCTGGGCCGTAGGGAAATAAGCACGTTCGGCATCGGAAAGCGGACGGATGCTTTACAACCGCGAACGAAAGCATCTTCTAAAGAAAGAGTCCAAGTGATTGTCTCGCCGTTCGCGCCCAATCGTTCACCGCAATCGCCAAATCGTACATAAAATTGCCGTCGCAAGCATAATAAAAATCGATAAAACCCGCTACATCGTCGCCGTTCAGCAGCACATTATCCTTAAATAAGTCTGCATGGATAATGCCGCGCGGCAAACCTGTATCGGGGTGGTTGTCTAAATAAGTAATCTCCTCACGCAAGAGTTCGGCATCTTCCTGATTTAATCACCGGCAGCAGTTTATCTGCCGCTTCATGCCACCAGGCAGTATGGCGGGGGTTTTTCATATGCAGCGGAAAAATCTCGGCCCGCCAAGTGCATTTTTGGCCAGCATCGCACCTGTGTTAAAACATTGCCCAATGGTCGGCCAACCCGTATCCGCACCTTGAAGGCAGCTAACCAAACAAAGCCGGTTTCCCTGCCAAGATAGAATCAAAAACGACCGTCTTTTGGGCATGATAGGCGCCGGGCAGGCAACACCGGCTTTTGCTCAAATGCTGTTTCAACAAAAAGAGGCAGTTCGTGTTGTTGCAGTACTTCAAATACAGTCAGCACATAACGGCCATGGGATGTAGTTAAAAATAATTGCTATTGGTTACGCCTTGGGCAATTCCTACTAAGGAAATAAAATCACCCAAATCGTAATCAGTCAAAGTAAGTACGCATTTCATCATCGGAAACACTGGTATAAACAGACATGGAATCGCCTATCTTTAGAGAATAAACAGTTCGGTTTTTAAAACTGCGGCATCATATCAAATATACAAACTTACTAGGAAAAGAATGTACGCATAATAAGTTTTATAGTTTTTATTGTTGGAGGTTTTAGAAAAATAAAATTTTAAAAAAACATGCTGATAAGTAATTTCCCATATTTTTCTTTACAATATATGTTTGACAGTATTTTTCGGATGTGCGTATAGTTC
>BNJS01002694.1_pt1 | contig 19195 bp, 26 predicted proteins | sample 8540461 | NCBI WGS metagenome assembly BNJS01 (sample SAMD00202454, study PRJDB9452) | human saliva metagenome | isolation source: human saliva | place: Japan | reverse complement strand
GAACTCGTTCTGGAGGGAAAGAGGGGAGGGGATGGAAATATTTTTGATCATCGATAAGTTAAAATTTTTGACGTACGCCTCTTTGTTGATTCAATAGCATTGATCTTAAATTTTGAATTACATAATAAACATATATAGTATTTGTGATTTTATCATCTAATTTTCGCAAAAAGCAATTGCTTGATTACAAGACATTACTTTAGTATTGATTGATGATTTTAAACCCGCAGTATCATACATTCCTAATAATAAACTACCTTTTTCAATTATTTTTTTGCAGAACTACTTTCAATTGCCTTTTCTGTAATTTTTCAAAAGAATCATCAATGTATTTATGTTCTAGTTCTCCTGATGTAATCCAAGGAATACGTCCTCTAAAATATTTTTTTCTTCATTTCTTTTTAGGAGTTCCACCGCTTTTTCCATATTCCAAATTCTTTTTATAGTCACTTAGTTTATAAAATACATGTTATAATAAAAGCCATGGCATATAGTACAGATTTTTAAAACAACGAGCATTAGATTACATCAAAGAGGGACACAGCCATGTCGAGGCGGCCAAAGTTTTTGATGTTGGCGTCAGAACTCTCTTCACATGGGAAAAGAAATTACGTGAACAAGGACACTTAGAGCGGAAAAAGCGAGTCGCCAAAAGCCGAAAGATTCCTTTGGAGGAGTTGAAGGCCTTTGTAGAGGCTCATCCAGATGCTTTTTTACGGGAAATTGCGACACATTTGCCAGTTGTGCTGTTCCTTCAGTATGGGCAGCTTTAAAGCAGATTAAGGTCACTTTAAAAAAAGACGACTAGCTTTAAGGAACAAGATCCTGAGAAAGTCGCTGAGTTTCTTGATATTTTGAATAGCCTAAAAGATTTACCAGTCGTATATATTGACGAAACAGGAATTGACCGCTACCTCTATCGTCCTTATGCACGGGCTCCTAGAGGGGAGAAAGTCTATGAAAAGATTAGTGGACGGCGTTTTGAGCGGACTTCAATTGTTGCAGGACAAGTAGACGGAGAGTTTATAGCTCCTATGATTTACAAGGAAAATATGGCGAGCGATTTCTTTGTGGAGTGGTTCAAAACGCAACTTCTACCTGCTTTGAAGACCCCTCATGTCATTGTCATGGACAATGCTAGTTTTCATCCCAAGAACATCTTGGATGAGCTTTGCATTCAAGATAAACACTTTTTCTTACCTCTACCACCGTATTCACCAGATTTGAATCCTATTGAGCAGGCTTGGGCTATCTTGAAAAAGAAAGTGACAGATTTATTAAGGGAAGTCCCCAATATCTTTGAATCATTAGAGTGCTTTTTTAAAACTAAATAACTATAAAGCATGTTTTTCCCAACCCATTTCATTCAAAACAGGATCCCCAAAAATCTCGTTAAATCGGGATTTTACAAGGTTTGAAAGTTCGCTAAGTTGTTTACTTCTAATAATAATTTCATTATCTAACTTTTCTAATATTCCAATAATTTTATCTTGTTCAAAAATACTCCTCATTGGAATCTGGGCATCTGATAAATTATTGAGTTTAATATACTTTATAACTCCTCCAATTGATTGGTATCGTAAAAACTTCTATATACTTATCAAGAAAGTAGTATAGATATTTCATTCTTACATTAGAATTACTAGTCAAAATATAGGTTCTCTGATAAGCATTAAATTTTCCTTTATAATACTTAACATTTAAATCCCCATTTCCAGCTACTAAAACTACCTCACCGTCATAAGCGTATTCGTTAATTCTTGAAATTTCTTTAGCTGTTGTAAAAAAAGGATACTTACCTCCGAAAACTGCCGCATTAGCATCCAATTTACCAGTTTGAATAGAAACTAATTGCCCTAACTTCACTTTCTTCACGCAACCACCTCCTCGAAATATCGGGATTTGCACTTAAGAGATAAACTTCTGATGGGAATGTTTGACATTACTTTGGTTGACCATAGCATAGGCTAGAGTAGTATCAATTTTACTATGTCCAAGAAGCTTTTGAACTTGTTCGATAGGCATTCCTTTATCAATTGCCTTTGTCGCTAGTGTTCTTCTAAATTTATGAGGGTGAACCTTTTGAATTCCAAGTTTTTGACCTAATTTTCGTAATCGAATCTCAACACCAGCTATTCCGAGTCTTTGGGCTTTTCCGAGCAAGCTAACAAAAAGAGCTGGATGATTATCTTCTCTGCTTTTGATATAGTTTTTTAAATGGATTTTCGTACGAGCATCAAAATAAACAGGTCTTTCCTTTTTACCTTTCCCAAATACAACACATTCACGATTTTCAAAGTCAATATCTGAGCGATTCAGTTGAACAAGTTCTCCCACTCGCATTCCTGTTGAAGCTAGTAGATCGATCATTGCTAAATCCCTTAAGTTTTCACAATTGTCTCGCATGATTTCAAGATGTTCATCCGTATAAGTTTCCTTTACAGTTTGTTCGGTCTTAATCTTTTTTATCCGTCGAATAGGATTTTTGATGATATATTCCTCCTGCTCAAGCCAAGCAAAAAACGAAGACAAGATGCGTCGGATATTGTCCAAATTTGCTTTACTGCAATCTTTTTCTGACTGATACTGTGCTAGATAACTTCTCAGATCATCTGTTGTCAGTTGTGTTACAGACTGCTTAATACTTGTAAATAAATTTTCAATGGTCCTTTGATAATAACGAATCGTTTTTGCACTACACCCCTCCACCTGTTTAGCAGTAATGAACAAGGCTAACAAGGATTTATTCGTATACTTCTGTTGATTGACACCATTTACTAAATGGCGCTCTAAACTCTCCCGCAATGCTAGTAATTGTGCATTGTTTAAAAGAGGTAACATTTCTTGAATGATGATTGTCACTTTTGTTTCCATATTTTCTCACTTTCATTATTTCAATAAAAATAGACAATATTAGTTTTCTGCATTACAGAATTCTAATACTGTCTGTTTATCTATTTTTTACTTATAGGATTTAAATATCCAAGCTTAAATTTGGTCATTAACTCTAAATGAATGTTCAGAGATCCATTTGGTGTAGCTAGATAACCTTTCATCTGTTAAGGATTCTACTGCGATAGTTACACACATATCGACCGCTTCTTCAACTGTTACAGAAAAACGATAACCATTTAACTGTAGAAATTTCACCAAAACGAAGAAAGCAGTTCGTTTATTAGCGTTGGCAAAAACATGCTTCTTGATTAATTGGACAAATAGTATCGTTGCCTTATCAAAAATTGTTGGATAAAGAGGTTTACCGAAGACAAATTGTTCTGGTAAATTGACAATCATATTTAAGGCAGAAGGACTAACTGTCTGAATTTTTTCATTAGGTGAATAACGTTGAATTGCTAAAGCATTGATTTTTTCAATTTGTCTTTCTGTAAGATAGACTGTCATTTTTCCACCAAAGCTTTGAAAACATCATCGTATTCGTCAAAGATTTTATCCAAATTTAAGTCAAAGGCATCATCAGATACATAAGAAATCTGATGTCCAGACTCTTCGGGAGTAAAGATAATTTCACCACTTGGTAACAATTTCGCTTCGTATTTTACACCACTTGGAATATTGAATTCACTTGGAATAGTAATGGTGATTGAATTTCCTTGTTTTCTTGTTTTTACTACCATCAGATTTCCTCCTTTGAAGTATTATAACAAATAATTACCGTAATTACAATGACAGAATATCAGCCAAAATACTCCTGCATGAGTGATTTCTTCAAAGTTTCAAGTTCTTCTAGTGATTTTTGGATTGCCAATTGTGATTTGTCTACCTGAGCCACAAAGTCTGCGAACTCGTTCTGGAGGGAAAGAGGGGGGAGGGGGATGGAAATATTTTTAATCATCGATAAGTTAAAATTTTTTTGACGTACGCCTCTTTGTTGATTCAATAGCATTGATCTTAAATTTTGAATTACATAATAAACATATATAGTATTTGTGATTTTATCATCTAATTTCGCAAAAGCAATTGCTTGATTACAAGACATTACTTTAGTATTGATTGATGATTTTAAACCCGCAGTATCATACATTCCTAATAATAAACTACCTTTTTCAATTATTTTTGCAGAACTACTTTCAATTGCCTTTTTCTGTAATTTTTCAAAAAGAATCATCAATGTATTTATGTTCTAGTTCTCCTGATGTAATCCAAGGAATACGTCCTCTAAAATATTTTTCTTCATTTCTTTTAGGAGTTCCACCGCTTTTCCATATTCCAAATTCTTTTATAGTCACTTAGTTTATAAAATACATGTTATAATAAAGCCATGGCATATAGTACAGATTTTAAACAACGAGCATTAGATTACATCAAAGAGGGACACAGCCATGTCGAGGCGGCCAAAGTTTTTGATGTTGGCGTCAGAACTCTCTTCACATGGGAAAAGAAATTACGTGAACAAGGACACTTAGAGCGGAAAAAGCGAGTCGCCAAAAGCCGAAAGATTCCTTTGGAGGAGTTGAAAGCCTTTGTAGAGGCTCATCCAGACGCTTTTTTACGGGAAATTGCGGCACATTTTGATTGTGCTGTTCCTTCAGTATGGGCAGCTTTAAAGCAGATTAAGGTCACTTTAAAAAAGACGACTAGCTTTAAGGAACAAGATCCTGAGAAAGTCGCTGAGTTTCTTGATATTTTGAATAGCCTAAAAGATTTACCAGTCGTATATATTGACGAAACAGGAATTGACCGCTACCTCTATCGTCCTTATGCACGGACTCCTAGAGGGAGAAAGTCTATGAAAAAGATTAGTGGACGGCGTTTTTGAGCGGACTTCAATTGTTGCAGGACAAGTAGACGAAGAGTTTATAGCTCCTATGATTCACAAGGAAAGTATGACGAGTGATTTCTTTGTGGAGTGGTTCAAAACGCAACTTCTACCTGCTTTGAAGAGCCCTCATGTCATTGTCATGGACAATGCTAGTTTTCATCCCAAGAACATCTTGGATGAGCTTTGCATTCAAGATAAACACTTTTTCTTACCTCTACCACCGTATTCACCAGATTTGAATCCTATTGAGCAGGCTTGGGCTATCTTGAAAAAGAAAGTGACAGATTTATTAAGGGAAGTCCCCAATATCTTTGAATCATTAGAGTGCTTTTTTAAAACTAAATAACTATAAAGCATGTTTTTCCCAACCCATTTCATTCAAAACAGGATCCCCAAAAATCTCGTTAAATCGGGATTTGACGAGTTTTGATAATTCAGATAGTTGTTGTTTACGAGATTCAATTAATTTGTTAACACCATCTAATCTCAAAACAATTTGCTGTTGCATAAAAGGCTCGTTGTATACAATAGACAAGTTATTCAACTTTGCCTTGTTTAACGTTTTACCCATCACAGCCCTGTCTGTTAAACTATCAAAATTCATTCCTTGTAGTGCATAGTAAAGATATTCATTAAAAAGCATCTTATTATTTTTAACCACAAAATTAGCTATTGCTTCGTTTGTGTACATATTTTCAGCAAGAATCCCAACCTTGCCAATAGATAACTTAAAACTCATCACAACTGTCCCTTTTGAAACGATTTGCATTTTTTCTTTTTGGACAGCTTCTTGAGTTATTTTTTCCTTAGTAGTACATAATATTTTCCCTTTCATATCTGAAATGGATAACCAAGGATAGTCACCTCCCCAATATAAAGTTTGAGAACGATTTGGTGTCTTGCCAATTCTTATCTCACAAACTTCCCCCAACTTCACTTTTTTCATACATGTATCTCCCTACTTTAGTAATTCTTCTAACTCTGCTAAGCCAGCTTGAATTTCTTTTTCTAGATCATTGATTTTCTTTAAGATGACTTCAGTTGGTTCATACTCAACTTTTTCATACTCGATTTCTTTGTATTTATTGATGGACAAATCAAAATCATTCTCCTTAATTTCATCAACTGGAACAAAGAAGGACTGGTCTGTTCTCTTACGATCTGCTTCTTTCTCTAAATGATGGAATCGTTGAATAATATCTGGAATATCATTATCGCTGATAGGTTGTCGTTTATCATCTAAACTCAGACCGTCTGCTTTCATATCGTAAAACCAAACCTTATCCGTCCCACCATTTCCAGTCTTAGTGAAGATAAGGATAGCCGTTGAAACTCCTGCATAAGGCTTGAAAACACCACTCGGCATCGAAATAACTGCATCTAGTTTGTGATGCTCAACGATTTCTTGACGAATCCCTTTATGAGCTTTAGAGGAACCAAATAGAACACCGTCCGGTACAATAACAGCTGCACGTCCACCTGGCTTCAAAGTGCGTAAGAAAAGGGCAAGGAAAAGCAACTCTGTCTTCTTAGTCTTAATCGTAGCCAACAAATCTCCAGAGGTTGAATCATAATCAAGAGATCCTTTGAAAGGTGGATTGGCTAAAACTAGAGTATATTTATCAGCTTCTTCGTTATCTTGAGAAAGCGAGTCTAGATAGCTAATTTGTGGATTCTCAACCCCATGGAGCATCATGTTCATAGCACCAAGTCTCAACATTGTCGTATCCGTATCATTCCCATGAAACATAGTATTGTGGAAATGCTTTACACTGTCAATATTTGTTTGCCACTCTTCTTTTCTACGGTCTAAATAGCGACTAGCTGAAACCAAAAATCCTGCAGAACCCATGGCAGGATCTGAAATAATATCTTTAATTGTTGGTTGCATAAGTTCAACCATCATATCAATGATATGACGAGGCGTACGAAATTGACCATTTGCCCCTGCCTGAGATAATTTTGACAATAGATACTCGTAAATGTCTCCAATATCTTTTATATCCGTAGGTAACTCATCCAGAGCAGCTATCGCCTTTTGTAAGGTAGCAGGTTTATTGATTTGAAAAATAGCATCCCTCATATAACGTGAAAAAGCTGTATCGTCAGTATCCCCCTTCAGATTCTTAATAAATGGAAAAATCTCTTGTGACATCAGACGATAAACTTCTTGCGCATCTCCCAAATTCTTAAAGGTTGACCAGCGATATTCAGGTTTATCCTTTGGGAAAATCTCCTCATAGGAAATTCCTAGAAATTCAGCATCATTTTCTCGTCCAAGTTCAACCCCTATCCAAATCTTTCATAAATAAAAGATAAGTCAACTGCTCAATGTTAGTCAAAGGATTCGCATTCCCCTCTGTCCATAACATTTCCCAAAGCTGATCAATCTTATTCTTTAATTCGCCTGTAATCATATTTTACCTCTCAAAATATTTCAATTTTAAAAATCTGACATACAAAATTTTAAAACCTCTTATACCCCATTTTATCAGAATCCTAGGACATTATCAAAAAATTATTATAGTATCTACAGAAAAAAGCCTACGATAGGCTTTTTCTCATCTGACAATATCTTTATACATATCTGGTCTTCTATCTCTAAACAGACCCCAGTTTAGGCGCTCGCTTGCTCCCTTGTCGAGGTCATAAGTGGTTAAGAGGATTGCCTCATCTTGTCGTTCGGCTTGACTTAAAATAGCTCCTGTTTCATCGGTCATAAAGGATGAACCGTAGAAATTAAGACTTGAACTTTGTCCACCATTTTCCTCGCAAGGAGAGACTTCTTCCAAACCATAACGATTAGCAGCAATAACTGGGACAATATTTGCTGCTGAGTGTCCTTGCATGGTACGTTGCCAATGACCACAACTATCTGTATCCAAAATAGGCTCTGATCCAATAGCTGTTGGATAAAAGAGCAATTCTGCACCATTTAAGGCAAGACAACGGGCGGTTTCAGGAAACCACTGATCCCAACAGATGCCAATACCAATCTTGGCATAGCGGAGTATCCCAAACCTTGAAGCCAGTGTTTCCAGGAGTAAAGAAGAATTTTTCTTGATAATAATGGTCATCAGGAATGTGAGTCTTCCGATAAACGCCAAGCACTTCTCCATCTGCATCAATGACAGCAATAGAATTGTACAAGACATTGCCATCCTTTTCGTAGAAACTGATTGGTAAAACGACCTTTAGTTCCTTAGCAATTGATTTAAAATGCTGAATAGCCGTATTTTCTGTAACCGACTGGGCATACTGGTAGTAGTCATATTGACGTTCCTGACAGAAATAGGGACGTTCAAATAATTCTGGTAAAAGAATGACCTGGGCACCTTGCTCAGCAGCTTGACGGACTAAACCTTCAGCTGTTTGGATATTCATTTCCACATCCTTAGCGCATTGCATCTGAATAGCTGCAACCGTTACATTTCTCATCTTTTTCTCCTATTCTGGAATTTGTTGGGTAATACAGTGGATATTTCCACCACCTAAAAGAATATCTCTTGCAGGGATTCCTACGACTTCACGGTCTGGGAAACACTTACTCAGGATATCCAAGGCCACTTGGTCGTTTTCGTCCTGAAATTGTGGCACCAAGACAGAATTATTGGCAATATAGAAGTTCACATAGGATGCTGCTAAACGCTCACCAGCATAGCGTTCTTCTTCACCTTCTTCATATGAATAGCCCGGCAAATCTTCTTCCGTCACTACTTGATGAATAGCTGGAATCGGAAGTTTATGAATAGTGAAACTCCGGCCCTTTGCATTTGTTTCCGTCTCTAAAAGAGCTAGATCTGCTGCAGACATGGCATACTGAGGATCATCCTGATCATCTGTCCAAGCTAAAACAACTTCCGCTGGGCCAACAAAGGCTGCTACATTGTCAACGTGTTCATTTGTCTCGTCCTGATAAATACCATAAGGAAGCCAGATAACTTTCAGCACCAAGACAGTCTAGTAAGGTCTCTTCAATCTCCTCTTTAGTCAGGTGAGGATTACGCCCAGGACTAAGCAAGCAACTTTCAGTAACAAGAATGGTTCCTTGACCATCGCTGTGTATCGCTCCGCCTTCCAGTACAAAAGGCTTGGCATCGTAAACAGGTATCTCTAAAACTTCTGCAAAGCGACTGGCCACTTGGTCATCTGCTTCATAGTCTTGATAAAGACCGTCATATGAGCCACCCCAAGCATTGAAAGACCAATCTACCGCTAACTTTTCCCTTTTATCATTAAGGAGAATGGTCGGACCTGTATCACGAGCCCAGGCATCATTTGTTGGAATATCTAGATAAACGACCTGGTCTCCAAGATAGGATTGGGCTTCAAATAGATAGTTCTCCTCTACCAAAAGATAGACTGTTTCCCCTTGGGCAATAGTTTTGATAATCTGACTAAAAGTTTTTTTAGCTCCCTTGTCTTGAAAAGGCCAGGAACCTGGTCGTGTTGGCCATATCATAAGAGTTCCATGGTGGGGTTCATACTCTGCTGGCATACGATAGCCTAATTTTTTTGGACTGTCCATCATGATAATCTCTCCTTAAAGTCTTGATAGCCGAAGGCTTTGACTAAACAGCATTCACCCTCTTTATCCATCACATACAAACTTGGAAGCCCAATCCCGTTAAAGGTATTATTTTTGACAAAGGAGTAGATTGCCATATCTTCAAAGTAAAGTCTATCTCCGATCTCAACTGGATTTTCAAAACTATAGTCTCCAATGATATCTCCTGTTAGACAAGTATTGGAAGAAAGTCTATAAGTATAGGATTTTTCTTGCGCTTCAAAACCGTCTCTCAATGGGGGACGATAAGGCATCTCAAGAACATCTGGCATATGGCAACTTGCCGAGGCGTCTAACACTAAGGTCTCAATCCCATTTTCAACGATGTCTAAGACTTCAGTAGCTAAATAACCAGCATTAAGCGCAATCGCTTCTCCTGGTTCGATATAGACGTCAAGGTTATAGGTTTCTCGAATTCGTTTAATCTCAGAAATCAGCAAGTCCACATCATAGTCTGCTCTCGTAATGTGATGTCCACCACCCATATTGAGCCATTTAACGTGATGCAAGTACTGTCCAAACTGCTCTTCTACTGCTTTCAAGGTTGTCTCTAAATCATCTGCCCCTTGCTCACAAAGAGTATGAAAATGAAGTCCGTCCACCAAGTCCAGCAAATCACTAGGTATCTTGTCTGAAGTCACTCCAAAACGAGAGCCAGGAGCACAAGGGTCATAGAGCGCGTGATCTCCCTGAGTAGAACACTGAGGATTGAGGCGTAGACCGACACTGATACCAGCCTCACGACAAATTTGACCATATTTTCGTAATTGTCTCTCTGAATTAAAAACAATGTGATCAGATAGTTGAAGCAACTCTTCCATGTCAGATTCTTTGAAAGCAGGCGCAAATACATGGACTTCGCCAGGAAACTCTTCTCGCCCTAGCTTAGCTTCATAGAGTCCACTAGCCGTCGTACCAGAGAGATACTGGCTAATTAGGGGATAGGTTTTATAGAGAGAATAAGCCTTTTGAGCTAGCAAAACCTTACAACCTGTCTTTTCCTGAACCTGTTGCAGAATGCTACAATTTTCTTCTAGTTTTGCTAAATCAATGACGTAAGCTGGTGTTGGTACTTGTTCTAACTTCATTAGTCCACCATTTGTGGGTTTTCCACCACAACCCATGGCAAACCGTATTTATTCAAAGCATCCATGAATGGGTCTGGATCCAACTCTTCAAGGTTATAAACTCCTGGTTGTTTCCAAGTACCATCCATCACTAATTTTGTTCCAATCATGGCAGGAACTCCTGTTGTGTATGAAATTGCCTGTGAACCAACTTCTGCGTAGCATTCCTGGTGGTCACAAACATTGTAGATGTAGATAGTCTTTTCAACACCATCTTTGACACCTGTAAAGATACAACCGATATTGGTTTTTCCAACTGTACGTGGGCCAAGGCTTGCAGGATCTGGAAGTAAGGCTTTCAAGAATTGGATTGGCACAATTTCTTGACCGTTAAAGTTAATAGTATCTGTACGAAGGAGCCCAACGTTTTCCAAGCATTTCATATGAGTTAGATAAGATTGGCCAAAAGTCATAAAGAAACGAATACGTTTAACTCCTGGGATGTTTTTAGCAAGTGATTCAATTTCTTCATGGTGAAGAAGATACATGTCTTTTTGCCCAACTTGAGGGAAATCATACTCACGCTTGATAGACATAGCTTCGACTTCTACCCATTTTCCATCTTCCCAGTAAGAACCTGGTGCAGAAACCTCGCGGAGGTTGATTTCTGGATTAAAGTTAGTAGCAAATGGATAACCGTGGTCCCCACCATTACAGTCTAAAATGTCGATATAATGGATTTCATCAAAATAGTGTTTGAGGGCGTATGCTGAAAAGACGCTAGTTACACCTGGGTCAAAACCAGAACCAAGAAGAGCCGTCAATCCTGCTTCTTTGAATTTTTCTTGGTAAGCCCATTGCCATGAATAATCAAAGTAAGCCGTAAAACCAAGCTCCTTACAACGTTTTTCATAAATTGCACGCCATTCAGGGTCTTCTGTATCTTCAGCCTCATAGTTGGCTGTGTCGATATAGTGGACACCTGTCGCCAAACATGCATCCATAATAGTCAAATCTTGGTATGGTAGAGCTACGTTCAAAACGGCTTCTGGCTTGTAGCTTTCAATCAAGGCAATGACTTCTTCGACATTATCAGCATCAAGAGCAGCTGTTTCAATTTTAGTACTTGTTTTGCCCTCTAATTTAGATTTCAAGTCATCACATTTTGACTTGGTACGGCTAGCAATCATAATTTCTGTAAAGGTTTCGCTATCTTGGCAAATCTTTGAAATAGCAACTTGGGCAACGCCCCCACATCCAATAACTAATAAACGACTCATTTTTTCCCTTCTTCTTCTTCTAAAATGTCTTCAACGTATTTTGGCAACATAAAGGCACCAACGTGTAAGTTTGCAGTGTAGTATTCTGTGAAAAGCTGGCGTTTTTCCAGCCTTCCTTATCAAAATCTTTGACAGGGTGATATTTTTTCGATGCAAATCCAAATAACCAATAGCCAGCCGGACTGGTAGGGATATGGGCCTGATAAACTCTGCTGATTGGAAAGGCTTGATTGACCTTACGATGCATGCTTCGACAAGCCGACTCATCTTCGTCAAAGAAAGGACTACCATGCTGATAAATCATGATACCGTCTTCTTTCAGAGGCTCTGTAACTATTTCCGTAAAAATTCCTTGGTAAAGAGACCCTTCCGTATGACCAAAAGGATCTGTCGCATCATTGATGATAATGTCGTAATCATCTTCACAGTTTCTCAAAAAAATCTCAGCCCATTTTTGGTAGTAAATGGTGACACGAGGGTCATCAAGTCCTGCAGCAAAATCTGGAAAATACTCTCGACAAACCTCAACCAGCATCTCATCTGGTTCTACAATATCGATTTGTTCCAATTCTGGATAGAGCGTTAATACTTGGGCAACACCACCGTCACCACCCCCAATAACCAAGACTTTCTTTGGATTGGGATGGACAGACATTGGAACATGAACTGTCATTTCATTGTAGACAAAATCATCTGCATCTGAAAACAAGACATGCCCATTTAAAATCAAAATCTTTCCAAAAGCTGGCGTGTCTAAAACTTCGATATCCTGCCATTCACTTTTACCAGCGTAGAGTTGTTTGGCTGTTCTCAGGGATAATTTCACATCTGGAGTATGAACTTCAGAAAACCATAAATCCATCTAGTTCTCCTTTCTCTCAATGACATTGATGTGATTGACCTCTGGATCTTCCGTTCCTTGGAGGGAACAACCACGTTCTTTGGCAAATTGAATATAATCGACAATTTCTCGTGTAATGCGTTCACCTGGCGCTAGGATTGGAATCCCTGGAGGATAGCACATGACAAATTCGCCGCATACTTGACCAATGGACTCGTCCAATGTTAAGCTTCTTCTATCTGCATAGAAGGCTTCCTGAGGAGATAGGACCAACTCAGGCTGGATATATTCTCCAGCGATCAAGTCCTTCCCATCTCTAGAATAAAGTCTCTTGATATCAGCTAGAGCACCGACCAAGCGTTCAATGTCTTGGATACGGTCACCAATCGAAATGTAGGCCAAGATATTCCCGATATCACCAAACTCAATCTGAATGTCATATTCATCTCGTAAGAGGTCATAAACCTCGATACCTGTTAGACCAATTCCCTGAGTGTAGACTGACAACTTAGTCACGTCAAAATCACAGACAGACACACCATCTACTAGTTCTTTTGAGTAGGCGTAGTAGCCACCGATGGCATTGATTTCACGACGTGCGTACTCAGATAACTCAATGACTTTCTCAAAGGACTCTTTGCCACGAAGGGCTAGGTTTCTACGAGAAACATCTAGACTAGCCATTAGCAAGTAGGATGCTGATGTCGACTGTGTCAGGTTAATAATCTGACGTACGTACTCAGGATTCATCCGATCGCCAACTAAAAGAAGGGAACTTTGAGTCAAGCTACCACCAGACTTATGCATGGATACAGCTGACATATCTGCTCCTGCATCCATAGCGGATAGAGGAAGTTTATCTGTAAAGTGTAGATGAGCACCGTGAGCCTCGTCTACTAAGACTTTCATTCCTGCGGCGTGAGCCATCTCTGTTAACCCCTTAAGGTCTGAACAAATCCCATAATAGGTTGGATTGTTAATTAGGATAGCCTTGGCATCCGGATGGTCCTTAATAGCTTGCGCCACACGGTCATTCTCAAGCCCCAAAGCAATACCGATTTTGGGATCCACACTCATCTCGATATAGATGGGGAATTGCTCACATAAAACAAGGGCATTAATAGCTGATTTGTGGACATTTCGAGGAAGGATGATTTTATCACCTGATTTTACAGGTGGAAAGAATCATGGTTTGCACAGATGAAGTTGTCCCACCAATCATCAGAAAGGCATGAGCAGCACCAAAATGCTTCTGCTGCTAGCTCTTCTGCTTCTCGAATAATCGAAATGGGATGTCCCCAAATTGTCCAAAAGGCTTCATAGAATTGACATCAATCCCAACGCATTTCTCACCCAAAAGTTCCACTAATTCTGGGTTACCACGGCCACGCTTATGACCTGGTACATCAAAAGGTACAATTCTTTTTTTTCGTAACTTGACCAGTCCCTCATAAATAGGAGCTTGGTTTTGATTTAACATTATAGAGACATACTCCTTTATCATAGTTTTTTTCACCTTAATCATCTAAGGCTCAAAGGGATACTTATGAAAAAAGAGCAGGTTGGCACCTGCTCTACAATCTACTGACGTGTTTATGTTTGTTTCTTTTGAGTATGTCTGTTCCTGATGTTTCCTAACTCTCTAGTAGCAAATATTACGTACTTTATTGATCGTTTCACAAGATGACGTGTGCTTTCACCACACTAACAAATCTATACGAATTAGAACTAATGTCCTAACATCAACTTATAAAAGTAGGCTTTTAACCCTATCAATAATGTGGCTTTTCAACCACGCTTCGGCATTCAACCCTGCCTGTCCGTAGGCATTTTTTACTCGGGTTTATATTTACTAGAAAACATCTTCTCATTTTCTAAGCTTTATAACTATATCATTTTTACACAAATTTGTAAAGTATTTTGGGGAAACTTTATAAATTATTTACATTTTTGTTCGTATTTTTACTATACCTAAAAATTGAAAACTATTTCAAATTTGCCTTTAAATAATAAAATAGGAACTAAGTTTGGTAGCTCCTATTTTTCATATGATAATTTAATAGATGATAAAAAGTATACTAAGATAAAATGTTCCGATTTTCATACTCTTAAATTAAATTAATGATTAGTCGTTAAAATTCCAAAGAAATTTATGTTAATGTGCTTGTATCGTTAAAAATTAATCAGCATCAACCCAAAGTTGATATTTTTCACAATGAAGGCATCTAAAAAGATAACCACAAAGAGAACCGTCTTTTGACCAAATATTCTTCAATATCTTGATATTCACCTCGTGCTTCATAGTCTTCCAAAACTTGCTCAGCGATCCCCATTGCCTTTAATTCACGAGTGCCAACTGTGCCTAAGTAAGCGCAGTAATCTTGACAGCAAGATAACCAATATTCACCCTGCCAACTAGAGTAGCCTGGAGTCTGACAAAAAAGCAGCTGATTCTTTTCTGGATCCAATTCACCCTGCCACTCGGCATCTTGGATAAATTCCGCATCAAATTTTTTGGCCGCTTGACCGTTTGCAATACAAAATAGGCAAAGGTTTTTTATGTTGTCGATACAATAAGGGATCAAGTCATAATAAATATTGCTTTCTTTCCCACAAGATGGACAAACCTTGGCCTCTCCCTCTACAAAAAGCTCCCGTTGCTATAGGATCTGGATGGTAGATAAAAATGTGGCAAAAGACTGTAATAGCTCTTTTCTCTGCTTCTTCTCTTCTTTTCTTGAGGGACGAGGAAGGCAAAAGATCGCCATGACTCTGACTCATTTCTTGTAAACGGGTCACTTTCTTTAATTGTTTTCGATCTGGTTTATCTAAGACTTCGGTCGATAAGCTATAGGCACTAGTGTAGAGGCCCAATTGCTCATAGAGGTCCACTAAGACCTTCTTCGCTTCTAAATCATCAGACTCAGCTAATTCATCAGCAAAATCATAAAGAGCTGCGACACTTGAAGGATTTCCATATTGGTCCAGGTATTGCTTTTTTAATGTAATGTATTTTTTTCTAGAAATGGATTCATAGGGACTACCTTTCTAATGGATGACATAAAATCTTAACAAATAGTGACTAGGACATTTTCCGTTTTAGCTTTAAGATTTCCTTGTAAAAGTCTTTCATTCTGACAAAGCAGCTTGAAATATCATCCTTGATTTCTTCCTCTTCCTCAAGATAATCCCAAATATCAGGATACAAATCCGCTTTCTTACAGGCTTCCATACTAAAGTCAGTCATAGCCCTGTCCATGTCAAAACTTTCTAAAGCTTCTACAATCTCGGCTATCTTGTTTTTTTCAGTATAGGCGATATATTCAGATACATCCTCTAGAGGAGTCACCCCTAAAACAGCTTCTCTCAAGGGATTGTCATCCAAAAATTCTGAACTACTAAATCCTGTCAAGACAAAGACCAAGGCATCCCACATTTTATCGATATCCAGAAAAATTTCATATTCTTCTGCATAATCCTCCGCCAAGTCCAGCAAGTCATTTTCCTCATTAGAAAGTAGCTTTATTTGTTTTAATTTATCGTCCGACAAATATTGATAATTGGCAATCATTCCCATGATTTTACTCCTTTGAATCTATTAGTATCATACGGATATTTCTAGCTCTATTTTCATAGAAAGTGCTATAATGGAGCTAAGAAATTGTTTTATTGTATGTTAAATAGGGGAAATAGTCATGTTCACTAGTATTGTTTTGGGCTTTTATGCTCTTTTCTTTCTATCCTTATCCTTTACCATCTATCTCTATATCAGACTCGTAGTTGCGGTTAAAAAAGGCAAAGACATTCCCAAATGGATTTATAAACTTGGCCATGCTGTTCAAGGAAGAATTCACGTTGACTATGAAGAAATCACTGATGCTAATGCCCTTAAAGAGATTCATTGGTTCTTGCTGATCTATTTAATCGTAAATCTACTCACATTGGCTGGATTCTACTATCATGGCAATAGCTTCCCGCAAGCAGTTTATGAATGTTTGAAAAAACAATTTTTCATCGTACTTGTTAGTATGATTATAAAAAGTCTTGGAAAATTTGTTGTACTAACTATAAGAAAAAACTTTCATAACAGTCATGCCTATGCATCAACAAACGCTGTTATTGGGACAACTTTTTTAACGAGTTATGTTTTTATGTTTTGCATGATGATGAGTGGCCTTCCAGCTCAACCTGTTCCAGTAACCATTCAAGATACCACTGTCATTATCGGGGAGACCAAGGCTTCCGAGCTTTTTGGAGCATGGGTTCACCTTCGAAGATAAAGGTGCAGATAGTCCTATTACCAACCCAAAAAACGACCACTTCTACTACGGTCAGCTTCTCGAAGTCAAGCGGGATGATCAGTCCTATGGCTTTATGAGTCTTACTCCCACAGGTAAAGATACTGATCAACTCCAAAAAACTGCGTCGTCACCTGTACAGAACACCCTAGGGATAAGAATCAACTAAAAAGAAATTTCCATCAATCATGTCAAGCTAGCAAATCTTGAACTCCAAGATTTTCAAAATCGAAAATTAATCGATATCTTTGAAGTCAATCCAGCTGATTATAATGTCTCTGATAAAGATACCAACTTTATCCTAACCATCCAAACAGCGATTACGACCTCTGGAAAAGGTACCGTATTGAATCCAAGTTCAATTCAGATGGTTCGATTGATAGCTATGGAGTCAGAGCCCAACATAGCATGTGGGAATGATTCACCCTTATTTTCCTCTTATCAGATAGACATTAGACTGAAAAAATATCATCGACAAGTTTATAGGTTTCGATGAACCGTAGACTAGAAGAGCCTTTTATCTCTAGTGATTTCTTCATAAACATCTTCTAAATTTATGGGCAGGGTGCCAGCATCCAAAGACTAAAAAGGTCTAAGTTTCACCTGTCCAATTTTTCAATATTTTTCTAATAATTGCCCTAAATCTTTGTGATTGAACCAGCAATCTGTATCCAGAGCAAACTTCGTATTGTCCATCTTACAGGAGATTTGACTGGTCAAAAAATCATCGATGGTGGGCTTTTTTGTTTGTAAGAGGCGAGTGCAAGCTAGATGGTACTCAAGCTTTCTAGGACTCTGCTCAACCATAGATACAAAAGACAAGACCATACTCATCTTCGAACTTAACAGCAAGGATATCTCCTTCTTCAAAATAAGGTTTGCGTTTAGTTTTGGCTTTAGTGACCTTTAGAGGTCTAGGGATTTTCAGTTTTGCAACTGGATAGCAAGTTTATCAAGACCTTTTGCCTTTGCTTCAAAGCCTTTGGATCTATTTCAACCAAAATGGATCAGCCCCTTTTTTGATAAGCTCTAAGGTTTTATCTCTGATATCGTCTGTCAGGTGACCAATCTTCCACAGTGAGTAGGCAAGAGCTGTCCAATAAATTTCTGTAAAAAAGTCTGTTTGACAGTAATCTTTCTCCGCATCGAGGATATCCTTTATAATATTCGTCACCTGTTCACCGTCTCTATAGCGACTGACTACTTCATTGTAAATGTCATAACCTTGATCACTGTCAATGATTTTTAACGTCATCAATAGCCATACTCAACTCCTATCACGTCTTATTAAATCTCAAAGCTTATTTAATCTTATGCTTATTCATTTTCTCTTGGAAAATATTTGTAAGAACTTGTCGTAATTCTTGAGCTTCCTTTTTCTAGAAGTTGGCCTTCTTGTTCAGCTACAGCATACAACTCCGGATACTCGAGCGATATTCTCTTAACGGTACGTGTAATAGCATGTTTTCTAACAAAAAATGGAATCCGTTTAATCATATCTTGAGGAATTAAGGCGATAATCTTATCGGCTGTTTCCTTGTCGCTCAGTTTAGAAAAGTTAATCCCTTTTTAATCATTTCTTGTTCTTGTTTCGTAAAAAATATTGTAATTCCATATGTCTACTCCTCATCTTCAGTAACTCCCAAACTTCGGCTTAGTAAGGTTCTCCATCACTATCGTATTTATTGATATACCCAATAAATCGTTCATTTTTTCTTGGTCTCTGCTGGTTTCCTTGATAACCCAAACAGCCCATACTCAATTAGGAATAAAACTATCAAGCCTAATATTGTATCCATATTGTTCACTTCCTTTAAGATTGGACCCACTTATCATTATCCATAATAAAGGGTTTCGCTAGACCTTCACCTGTATAGTTTTCGTATTTTGTATCTAGATATTTGTAACAATCTTCCTTGCTCGAAAATTTGATGGCTTGATAAGGCTCCTCAAAGGTTAATTTTTCAACAAAGAGATAGCCATCCTCCTTGGCTAAGGATCCCGACATGGCCAATAAAGAGGGATTGCTCATCAAGTCATCATGGACTACTACGGACAGCATTCTTGCATTTCATTAAACTTGAATTGAAAAGGAATTTTTCCATCTTTGCAGCATGAACTTTGACATCTGTCGTAGCTTCGGTATTGACTCTTGAGAATAAAATATTAAAAGCATCCTTGTCTTCTGCATCAAAGACCTTACCTTTGTCAATAGCATCATTATCGACAAACAAGAGGAATCATCTTTCTCTAACTTAAGGGATTTCGATAGAATTTTCAATAAACAATAACTGTTAATACGACAGTTAGTGCCGACAAAATCACCTTTCTTCAGTGTCCATAGATTAGCAATACGTAACTG
>BNJS01002637.1_pt1 | contig 19243 bp, 42 predicted proteins | sample 8540461 | NCBI WGS metagenome assembly BNJS01 (sample SAMD00202454, study PRJDB9452) | human saliva metagenome | isolation source: human saliva | place: Japan | reverse complement strand
AAAAGCACGACATGGCGTGCCGCAGGAAATGATGTCACCATCACGGGCGGTACGGTCACGGGCAGCCTGAAGGGCGCAAAGAGTGCAGGGAAGGCGGTGAAAACACCGTCGAAGTGAAGGGAGAAACCTCATGCGCGCGTCGGTCTGGGTGCAGAGGCAAATGGCGACGCGGACAGCAACAGTGTCACAATCCGGCGGCGACGACGGCGAATGCTATCGTGGGTGCCGTCTCGACGGCGGGGAAATGCGGAGCATAATGACGGTGAACATCACTCGCCGATGTGACCGGCAATATGCATGGGCGCACAGGCGAGCGGCGCCGCTTCGCAGAATGTCATCAACATTGAGAATGCGACCGTCACGGCAACGTCACGGGCGGCAGCGGGGCGGTGACGGCGATAATATCATCAACCTCAAGGGCGCGACCGTCAGCGGCGATGTCGTCGGCGGCACGGCAGGGGATACGTGGGGAATACGCTTGCCGTTCGCTACAGTGCGGCGCATCCGACCTCGTACATCAACGATTTCAGCAACATCAAACGGCTGCATTTTCTATCTGGGCGGGGAGGTCGACAGCAATACGTACGACGCTCCTGCAGCTCGGTGCATCGACGAAGCGACATCACAAATCTCGATGTCGGTGTCGGCGTATCGGGACGGCGAACGTCTCACTGTCGGCGATACGATCAGCCTCGTGAAGGTTGCGCCCGGCGGAACGCTCACCATGGGCGGCACGCTGACGCGAGGACAACAAGACAACGGGGATGCAGGGCGTCTCCCTTTCTACTGAGTTACCATTGACCAACTGCAGCACGGATGAGCTGTCGCCAGGGTAAAGCTCAAGGTTGCCGTCAACGAAAAGAACAAGTCGTTCGCAGAGACGGTGCGGTGGCGACAGATCTTCATCAATCGCGTGCTCGACCTGGCGGGTGCCGGATATCCTCGGCGCGGAAGGAAGCCGCCGGCGATAAGATGGATGGCAAGACGCACGGCTACCATATCTGGGCGCGATGAGTCAGGGTACGATGCGTGCGAACCGGACGCCTATCGCCGACACGAAAGGTTACAACTCTCAGTCTCTGATGGGCAAAGGAGCAAAATGTAAAAGGCGGGCAAGCTGCTCTATACCCCTTCGTGGAGTACGGGAAAGGCTCGTGCGACCTCCACCCTGACGACGGAACGCACGGCAGCGGCAGATTAGCTACCCTGGCGGCGGCGTCATGGGCCGCATAGAGAAGGCAAATGGTATCTGGCAGAAGCGGCGCTCCATGCCGGACGCGCACAGAGCGACTATGCCGGAAGCATCTTTGCGGGAACGACCTCGCCATGACGGGTCAAAGCGGATACCATGCCGCACATTTTGGGATCGGCAAGATGCGAAAGATCGGCACGAGCGACGGCTCAACACGTACCCTGCGGTAGCTCTATTCGAAGCAGGATGGGATGAGCACGCAGCTCACACGGGCGAGGACTATGATTTTGCGCAGTCGCATCGCATCGTCTGCGGCTCGGATACCTACTCAGCACCGCGAGAATGCCGGCAAGGAGCTTTCCCGGGTGCAGGGCTATGAGTCATGAGGAGTTCGATGGCACGGCAACGGCGTCGTATCAGGGCTTTTAATGCACCGGCTCCCTCTCATAGGCGGGAAGTATGATGGTCGAGCTCGGCTACCGTTTTTGCGCCGAAGGGCAGCCGTGTGTCCTGCGATCTGCACATGACGGGATGGCAGGGAAACGTCGCGGTATGACGGGCGGCGCACAGGGTGAACTGGGCGTTCTAATTGATTGAGACTTCTGCTTTACGAGGAAGAGAAACTCTATAGGGTTGTTTGACGAAGCTCCTGTTTTCGTTGAACAACCCTATTCCTATGCGCGTGTGCCACTATTGAAAGGCGGGTTATTGCTATAATACGGTAGATTGGCACGTTATTGGGTCGGAGGTGGCTGTTATGTTTCGTCCATTGCCATTTAATTTGAAGGAGAAATGCCGAGAAGGGGCAGGAGATGCTGAGCAAGGCGTTGGATACGGTGATGGAATACCTTCAATCCGTTGGACAAGGTCGGCGGCGTGCTCTTCCGTTTCGTGTCGATGCGATTGATACGAGACGCAGGATACGAGATCTTTGCCGAGCTGCCGGGCTTCAAGGATGCGATCGAGGTGTCGTACAGTGAGGACGGCCGGCTGAAAGATCAAGGCGGAGCGCAGTGCGGCCGATGTTCCGGAGACGCGGGTACCTCTGCCACGAGCGCAGGACGGGAGCTTTTGAGCGCTCTTCTCATCGACGATGTAAACGATGCGGATGTATCCATTTCCCATGAGGCGGCATCTGCGCATCCTGCCGAAGCTGGCAGAGAAGCAGTCGCGCCGCGTCTTTACGAGTCAGTGATTCGACGGGAGCAGATGAGAGAGCTAGAACGGGAGGACGTTATGTCGGAGGATCGCGATTGGGAGCTTTTCAAGCAAAAAGCTCAAGGCAAAGACGGAGATCGATCTGGATCTCTACAAAGAACGGCAGATGAAGCGCCATCAACAATCTGATCACGCGCGCGGCTAAGGAGTGCAGCAAGTACGTTTGACCATGTGCGTGGGAACGAGATGATTTGCTGCGTTTATCGAGTATTTGACAATCAACGTGTCGGAGTTCTTCTCGCATCGCCGGAGAAATTTGCAGAAGCTCTGAGACGGATGTCATCCCTGACCTCCCAAAACGCCTCGCTCGAAAGCCTTCAATATCTGAGCGCAGGTTGCTCCATCGGCGCGAGCCGTACGCGCTGGCTATCATTATGCGAAGGAGATGACGCCCGACGCGTCACCGTATTCTTGCCCTGATCTCGATATCGAGATTCTGGCGAAGCGCGCAAAGGCGCAGTCCATACGGCGGACGAGATCAAGAGCATGGCAACCCGGAGCTGCTCGCCGCCGTGCTACTTTGACAATGTGGACGGTGACCACCAGCCGTCAAGCAGGAAATCAAGAGCATGACTCGAGTTCAAGCTGACGAAGCAATCTCCTGGCAGGATAGTTCGAGACGGGCGCGATCTCATACCTCTGCCGTAATGTGGTCATCTTATTTCACAGATGAGGCAAAGGAGAGCCCCATCGCCACTTCTGAGCAAGGCGCTGAAAACCGCGGTATTCTCTCGTCGCGCGACGGGAGCCGATTCTCAACTTCCGCAAGATGGGCTATACGAGCCAGCCGTTCTTTCCATCATCAGCGGCCGCTCGAGCCATGAGCGCGGTAAAACCCAGCTCACGCAGGAACAGCGGCGCGCGTTGCTCCTGCAAGCGAGGTCAGGCGGGCAGAGGACAAAAGTCAGCGGCATACCGTGCTGAGGTCTTCCGCACGCGCCGGCGGGAGGCCGTCATGTTGACGTGAAGGATTTCGCAGATATGGCGCGGCTTCCGTTCTGGATGCTGTGGCAGAGGAGGGGCGAATGCCCTTTTCATGCTTACGCCGCCCTTATCGGGGCTTATGCGTGAGTGTGCTGCGGATACCGCTGGCGGCGGGCAGGTGCACCGTTATACGCAGGGGATGGCGCGCAGGCAGGCAGCGACAGATATGCCAGTCGTGCACTCGCGAGTACGGTGCGCTGTCGGAATGCCGGACAGCCGCACACCGATTCCACATGCGCTCGACGGTCTCGGCGCGACGGTTCTCCCCGCCTCGGCGCAGATGCTGTGCGGCCTCGTGGATGCCGCTGTCCCCGATACGGTGATCGCGTCGGGAGCAGGATATCTCCTTGCTCGAAGAGACATTGGATCGGATGGCACTCTATCGGCTGATCTCCATCTGGTGCACACCGCAAACCGCAGGAGCGTAGCGCAGTGATGGCGGTCACGCATGGGAGCGCGTCATACGCACATCTTTTACACGTGCTCGATGGGGTGCTGATTGATGCAGCGACGATGATGGCACGGGTATTCATCTCGATGACGCCGCTTTTTGCTGAGGAAAATCATCGACGCAGCAGGCCAGGGCCCTGCTGCGGATGGGGCGTGTGGGAGCCTCGTCCTTTCGTCGCTGACGGCTGAGGCTGAACCCTGTTCTGCGCTATCGTACGGGACCGCACTGCGCCTCTCACGAGAGCAGGTCAGGGGATAGAGCAGGTGTGATTGTGGAGGAGTGGAGGCGATGGCAGATGAACGACCGATTGCTGCACTGGATGTCCATACACGCGAGGCTGTAGAGAGACTGGTCGGACAGTTGGGGACAGTGTTTCTACCACAAAGTTGGCATGGAGCTCTTCTATGCGTTGGCGGTGACGTTGTCACGTCGCTGAAAGGAGGAAGAAGGTATTTCTCGATCCAAAGCTGCACGATATACCGAATACCGTGGCAGGCGGGTTTGCCTCTGCTGCCGCCTGCGTCCTGACATTCTGAATGTCCATACGGCGGGCGGTTCTGCGCATGATGCGGACCGCAGCAGAGGCGCTGGGCACCGCGTGGCAGAGGAGGAGCAGTCCCCGTCCGAAGCTGGGATCGGTGGACGGTGCTCACGAGTATGGATGCGGAGGACTGACGCTCAGTCAGGCGGGAACCGTCGCGGGATGCCGTGCTGCGTCGCAGTGCTGGCGCAGGAGGCGGACCGGATGGTGTTGTTGCATCTCCCGTGGAGGCGGAGGGTGATTCGGGCGTCGCCTGCGGCGTGACTTTTTGGATCGTGACACGGGGATTCGCCTGCCGGTGCGGCGCACGACGATCAGCGCAGGGTGATGACTTCGGCGGTGGCACTTCGTGCCGGTTCGTCGCAGATCGGTGGGCGTGCCATCTGCGGGCGGAGGATCCACGTGTGCCGCAGAGGCTGTTTTTTGAAGGAGATGAGGAGATATGATGATCGCAGGATGAGGTGCGCGCACCGCTGGTTCGACAGGCGCGATTATGGACGGCATTTTCTGCCGACGTCGGGCCGCATAGCCCGCACTATGTGGAGAAGTTTAACTGCCGCAGCATCCGCAGCATACGCAGCCCCTGCGGTGAGGCGATGGCGGAGGTTCAAGGATGCGCGATTGAGACGGTCGTTAGCCCCGTGACGGGCGGCATCTCTGCTTGCGCATGAGACGGGAAAGGTACCTGGAACCCGTAATCTTCACAGAGCGCGTGGACGGCAAGATGACATTCCGCCGCGGTTTCTCCCCGCGCGAGGTGAGCTGTGCGATTGTCGAGGACATCGTGACGACGGGCGGCCTCGATCAGCGAGGTGATCGATGTGGCAGGCGGCGGCGCCGTCCCGTGGCGGTCTCGATGCTTGCTGATCGCAGCGGCGGCAAGGCGATCCGGCGATGTGCCTGCGACCGCCCTCTCACGATGGATGTGAGACCTATACGCCCGAGCATTGCCCGCTTTGCGCCAAGGAATCCCTATGACGAAGCGGTCGTACAGGAAAGCAACGGACGCGCAATGATGGCGGAGAGTTTACGAAGCAGACGAAGCGCTTGCAGTATGGACGGTGCTCGATACACTGCCGAAGGAATTGGATGGCTTATACCTCCAGATGCGGCAGGAGCATGAGGGCAGTATGATTTTCGCATGACGCGCCTGCCGAGCACCGTGCAATCGCTGGCTTCTATGACAGCGGCACAAAGACCCACAAGATGCGGTCAGTCGGGGTAGTGAGCCTGCCCGCCCGCGTTTTTGTCGGGGACGGAGACGTTCGGGCGGGAGCTCACACGGAATCTGCCGCGTGACGGCGGAGCTGTACGCGGAGGCGTACATGGCGTGAGCCGCTTGCCCGTGTGTGATGCGATCCGTACGTGGGCGCATGGAGCAGCTCTTGCCGAGGAGATGGAGGGCTTTTTCGCTCTTCGTCCGACCTGCGGTTCCGGCACAGCTGACGAACGGTTCATTCTCATCATCGACTACGGACTTTGCCAAGGGAGAAATGACGTGCATATCTATTATACCGCATCGTCAACGAGTTCTTCGGTGAGTATCACGGGCAGGGATGCCCGGTGAGCTATGACTCTGATGCGTCCGATCTGGAGTGAACTGGAGAGCGGCTGAGCTGCATCTCGTGCGTTACTGTGCATCTTGCAGCGGAGCAATGGGCGGTGAGCAGGAGGATCGTGATGATGGAAACGGAGGGTATTTTGCAGAGATGAACTGAGCTCGTCTCGGGCGGATGTATCTGGCATCGCGCGCAGTCGCGTCGGAGCGCATGGATGCAGTCGCGAAGAGAACACGAAGAAGGTGCTCGATGCGATGCGGAACGCGGGCTCCGATGCGCATTTCAACGTGAGCGCGGGCTGGCGTAGCAGCGATCTTGGGCGCGAGAAACTGGATGAGCCTCTATGCGCGCGTCTTTGGTGCGGAGTGCTCGTGTGGACGCAGTTCGTCCGGGGACGCATGCTCGCGACGGTGTTGTTTTGGGATTCTCCGTCCCGCGACCGTCTCGTTCCATCACGGGCACACCCTCACGACACGATGCAGACGATCGGGTGGGCACATGAAAGCTGCGGATCGCTGAAGGAGTTCGGTGTCTCTACGATGAACTGCCCATGTGAAGCGGCGTGATCTGACGGCATCGCACGTATCGTGACGCGCCGAGACGAAGGTGGCACTCGTCCAGCGTTCGCGCGCGGCTACAGTGAGCGTCAGCCGCTCAGCATTGCAGATATCCGCGCCGTCAGCGTGCGCATCAAGGCGGCGAATCCCAATTGTACCGCTCGGTGGACAATCTGCATGGCGAGTTCGTGGAGACGGAGGAGCCGACGGCAATCGCGGATGTGGACATCTATGGCGTCTCTCATCAAGAATCCCTGGCGGCGACCTGCTCTCGACTGGGCGGCTACATCGCAGGGCGCAGGGACATCGCCGAGATGGCGTCCCATCGTCCCCACCGCACCGGGATGGGTGATGAACCGGTGCGAGTCTTATCTCGAATCGCCTCCTTTCAGGGGCTATTTCTTTTGCCCCACATGTTGTGGTACAGGACGGCGGGAGCGGTCTTTCGCCTGGTATCTTTTGAGGGGCTTGGCTGCCGTATCGTTTCAGCGCTTGACGAGGTGCGCGGCGACATCATCCAGGCGATTGAGCTCGGGATGCGGCGCGGATGAAGGCGTTTGCACGCGCCATCTCAGGCGCATGTCCCTCGGTCGATGCATCGCACGCACCGGAGCTGTGGGATAGTGCCGGGCCATACCGATCAGATCATCATGGCGGCAGGAAATCTGTGCAGGGGGCGTCGATCGAACTGAGTGCCGATGCATGCGCGCGCGCCATATTGCATCCATTCCGCAGGGCGTACTGATGCCCGAGTGACGCTGCGCTCGGAGATGGCGTCGCAGAAGCCATTCTGCCAGCGTAGATTTCACTGAGGGATGAATGCGTGGCCATTGCTCAGCGGTTGAGGACGCAGGATATTTACCGTTTTACAGCTCATTCGCGAGCATGGCTGTTTTTGTTTGTTCAGTTTTTCGATATTTTGCATTTGTGCTAGATATTATTCTATCGCAAAATATTTGCATAATACATACACTGTAAATACAATAGAGATCGCATGCGCATTTCCGATTGGAGGAGGAAAATGAGCGCAGCGATAGAGATCGAGAATGCCGTCAAGAAATACGGTGATCTCACCCATTATCCCGGGGATCACGGAGCATATCCGAAATGGAGAGTTTTTGACCCCTGCTTGGTCCTCAGGCTGCGGCAAGACAACGCCCTGCGTAGGATCGCAGATTCACAACAGCATCGAGGGGGCGACATCCGCTTTCAACGAGAAGCGCATCAATGACATTCCCGCGCATCAGCGCAACATCGGCATGCGTGTCTCCAGAGTTGCGATCTTCCCGCATCTCACCGTGCGGAGAACGCAGATATGGACCAAAGCCGCGTGGCGCCAAAAGCGGAGATGAAGGAGCGCGTCGATAAAATCCTCGACGTGGTGCACAGATCACGGACTACAGGATCGCCTTCCTGAACGTCTCGGCGGTCAGCAGCAGCGCGTTGCACTGCCCGTGCCATGCGTCATCCATCCGGAGCGGCCTGCTCATGGATGAACCGCTTCCAATCTCGATGCAAAAGCTGCGCGTGGAGATGCGTTCCCGCGATCCGCGCGCGTACAGAAACAGGTTGGCATCACGACGGTCTGCGTCACCCACGATCAGGAGGAGGCACTCGATCCGACCGCATTGTTGTCATGCACAGGCGAGATCCAGCAGACGGCGCGTCCGCAGACCATCTACGAGCGCCCGGAATATCTTTGTCTCGGACCTTCATCGGGCACTCCACTCTTCCGCGCACGGTGAAGCGGGCGGAGAGAAGACGAGCGTCGTCTTCCGCAATGGCTGGACGATGCCGCATGGAGGGATCGAGGATGCGGCAGAGGACGGAATGGAGGTCGTCGCTCCGTGCGCCCCTGAGGAATCGTCCATTCAGTCCGAAGGACTCGTGAGGTGCGCATGCAGTTTCTCGGCAAGTAATATCAACTACAGCCCTCAGCTTCGCTGATGAGATGATCCTGCCGCATCAGGCATCCATCGAGTTCTCACAGGATCCCGGCCATGCTGAGTGCAGCTGGAGTTCGGGGATACGGTCTGTCTGGTGCCCCAATGCGCGTGTCAATGCCTTCACGGCAGACGGCTCACGCAATATTTTGAAGCGATGGTGCAATCGCGAGCAAGGCATGGCGTGCTGCCTCGACTTCGACGGGCATCACGGCCTGTCGACGTCGCGTTCGGACTCTTCCTCGTCTATCCGCTCTTTTCCTCTCATCTCGGCGTTTCAGGATGCCGTCACGGGGAGTTCTACGCTGAGCACTTCACACATTTCCCTTCGAGCGAAAATATTACCATCAGTCGATGATCAACAGCGCCAGCGTGACGGCCTGCGTGACGGTGCTTGCATCGTAATCGGAACGGCACCGGTACCGTGGGCGACACTCTTCCGTGCGCGGGTAAGATTGGCACCGAGATCTGCATCATCATCTCGCTGCCTCGCCGCCCTTTCATCGGCGCGTACTCATGGACTCATCGGCGGCGCAGCGGCATTCTGACGTAGTGGCTGCAGACGACGTTCCACCGCGAGTTCCTCGTCGACCACGGTTTTTCAGGTATTCTCAGCTCGTACTGACGCTAAAGCTCTCATCCATTCATCTACTGCCGCTGGTGCGATGAAGAGTATCGATGCGGCCTTGGTGGAGGCGGGCAGAGAGTCTGCCGCTGCAGCGGCATCCGCAAAGTGGCGACGGTCATCGCATCGCTTATCACACCGACCATTCTCGCAGGTGTCACCCATGGTAACGCGAACGCGATGGCGGACTCGGTACGCCGATGCTGATCGGTGAAGCGTTCAACCGTCATGCCCGCCGCGATCTACTCGGAGTTCATCAACGAGGTCGGCGATCAGGCGAATTTCGGCAGCGACGGCGGCGATCATGGTCGTCATCACTCGACGATCTTCCTGCCGCGAAAAGTGGCGTGAGCCGCAAGTCGTTTACGATGAGTCCCTGCGCCCGATTGCGGTGAAAGAGCTGCACGGTGCACGGAATGTACCGATGCATCGCCGCCATCTATTCTGCTCGCCGCACTGTCGTCATCCCGCAGCTCGCTGTAGCTCGGCACCTCATTCCTAGAGACAAACGAGTGTCTCTTTTACGGGCGGCTACTCACTTGAGAGCTATACGACGATCTTCAGTAGTCTGGGGGACGGCGATCCGAACACCTATTCTACAGCACGGCGGCCATTCTAATCATCGTCTCTTGCGCTGACGGTCGCCCATCTGACAACGCGGCGCAAGAGCCTGCTCACGGACATCATCGATACGCTGACGATGTCTCGCACACGGTCCCGGGCTCTGTTCTGGTATCACGCCGTTCGCGTTCAATGAGGAACCGCTGCTCCTCTCGGGGACGGCACTCATCATCATCATTTTCCTCGTGATCTGTCGCCTCCGCATCACTGCGCCGAGTTCGGCGATTCTTCATCAGATCAGCCTGAGCATCGAGGAGGACTATCAGTCTTGGTGCGTCCCCGCCGAAAACCTTCTTTAAGGTGACGGCGGTGATGATGCTCCCGGGTGTCGCGAGCGGCGCGATCCTCCTCGTGATTACGGCGCATCAATGAGCTCAGTTCCTCGGTCATCCTTCACGGCGCGACCAAGACCATGTCGGTCGCCATCTACACGGAGGTCATTCGTGCGCAGCTACGGTACGGCGGCGGCACCTCGACGATCCTGACGCTCACGACGATCGCCGCGATGCCGATCTTCTTCCGCGTGTCGGGGCAGCCGCGACGTTACCCTACACGTTTTTTCGGGCACGTTCCCGATGATGTTATAGGTTTGGCAGCTTTTGTCAAAGCGGGAGGTCATCCCACGTGATTCAAAAGGTGATTGCCGCCGTTGCGGCATCCCTCGTCCTCGGCACCGGCACCCAGCGGCTGGGTGCGGCGGGAGCGGTGGTAGAAGCAGGCGGCAAAGGCGGACGACAACAGTCTCCCGTCATCTACTGCCCGCATCCGCTTGCTCTTCATCAACCCTCTTGTCGAGGAGTTTGAGAAAGAGAGCGGTGAAAGGTGGAGGTCATCGCCGCCGGTACGCGAGCTCTTAGCGCGTCGAGCTCCGAGAAGGCAAACTCTCGGGGATATTTTCTGCGGCTCGCTCAATACGATGAAGCCGAAGGCGGCGTCTTGAGAACTATACCGGTGAACGAGATCACATCTGTCCCGCGTCTCAAGAACACCGAGGGCTGATGACGCGCTTTACGGATATTCCCGAGGTTATCATGATCAATACGAACCTCATCGGCGATGGAAGCGTTGAGGCTGCGAGGATCGCGAACCCGCCCTCAGTAAGGCAAGATCGCGTTTGCCGATCCGTCGAAGTCCCGTCCTCCTAGCGAGCATCTCATCTGGCGTCGGCGCGATGGGGAACGGCGACCCGGACAAGGGCTGGGACCAGTGAGAAGTTCGCTGCAATCTGACGGCAAGTCCCTCTCCGCCCGTCTGCGGTCTACAAGGGCGGCGTTGCTGATGCGGGGAGTACGCTGTCGGTCTGACCTTTGAAGAGGGCGGCGCGAAATACGTCGTTGACGGTGCTCTCCGTCAAGCTTGTCTCACTGAAGGAAGGGCGTTATCTCAAAGCCGGACGGCATCATATCATCAAGAATGCAGCACATGGAGAATGCGAAGAAGTTCATCGACTTCATCACGAGCAAAGAGGCACAGAGATCATCGCTCGCAGCCCATCGCCGCTCCGTGCGTGATGATGTAGATCCGCCGGTCGGACCCCGCCGAAGGATCAGGATCAAGATCATCGATGATAATGAGCAGGTTGTCGAGAAGAACAAGAAGTCGTGGCTGACAAGTTCAAGGACATCTTTACGAGCGTCCAGTAAACGCTGCGTGATGATAAAGATACCGAGGCGCAACACCTCGGTATTTTTGTTTTTGTCCAAATTTGGTATAATAGAGTCGGATGTTAATAATTCTGTATGCTGTGTGAGGAGGAGCAGAGTGAAAATTTCAAGATGAGGTGCGTAGTGCACCTTTCCGATGCCATTGTACCCGTCGTGCTCATCACGGTGATCTGTCTGTTGTTGGCGGCATCTTACTGAGACCGAAAGTGTCGCGCACACGGAGGAGGAGGTACGGGCGACAGGGGCACCTTTTACGGAGCTGACGCGAGGACTACGAGGAACGTGCCGCCGCGATCGCAGCGGGCGGACTCGATGGATTCCATGCGGACGGAAAATGGGCGAGTGCCGCGATGGAGCGCATCACGCCAACAGCTCAATCGTTATGGTGCACAGCCGCATTTTTCCTCCTAGACGCGGAGCGACATGTTCTCTTTTCCACGAGCAGCGGTTCGCATACTCCCGCCTCGTCAATGCACTGGGGCGTACTCTGGCATGGAGCAGCAGGAGGGGAGTGGCGGAGTTTGTTCCAAACGGCGCAGGATTGGGACCATGTTGTCGGGCAGGCCGTTCGCTATGCTCCTGGCGCGGGGATGCCGCATCGACGATCGAAGGCTATGCCAGTCTTTGTCGTGCCCGGGCGCGGAACTGGGCAGCATTTGCACGACGGGGAGAAAGTACACTTCGTTGTGGCTGGACCGTGCGGACGTGCCCCTTTGTTACAGAAGCCCACACTGCGGACCGTGCATTTCATCGTGCCCGCATTGGACGCCGAAAACGGGCTGGTCAGCGTGGATGAGCAGCAATATTATGCGGCATCTGAGGTGTTGGACGGGGGATTTACCATCTATGCGCTTTTGCCGCTCGGCGGTCGAATCACCAACTTGCGACGGGGCGGCGATTCTCTCGGCGTCTTTTTGCTCATGCTGCCCGATGATTGTCGCCAGTGTGCACCGTGAGACGCGCGATAAGACACAGGCGGTCAGCGAAATCGTGGATGCGTTTTCAGTGCGCAGCACTGTACCGATCTCGCAGAGGAGACTTGCGATCCGCTCAGATAATGAGTTTGAGGAGATCGCCGCCGCCAGCAACTCGTATGCGCTGAAAGTCTCGTCCGCCTGATGCGTGAGAACGAGGAGCGGCGCAAGGTTATCTCGGAACCGCAGCTTGAGTCACAGATTCAATCCCGCACTTCTTTAACACTCGAGATATCAAGTTCATGACGAAGCTCGCTCCGACGATGCCGTGCGTCGATTTCGCTCTTTCGACACTCCTCGCGCTACAGCATGACAATCGTGGCGCGGCAGGGTGACGTGCTGTCGCCGCGAGGATCGCCATCCTGGAACGCTATGATTGAGATTCAGCGACTGCGTAGGGGGCGCGGTTTTCCTATCGCGAGGAGATGAGGAAGGGGCAGAGACTCGTCTCGTCCCGAAGCTGCTCCTTCAGCCCGTTGGGAAAAATACCATCCACTATGGTGCGGATGCAGAGGGGAACATAGGAGATCGTGTCGCGGATGACCATGAGGCAGAGCAGCTGCATATTGTCATTGAGGATCAGAGGGCTGATGGATGAAGAGCACTGCATCGTCTGCGGACGATGATGGCGGAGGGAGAACCGCCCGTGCATACGGGCTTATAATATCGACAGTCGGATCTGTGCTCTATGGCGCAGCAGTTACGGTGCGCATTTCGTGCCTGCTTACCGGTCAGCGGCACGCGGTGGGAGATGGTGCTGCCGATTCGGCAACAGCGGAGGTGAGGAGCGTGGTGCGTGTGCTGATTGTTACGAGGGATGCGAGACCATCCGCAAGGGACCACCATAAAATGACTCACCGCGGCATGGACCGCGTTGAAAGAAATCGGTGATGCTGCCGACGGCGCGGCTGGCTGGAGCTGCTGCGCACAACGCATCCAGATCCTCCCTTGACGGACACCGGTATGCCGCGCATGGACGGACCACCACGGCAGAGCTACGCACGCGACGAGATTCTAGCGCCGCAGCTCATCTCCTCACCAGCGACGTGGAGTTCGACCGCGCCAAAAGGCGATTGAACCTCCACCGCCGCAGATTATCGAAAGCTGAAACCGATCACCAGGAAGAACTAGCAGCGCTTCTGCATCACCGCAGAGCACGGCAAAGAACAAACAACAGTCGCCAACTCCGCTGTTGACGCTGACCTGATTGGGCACGATATCGGATGATCGGGCTGAAACCTCTCACGTCTCGCCATGCGACGGAGCGGATTCGCAGCGAATATCATGGAAAGCTCAGCACTGAACGAAGCTGGCGGAGTGAAGCAGGCGTGAGTGCGAGCAGTCATCTCAGCCGTAAGCGCAGCGAGACGACGGGACAGCACATTCCTCGAGAGCGCTGCCGCGGAGCGGCTCGCATAAGGCAGTAAGCAGCGCATCAGTGAAAATATCGCGTCTCACGAGGTTGCCGAGGCGAATGGATTTGGCGATCGATAAGAATTCTTTGCAGGTGGCCCAAAAGTATATGCGCATCGTCGCCGCGTGCCTGGCAGGAGCGGTAGCAGAGAACCACCGCGAAACGCAGCTCCATATTCTCACGGAATCAGTGGTTGCTCAGGGAACTGCCGATAAAACGAAGTCCGTCGGATTGGTACAGATTTTGTCCCGTCACAGGATGACAAACTGGACGCATAGCAGAGGCTGCGCGGAGGATCGGTCGAGCAGACAGGGCCGAAAAGATGCGTGCTAAGACTTTGGCGCGCTGGAATTTATCAGTGCGAAGCCTTGTGCTTCGACGCGACGATCGAGAGAAAGCATCTTGAACGGCACATCCTTTGTCGGCATAGACGGAATGTGGGTGGTCGCGCGGCTGACGATGCTCTCGACGGGCGTGAGTTCGTATTTCATCGTCGATGCAGATGATGATGCCCGCAACCGTCGAGCGCTGCGACGAATGGCAGTTCGGATTCATGCAGTGCTGATTCCTTCGCCCTGGCGACGCAAAGAGTGCGCAGGCCGAGACCTTTATTTCGGATTTCGAGCGTCTCGGCGACGAACCTGTCCGTCTGCATAGGGTGACCCGATCCTTGAGCGTGAGCGTTACCTCTGCGTGCAATATTGAGCCAAGATTTGACATGGGAATCCTCCTTGTTGGAGACAGTATAGCATTTGTTTCGTCAAAAAGTCAAATAAGGAGGAAAGGTCAATATTTAGATTGCTATAGGTGAGACCACGCCATACTATCACGGCGCATTTTCGGTTGTCAAAACGACGCGCCGCGCCCCATAATAGCGATTGGATTGCGGCTTAAGCGGAAACACCGAAGGAAGCACCGATGGGAGGAGCTAGTGATGGCACTCAGTCGTGAGGAAGTTATCGCAGAGGTCAAGAAGCTGGCAGAGGCACCGTCGGTCATGCGACCGAAGGAGAAGGCAGAGCATTTTCTCCGGCGCAGCGGGCAATAGCAGAGCGAGCACGCTGCCTTCCGCAAGCCGGTCGAGGAATACAAGGGCGATGTGCTGACGATTGGATCAGGTCATCGGACGACGGATTCACCCGAAGGCGTCAAGGCCCTCGGTGAAAAGACAGCGCAGGAACTGGCAGCGTGCCGCGAAGAAGGCAAAGAGCAGGCGCGAGGATACCTCAGTAGTATGCGCGCGCTCCGTCAGGCAGGCGAGGCGACTCGCCACAGCGCCGTCATCGCTAATCAGACGAACGGGAGGAAAGCGAGCGACGACTCCGGATGTGCCCGTGCGACGGCTGGTGGAAACAGAAGGCATGACGGCTGCCGATGTCTGCGTCACCATTCCCGCTAAGAGTATTGCTACGGCGCTGCACTTCGCATGTCGGCCGTGGATGCGCGTACGCGCATCGACGTAGGATGGCGTGGTCTTTCGCTCCGTTTGGCAGGCGTGCGTGTCGAGGATTCGTCGTCGCCGTACGCCGCCCTGCCGGATGCGTCACGTGATGGTGCGCATCGTCTGCGCGCGATTCTCGAGCCCGTGGATGAGGAGGCGGGTTTACGCCGCCGCTGCTGCAGCGCGCACAGGAGCTGGCAACATTTTTACTCCTGCCCCTGCAGCGAGATGATGCGGCTCTGCGTGCCGGGCAAGAGCGGGCTGCGTATCTTTTCCGCCGGCGTGCTGGCGGAGGATGTGATGAAACGCGTCCGTCCTCGCGCGGATGCGGCAGCACGCGCTGGTTTACGACCGCCTCTCTGCGCGCGCTGCAGCAGCGCGGGCACAGCAGTGCGGGCGGCTCCCTGCCGGCGTGCGTGACGTGGATGGGAGCATTGAAAAGCTCGCGTTGCGTCTCATACGCAAGGGACACCGCGCCGATCGGCGTGACACAAGGCAAAGTATGAGAAATACTATACCGCAGGTGAGATTACGGAGGAACGGTTGCCGAATTCACGCCGCGAAGTGCCGGCGCAGCGACGCGCATTGGAGCTCTTGCACGAGCGCGAGCACACACTTCGCAGAACTGCAGCAGCAGTGATTACGACCGCGACCATCCGACATCTCGACCGATGCGCTATTACGTCCTCACGGAGCACCTGCCGCCAGTTGTGCGTGCGTGACAGCGGCGCGGCAGGGGCTCCGGCGACGCGACGGAGAGACGCTGACGTGATAAGGCAGCAGCATGCCGTCGCCGCGCCGGTGCAGGCAGCACTGCAGCAGTGAGACGTTTCACGGCTATCTCCTTCCATGGGGGTGACAGGGAGGCGCAAGACGCGTCTGTCTACGCAGACGGCGCGCTGTACGGCGCGCGTGGGACGGCAGGTGATCGCACTCGTGCTTGACATCGCGCTCACAGCGTCGGTCAGCTCACATCGGCGTTCGCGGGAGGGCTTTGCCGGAGATGTTGCTCGTTCTGGCTGGCCGCTTTTCGCTCGCCGAGCGCAATGACGCCATTCGCGTAACACGGCGCGGCAGAGGCAGGGTCAACGCGGCGGTCATCCGCGCTTCTTTACGCCGGCAGGGAATGTCGGCTGCACCATCCTCGACGAGGAACAGACATGACTACATGCTATGGAGCGAGTCCCCCGCGCTTACTCGCGCACGCATTGCCGCAGAGATCCCTGCACGTCGCCGCGCGCGATCCTCATCATGGAGGTTCGCAACGCCTCGCTTTCGAGACCGTATGCGAGGGCGCCTCCGGAATTGACGCTTCTCTGACGCCGGAGCGCACCGCGCACAGCTCTGCCGCTGCGTGCGTGTGCCGTCGATATGCGTGCAGAGCGTGCAGTTACGGCGGCGTGCACGATCCTCTCCAACGATCATGTATCTTTCGACGGAGACGCCGGCGCGCGGTGAGCAGGCAATCATCATGCTGGAATCGGCGCGCTATTCTGATCGTCCTGTCAGTCTCGCCGCCTGCGCATTCTGTACCTCACATGCGCGTAGCGGGCAGCCGGATGGTCTACCATGCCAACGGCACCCTCGCCTCGCCATCACTGGTGATTCCGCGCGTCGACGCCCACGCCTGGTCTGGTCCGCAAATGCAGCAGCGTTACATCAGATATTTCCGCGGGTACGGAGCTCGAGGCAGAGTTGGTACACAACCGCTCTTTACAGGCTCGTAGGTGATCCGCGTAGGATCGCGACACCACAGGACGCAAACACGCCCATGAGGAGATCCGCGCGCATTTCGCCGACGTGACTCACGACATCTCCCCGCGCACACAGATGGTGGCTAAGCGCACGACCCGCCAGGCGTGGCGCTGCGACGGTCGGCATCATCAGTGCGGATGCGAGCCCTCAATCTTCCGGATTTGTCGCGCAGAATGACGAAACATGCTCATCACGCAGACGGCGGGACGCGCAGGGCGCCGCCGGTGCGCGCGGCGAGTGTCATCGTCCAGATCGTGCCAAATCCGGAGCACTATGCGGTCCACGCCTTGCGGCAGGACTACGAGGCTTTTTACGCACAGGAGATCGCTGCGGTGGAGCTGCCCTATCCGCAGCTGCCGCTCGTCAAACCCTCTTCACCACATGATCGGCACCGTGCGCGCGACGCAGCCGCCACGTCTCACGGACGTGTTTCAGAGCGGCTTCATGGGGCGACGGATGATATGAGCGATGGGCCGTCACACATCATCGTCGCACGAGAACGTGAGTATCGTTTTGTCGCACTCATCAAGCGCCGCCGACCTGGTCGATGTGCAGGACCTCCTGCGGAAAACAGAGGGATGCATCTGCGCGATGATGCTGCCCCAGATACTGATCCACACTATGACTGAAACCATTGAATATAATTCAAAAATCCTGCCAATCTGAGAGAAGAAGGAGTTAGTGCACGTTATGCGGTGCAAATCCTTCCGCACAATGGAAGAAGCTGTCTGCCGGATGGTGACTGCAAATGGCATGCGAAGATCAACTTGTTGCTCGACATTCTCGGCAGGCGTGAGGACGGCCACCACGAAATCGTGCGGACGGTGATGCCCCGCACCGCCGCCACGCTGATCGCCCACCAAGCAGGCGATCACGCCGACGGTTGACCCGCCGGAACCGAGCAGACGAGTTCCACCACAGCAGCGGCGCTTCATGCGTGGAGTGGTGCGCGGCATGTTCATATCCGCATTGACAAGCGATTCCCTGCCGCAGCGGGGACTTGCCGGCGGGAGCGCAGACGATGATGCGCGGCGTGAATGAGTTCTTATGCGCTCGGACGTCCGATGCAGCAGTCCTGCCGACCCCGGGGCGCAGACTGGCTCGGACGGCCGTTCTGGCGGGAGGGCTGGCGCTGCCACGGACGGCGGCGAGGTGTTTTACATCTGCCCGTTGCATTCGATCTGCCGGTCGTCTCCGCAAAACCGCCTTGTGGCGCAGTTCCCGCAACCTCGTGGGCGTACCGGTCCTATGATGCGAACCACCGACGCAGACCGGATCGCGGCATTTCGCGCGCAAGTGCTCCGTGCAGGAGATACGGCGGCGTGCCTGCAGGGCAGCAAAACGTGCTCGTTCATAACGGAGGCGGTGGCCATCCGTCACGAGACTATCGTGCGCGCCTGCGTGCGGCAGGTGGCCTGCGATGGCGTCGGCAGCGTCTCCACGGTATTCCGGCATACGCATTTCGATGCAGGTGATGCAGCGCGGCAGTGAGATGATGCGGCAGGGAGACAGATACGACGTACATCTGACGCCACACGATGGGGGCAGGATGAGGTCAGCAGTGTTAAGAGGATGTAGCTACGCAAGGAAAAATTATCGCCGGTTGTGGTCAACAGTTATCAGCTGCCGCGAGATCGTTCAGAGGTGCTGGTGCGCGATGCGATTCGGCGGCGTGTCCCAGCCGGGCGAGGGCTGAAGGAGAACGATCTTGCCGATGAGCTGCTCGTCAGCGTAAATCTCTGTGCAAGCGAGGCGATTCGCAAGTTGGAGCAGGAAGGTTACGTCGTCACCGTCCCACGGCGTGGTGTTCATGCGGGCGAAAGGGTTCCATCCGTGACATCAACGAGACTCCGGAGATCCGTGCCGCGCTGAGGTGCTGGCGTGAGTTGGCGCAGAGCGCATCACGGAGGAGGAGCAGGAGCGGCTGGAACGCCTCCTGGTTGCCATCGATCGCAAGCGATCGAGGAGCGCGATATGGGAGCGTATCGTGCAGACGGATTGATCGAGTTTCACTAGAGCTGTTCGACGAATATACGACAAGCGCGGCTGGGATAATAGTAAAATGAAAGCCCTCAGCAGTCTTCCCAATAAAGCAGGTGCATGCTATACTGGGTATGAATTGTGTATTTCACCACAACCGCATGCTCGGCATGGTGACCAGAGAGTTTTCCGGCCGGATAAGCGCATCCTGACGGAACAATCCGGTTGCGCCGAGAAGCAATCGCAGACCGGCTGGTATCCCGTTTGTGAGGTATTCGTCGGACAGTTCAAATGGTGCAGATCCAGTGATGATTGAGGAGAGTA
>BNJS01003088.1_pt1 | contig 19245 bp, 14 predicted proteins | sample 8540461 | NCBI WGS metagenome assembly BNJS01 (sample SAMD00202454, study PRJDB9452) | human saliva metagenome | isolation source: human saliva | place: Japan | reverse complement strand
CAATAAATCTAATACTAAATCACATTATAATACTAAACCCCGTTTAAAAAAATAAGAATAAATTTTTATAATAAGATTGTTTGATAGCTAATTCATAATCATTCAACTAAATTGTTTTTTTATTATTTTTTTAGATATTTTTGATTAATAAATATTTTTTTCATATTACTATGTTTTTTATTTTCGTAGGATTGCTCATTGTCGCAAATCCTCATCTTGTAGTAAAGGTTTATCCTGATAATTAAAATTGTGGCAAGATTGCTACGCAATAACCTATGGTTAGTCTACGACATTTTTCTGCACTGACAAAAAAACTCGCTATGCTCAAACAGTTTTGCCAGCACAGAAAAAAATGCTCCGACGGATTAATTTATACTAGAATCTAAAAAAAGTAAAAATTATGTTTTTAATCATTTGAAAATATTAAGTTTTATCCTTTAATTAGAAAAAAATTTGTAATAAATCCATTATTAAATGGAGTTTTGTATTATTTCTACAAAAAGAACAGTGAAACTGTAAATCTCACTGCTCCTTATTTTTTTGTTCAAATAATTTGAATTAACGATTAGGACTAGTAAATAGCTCTGAATCCTATTCCACCTCTTATATTGTTACCTTTAGTGTCGTATCCTCCATTTACTGTCACTCCGAATCTTGTATTGTCAACTCCAATATTCAAGTCAAACTTGCCATTTCCTCGTCTATCTTCCTTTTCCCCTCTTATTCCAAACCAGTCTGCGCTTGTGTATCTTACTCTTCCTTCGTTGTTCTTGCTTGCCATCTTGCCTAATTCGTTTTCATAGGCGGCTGACAATCCAACTGTCAGATTTGTTCTCACTGCAAGCGGCTGTACGTATCTGAATTCCATTCCGACTTCCGGCTTAACTGAGAAGTAGTCGTTCCCTTTTACTTCCAGTCTCATTTCCCCTCTGTCTTCCTTGATGCTGTTAAATCTGCCGTATTCCATCTTCAAGGCTCCATAAGGACGGAAATGTGTTCTTTCGCTCAGTCTTACATCGTATCCCAGATCAGTTTTTAGAGCCGCTCCATAAGAATGGTAGTCAGATTTTGCCTGGAATACGTCGTCTACAACCAGGTATCTACGTTTCATGTCGTTAATACCTACAAATACATCTCCGCCGATTGTCCATTGCAATGCCCCGTTGTAGTCCTTCTTAGGCGACATTGTCTTGAACACTCCTGCTTTAAGTATTGTCTGGTTTTCTTTAGATTTTCCAATATCCTTGAACTTGAATCTGTTTGTTACTGCTCCTGCGTACCATCCACTTGAGTTACCCATCTTGATTTTTTCATCTTCATGAACATAGGCTACACCGTAGGCGTTGCTTGTATAGTTAATGATTCCAGCCGTATCAGTGTTGTACTCGTCTCTCATGCCGAATACCTTAATCTTGTTGTTTTGCTTAGATGGATTTCTCCAGTCGTGCTTCAGGTACTTGAACTCCTTGTCAAGTAAGCCTCCAGTTGCATTGATTCTTTGTTGAAGGTTTCCATACTGGTGTCCCATCATTTCATCAAATGCTTGGTACAGCAATACTTCCTCGTTGTTTCCAATTCCATTTAATTTTTGGAATAATTGATTTTCACGTGAACCCAAGGCTTCTACTCCATATCTTTGTTCCAATCCATTGGTAAAATTGTATGTATCTGTACTATTTACTGGTGTAGCATCTTTTCCAGACCAGTCAGTATAAGGTTTTTTCACAAGATACATTTTATTTATTTGAACGTGTCCTGGGAATGCACTCATGCTGGCATCTATTATTGTCGCAGTTGCAGCCCATGTAAGTGCTCCTGAATAAAAATTCCATTTGTCTACTCTTCCGTTACTTCTCATTGATTCATTATAAGGTTCTATTATATTTGGATCATCTATTACTATTTCTTTAGCTGTTGTTCTTCTTGCTGCTTCTGATCCAATTATTAGATCTGCCTCTTTTGTAAGATTTTGAAGTCCGATTACTGGTATTGTGTATTCTGTTCCAGATGTATCTACATAAATTCCTACTGAACTTATACTTACTTGTTTAGGTGCTGATATTACGTTAAATTTAACAGGTTCAGGCCGTACAACTTGTCCATTTACTGTTATTGTTGCTTCAGGAGCATTTGGTTCCGCTGATATTGAAATAATATTTGGGAATGCTGATACTGGTTTCCCAGTTGAACTTTGTTCAAATACTTGAGTTTCAGCTGATCCTATTCCACCTCTAACTTCTATTGTTCCTCTATTAATTATAGTCGCACCTTTCAAAAGAACTCCTACACTAGTATCCGCATTTTTTATCAATATTTTACCACCTTGATTATCAAGTACCGAATCTTTACCAAGTACAACACCTTTTACATCCTTTAGTCCATCAACAGTAGTTTGAATTGTACCTCTATTTATTACTCTTGCACCTTCTTCTGCAAATATTCCTATTGCTCCATCAGATGCTAAATTTATATACCCATTAGTATCATTTGTTATAACTGTATTTGGACCAGCTCCATACATTCCTGTGCTATCTTTTCCTACTACATTTATTGTCCCTGAATTTGTTATTCTTCCTTGATCATGTACAATATTATTTCCTGCTGAATCTTTTACCAGAAGATTTGTTCTAGGATCTCTTTCAAGATATCCAGCCGCCATTCCTACACTGTACAAAGTTCCTACTGGATCTAGTGGTTTTGTCGGATCTTTTAAGTTTCCTGTTCTTGAATCAATAGGATTGTAATTTGGATTAGGTCCACTTAAACCAACAGTTATTGTTCCACCTGTTACATTATGTGCATCTCCAGATTTACTATACATTCCTATATTTCCTAAACCTGCTGCCATATTTATGTGTCCACTATTTTCTGAACGTCCAGCAGCATATACTCCATAGTTTCTATTACCACTAGCTGTTACATTTCCTTTATTATATATTCTTCCCGCTGTGTCAGATGAATAAATATATATATTATTATTGTACAAATTCACATTTGAATTACTTTCTATCATATTATTATTTCCAACATTTACAAATCCAAACGAATTTTTCCGCCAAATTTATATTTCCAGAAGAATATACATTTTGTGCATTTCCTACTGTATAAACTCCAACTCCTTCATCAGTACCAACATTAAGTGTACTTCCTGTCAAAAGATTAACTGTTCCACCTTTAGAATATACTCCTATTCCTTCTTTACCTACTGTTGTAACTGAGTTTGTTCCAAGTTCAGCATCTAATCCATAAATTCCAACAGATTTATCTCCAGCTATTATATTTTTTTATTATTTACAGCTTTTCCAGAACCTGTTACAACTATACCTATATTAGGTTCGAAGAGTTTGTAGAATCTGCAACATTAAGTACTCCTTCATTTACAATGCTTCTTCCATCTCCAATTATATTATATCCTTTTACAGGTGAAGCATTTATAGTTCCATAATTTGTTAAAGTACCTCCACCAGTTGCATATAATGAAGCAAGACCACCTGTAGTATTTGTTGCATTTACAACATCCACATCAACGTAATTTTTAGCATCAGGATTTCCACTTTCTCCAGCAAGACTTCCTCCGAATGCAAGTCCTGCTCCTTTTCCTGTAGCAGAACCATTATATTTTGTATTCAAATTTTTCCAGGCCCATTTATAGTTGAAGTATTTCCTTTTTACATAAATACCTGCTCCTTCTTCTTTTTGTTTCAATACCATAATTTGTAAGTAAATTAACATTTGAATTTTGTGCATATACTCCTGTTCCAGTTGCTCCTGTAACTATATCAGAACTTCCATTTCCAGTAAGGTTTATTGTTCCACCATGTAATGGATTTCCACCAGCTGCCTTAGAAGATGCGGTAACAATTATTCCAACACCTCTATCACCAAGAGTAATATTATTTTTATTATTTATAATCACTCTACTTCTATCAACTTCATCCGCTCTGTTATTTTGTGCTAATATTCCAATTGGATTTATCATTCCTGTTGTCACAAGGTTTCCTTCATTTGTAATTTCTATAGCTGCCTGAGTATTTCCTGCTTTATCAGTTCCATAATCTAAAAGACGCGTAGTATCAGCCGTTACTTTCGTCGCAATAGCCGCTCCTGAATCTGTTACAGTTATCGTTGCACCAGCTTCATTTACAAGTTTACTTCCATTAGTTCCATAAATTCCAGCCCCTTGGTTGACAGTAACATTTCCACCAGATTTATTTGTTATTGTTCCGTAACTTACATTCATTCCAGCAATGTTAGCAGCTGCTGTTCCTCCAGTATTATTTACAGTCCCATAATTAATATATGCAGTTTCTGCATTTGATGTCGCATTTTTATTAGATCCCATTGAAAGTCCTTGAATATTTCCATTTAAAGCTGTTGTAGCATTTATTGTCTGAGTAGAGGCTATTGTTATTCTTGATCTTTCAGCAGTAATCGCATTAAACCCTTCATTAGTATAAGGTGTTAATGTTAAGTTAATCGCAGCATTAGTATTATTACTTCCTGGAACTGTACTTGTAGTATCAAGTGTTATATCAGAATTTTCAAATACAGTTTTTTTACAAATGGATTTGGCCTACTTGAATCATAAGTAATAATTCCATTAAAGCCTAATTCGCTTGCTAAATCTTGAGTACTTCCATTCCAAATAACATTTGATTTATTATTAAATACTCCAAATGTAACTTTATCTCCAACTATCTTATATTTTACATTATTCATATTGAAATATTTTTGTTGTTGATGAGGCAGGTGTTGTATTTTGAGAATAAAAATCCAGTATCTGAAGTATCAGGAATAATCAATCCATTGTACATTTCTATTTCAGTATTGGCTTTAAAATCAATTTTTCCTCCACCACTAGCATAAAATGGAGTTGTACTATCATGACTTCCTGATGACTGAACAACATTTTTACTGTCTACATATCTTATATCTTTAACTTCTATTTTTGTTGTTCCTTCGATATTTACTACCCCTTTATCAAATGCCGCAATTCCTCCAGTTCTTCCTGCTCTAATTACATTATTTGCTCCTTTTAAGTTTACAACCGATCCATCTCCAGTGGCAAGTCCTCCTATACCATTTATTTCAGCTGGACCATTAATATTAATCTCTCCTTTATCTTTAGCCAATCCTCCTATATTCTTATAAATATAAGGCACTGTCGTATCATCGCTTGAAACCCATTCGTCAACAGCTTTTATTTTACCTGTTGTTTCTACTTTAGATACAGTAGCATTATTATTACCTTCCGCATACGCTATTATCGACCCAAATCCTTTGGCATCTGTTTTTCCTTTAGCATTAACTAATCCTCCGTCTTTTGCAAGATAAGCAATAGGATTTACTCCAATTTCATTCCCATTTGCAGCAACACCTGTCTTCAAATATCTAGCCGAAAGCTCAACATTAGCACCAATATTAATTTCACTTGGCTTTCCTTTAAGATTAGACTCTGTTGTTGTACTCATTTTATGTATACTATTATCCCAAACACCATTTGAATAAGCAATAATCGTTCCACTTGCCGCTTTATTTACAGAATCATCAGCTGAAATTTCTCTTGGTGCTGTAGCTCCTCCCAATGAACCACTATCTTTTATATCAGTTGATATATTAGTTATAATTTTTTTATTATTTGTACTCATCGCAACATCCATTACAGTTCCATATTCAGAAGCAAACATAATCCCACTCTTAGAGTATTTTCCAAATTGAATATCAACATCATTTATTTGTAATGCATGAATAGGATCCGAATCGAACATGCTGGCTGTGGTACTAACAGTACCTCCTACTGTATCAGCAGGTGCCCCTAAATCCCTAAATGGAGAAATTCCACTTCTCTGTCCTGAACGTGAGAAAATACCTACATTAGTTTCTACATATTTAGCATTTCCGTTAGTTTTATTTCCACCAGTTTGATTACCTACACCTGATATATTAAGTTGATTTCCAATAGCAGCTTTTGCTCTTATTTCTCCCTGATAAATACCTACTATTGATTGCTGCCATTTATCTACAGAGTTTGCTCCTCCTCTTTTATCACCTTCTTCTTGATAGGGATCATTTGCCGCATTCGGTGTTTTATTTCCAAAATACAATATTATATTATCATCACCGTATGATTTAACATATTTTGTTAAATTTATATATGGTATCATACCTGTCCCACCAATACCTGCATTTGGCTGACTCCCTCCATTTGTATCTGCTATTGTTTTTGTTCTTGTACCTCCAGCATACCCAGTATAAGTTCTTCCAACTAGATTTTGATAATTTGGTGAATATCCATATCCAGAATAAACCATATTCCCTTGACCTTCAAGAATGTAATCTCCTCCACTTTCCAATTTAAATGAAGCTTGAACTCCTAATGCGTTATAAATTATATTTCTGCTAGAATTTTGAGGTATTGTAACATTTACATCACCCGAAAATTCTCCTCTTTTATTACTAGTTCCTGGAGCATGATATAAAATTAAAGTTTCCCAAGCTGCAGGATAAATAAGAAATACCGTATTATCTGTCCCTTTAAAATTAACTGTCACTTTATCATATAAATTATGTCCTGCATGCCAAGTTTCTATTGAATGAAATGCAGCTCTTCCATACAAATTAGCTGTAATATTTGCCAATTCACCATCGCCTACTGAATGTATACCTATTTGTCCAGCTACTTTACGCCCTCTTCCTACATTTTGTGTCCCATCACTACTTCCAGCTAGATGTAGTGTCACTGTTGATGTATCATTACTATACCAAAAACCATGACCCCCTATATTTTTTTCATTATTTATGTAAATTACTTGAGCAGGTCTTTCCTCATCAGTAAAATTTCCAGAACTATCGACTCCTGCGTAATATGTAGCATTTCCTGCAGAACGTCTAGAAGCAGCCCATACCCAACTATTACTATTTCCACATCCTGTAAAACAATAATCAACAAAAGGACTTGCATTTGGTTCTGGCAAGTTTGGATTTACATTTGGTTCTGTTGGTTCCACAATTTTTATTGGTGTTGGCGTTTTTATTGCTGTATTAGGTGTTGTCGGATTTGGTTCTGTCATTGTAGGAGTGACTACATTTAGAGGATTTTTTAATACTACTCTCGGGATTATTGCTACTTCTGCCTTAGCACTTACTAATGGTTCCTGTTCACGTGTATTGCTAATTAAACCGTAACTTGTTTGTGCCAAACCCATTGAAGGTAATTTTTTGTACTGATTACTTAGTGGAGATGTATTTCTTACAAATACATCATTACTTCTTGTGAATATTCCTTCATAAGGATATTTTGCCTTTTTATCTCCTCTACCCTTATAAGTTCCATTCCAGTTGTTGTTCATATAGTTTATACCATATTGCCAGCTGCTCCAAGGCGATTTTACAACGTGATCTCCTTGTTCCATTAATTGAATTAGTTCAAGATTTGTGCTTTTCAGTAATTTGTCATTTTCTTTTCGTGTTGCCTTGACTTGCTGATGTATTGTCTTAATTGATGTAGAGATTGTTTGTCTTTGATTCTCGATACTTGTATTTGTTGGAGCTGAGAACAGATTACTTGTTGCAAAAAGCATTCCAGTAATTAAAAATGTTATTACTAGACCTTCTGTATAATGCACATCCTTACATCTTTTTGCATAGGCTCTCAAATCCTGCTTTATTTTTTTCTGATGTTATTTGTCATTTTTATATATCTCCTTGTAAGAATTTTTCATGATAATAAAGTTTTTAATTCATAAAATTAAAAAAATCTCCTTATTTTTATATGATTGATATAAAACAAAAATAATATTTCAAATATAATAAAATTGTATTAAAACTATACATTCAATATTTCATATAATCTTAAAAGCAATTTCGAACAAGTGATTTTTCAGTGATTTAAAATGATTTTTTTATTAAAAAAAGTGTTATTTGTTTTAATATCCTACATATTTATATTTTTTTAAAACTATCTAAACATATTCAAAAATAATTTAACTTTTTAAAACAAAACAACTATTTTTATAAAATGCTAATTATTTCTCATAGATTTTTTTAAAAGGCTAGATAAATTTTAAAAAAATATGATTTTATAAAAAAATAAGATTTTTGGTGAAATCTATTTAAATAAAAAAGCGAACTGCTAAAAAACTAATCAAATCCAGGACTTAACATAGTTTTTCGAGTTCAGCTTCAAAGGATTTCACATAACTTTATTACATTACTATTTTACCAAAAATTTCAAAAAGTCAATTATTTTTTTCTCATTAAATTATTTTTTTCCGTTTTTTGTTTTTTTGTTAGAAAAATTATAATATAATAAAAAAATACAAGAAAATTCCTTAAAATATTTAATTTTTTTAAATTAGATTTATATAAATATTTCCATAAAAAGTTACTTTTTTTCCATTGTATTGCACAATAATTTCCTTATATTAAATTTTTTAAAAATCTCTATTTTTTTCATTTAGATTAATTATGAAATTATACTTATTATAAACTATACTCAAACCCATTTAAAATAGAAAATAGCAAAAAAATGCTCCGACGGATTAATTTATACTAGAATCTATTTAAAAAGTAAAAAAATTATGTTTTAATCATTTGAAAAATATTAATACTAAAACCCCATTTGAAAAAGAAAAGAGATTTCCTATTTACTTTTCTGACAAGGGGTCTTGACCCCTTACTAAACGGAATTATAAAAAAACTCCATTGTTTTTAATGAGAAATAGTATAAATTAATTATATTTCTAAAAATTTCATTGACAAACACCCTCTAAATGAAGTAAAAATTTTAATAATAATAATACTAAATCCCTTTTTGCAAAGATAGCAACTATAGTTTATTTTTGACAAGGAGTCCTGAACTCTTGTGCAAAAAGAAAAATTTATAGCAAATCTATTATTTTAATGGGAAATAGTATAAATATAGCTTCATACAAAAATAAAAATTAGGAGGAAACTTAATGGCAAAAAAACAAAAATAGTATCAAAGATTGGAAGGAATGAAACAAATATAACTTTTCCAGCGATTTTAACAGGAATTATCGGAGCAGTTCTAGTATCTTCAAGCTCTTTTTATATCGCACTAAAATTTGGAGCATTGCCGTGGCCGACTATAATGGTTACGCTCTTATCTATGATGACGTTAAATTTATTTAAAAAGGCAAATAACAAGGAAATTACAATTTCACATACTATTATGAGCGCTGGGTCGATGGTAGCTGGAGGAGTTGCCTTCACAATGCCTGCCTACATTATTCTAGGCGGAAAATTAACGGATATTAATCAGTATCAGCTGCTTTTAACTATTTTGGGCGGAAGTATCGCAGGAGCATTCTTATCGTACATTTTTCGTGCAAAATTGATCGAAGAGGAAAAATTGGAATTTCCAATTGGAGAAGCTGCCTATAATCTTGTAGATTCAGGAAAAAGTGTGAAAAATATCAGATATGTTGCTTTTGGAACATTATTTAGCTCAATCATTGCTTTTTTTCGTGATTTCAGTTTTACAAAGGGAAAAGCGCCTGTAATTCCAACAGTAATTACACTAAAAAATGGGCTTTTCAGTATTTATCTATCGCCACTTCTGGTTGGAATGGGATATGTGCTTGGATTTGTAAATACATTTGTCTGGTTTTTAGGCGGAGCAATTGTTCTTTTCATTGGAGAGCTTGCAAAAAAATGTTTAAAATTGCTGATTTTCCTATTATGAAAAACAGTTTTGGAATGGGATTTATGATTGGGATTGGAATTGCTATAGTTTTTAAAAATTATTTTTTTCAAATAAAATGAAAAAGGATACAGAAAAATAAGAGCATTGTAGCGAAATTGCTCATTTTATTGGTTATTTCCATAATTGTTATAACTTTTATTTATAAATTGCCAATTTTTTTCTTTCATTAGTTTTAGTGCTGATTTCAATTTTATGTACAATAATCGCTGGATATTCAACTGGAAAAAAACTGGAGTCAACCCAATGGAAATTTACGCTATAATCACAATTTTACTAATTTCATTTTTAAATAAAAATGCTAAACGGCTTAAACATTGGAGGAATAAAATTTTATACAAATTTAAATACTTTAATATTATTTATGCTGGCCTGCATTATAACAGTTGCTTGCGGACTTGCAGGCGATATTCTGAACGACTTTAAATCAGGATACAAAATGAAAGTAAAACCTTCAGAACAACTTTTTGGAGAATTAATCGGTGCAATCGTAAGTTCATTTGTAATAACGTTTTTATTTTTCGTATTTTTCAAAGTCTACAAAGTAATCGGACCTGTTGAAAATACTGAATTAATCGCATTACAGGCTTCCATTGTAGCGACAGTAATAAATGGAATCCCATTTTTAGGAATTTTCTTTATGGGCCTTGCAGCCGGGCTAATTTTAAGCCTTTTTAAATTTACCGGTCTTAACTTTTGGAATTGGAATTTATGTTCCATTTTACTTGACTTCAACAGTATTTTTAGGAGGGCTTGTAAGTTTTATAGGAAATAAGGTTTCAAAGAATTCCCATTCAAAACTGCTTTTAATATCAAATGGACTAATGAGCGGAGAAGCAATTGTGGGAGTCATTTTATCAATTATGGCCTACATTGGATTATTTATGAAGTAAAATTACTAGAAATTAAATGAAATTGTTAAAAAAATAAAGAAATTAAAAAAATAGTTTTTATAGAAAGGAAAAATTATGATTTTAGGATTTGATATTGAAATACACATATTGTACCAATTTTTTTATAATGAAGATGGAAATATTTTAGCAACATTCAGAATACTGACACATTTGGAGTTTACCGAAGATACTCTTTTTATAATGTTAAACGAATTTGCAAAAAGCAAAAATCTGGAAATTTCAAATATAAAAAAATATTATAGTTTCATCGGTTGTTCCAAACATTAATGAAAAACTTTACAAGGCTTGGAAAAATATTTTTGAAATTGATCCAACTTTTGTAACGCTTGACAATGTAGAAAATAAAATAAAAGAAATAAAAATCTTGCCAAATATGGAACGTGGGCTTGGAGCAGACAGAATTGTCGATATTTTGGCAGCAAAAAAACTTTATCCAGAAAAAGGAACTTTTAATAATTGACTTTGGCACAGCCACAACCTTTGACATGATAAAGGATTCAACTTATATGGGCGGATGCATTATTCCAGGAATTGCACTTTCAATAAACGCCCTGTTTAGCAATACTGCCGCTTTGCCTAAAATCGAATTTACAGAGCCTGAAACTGTTCTAGGAATAAATACAGTTTCTCAAATTAATGCTGGTATCTTTTATGGAAATGTCGGCTCAATAAAAAGAACTAATTCTGCAATATAAAAAGTTTTTCCCAAATGCTTATGTTATCGCAACTGGCGGGCAAGGAGAAAAAATTTTCAGAATATATTAAACAAATTGATGAATATGTTCCAAAAACTTGGAGAAATGGGGGATTTTTTTGAATTTTATCGACTTAATTTTTTTAAAGGAAAAATAGTGACGGAATATGATGAAAAGGAATAACCGTAAAAAATGAAAAGAAATAATGAAAGATATATTAATTGGTTCAACATTTAAGCAGACTGAAAATTATTATAGCAAAAAAATATCATAGCAAAACTTCTATCACGAATATAAAGTTAAAATCTATTATAAAAAAAGAATGATGATTCTCGGAAAAAAATCAGGATTTTTTTGGTACTTCTTCACGGTATTTATGGAAAAAGTTCAGATATGGAAAGCATCGCTCAAAAATTTTAAGGACAATTACAGGATTATTAATATTCAGTATCCCACAACAAAAAGAAACTGCTGAGGAAATTTCTGATCTTTATATAGAGCCAAATATTGAAAAATATTAAAGAGCAGATTTTTCTCAGAAAAATTTTCATAAAAAATAGAAAAATCAATATTATGAGATAACTGAAAACAGTAATAAAATAAACAAAAAAATTTTTAATCAAAAATATAAAAATTAATTTTTGTGGCACATTCGATGGGAACTGGAATCCTTTCGGTATTATTTAAAGGAAAATCCACTTGAAAAATCTAGGAAAAGTCGTATTTATTTCTCCACCATCACACGGAAGTCATCTGGCAGACGTTCCTTTTTGTAGATAAACTCCCATCTATGCTTGGAAAAAGTCGTTCCCCAATTTAGCACAAAAAGACAGTTTTGTAAATCAGCTTAGCGAGCCTGATTACGACTATATGATTTTTAATTGGAAATAAAAACAAATAATTTGCTGTATTCGATGATAATTCGTGGAAAAGACGATGGAATAGGTCTCTAAAAAAACTGCAAAAAATGAAATCTGATAATTTCAAAATTATTGAAAAATACGACTCACACCAGTATTCTAAAGGATAAACGAACGATGAAGGAAATTTCTGAATTTTTTTCAAAAGTTCAGATCTAAATAAAGAAAAAGGAAAAAAATAATGAAAAACTACAACAAAAGCGAACAAATAATTCAACAAAAACTGTAAAAACAAAAACTGAAAGAAAAAGCATTCCCAAAATTGAACAATCTTTTTAGAGGGAATTTCCTGTGACATTTATGTTGGAAAAAAAGGCTGGAATTAGTGTTAGAAATGCAATACGGAAAGCTAAAAAAATCAATTACGGTAATTTCTCCATTCTTAAGCGGGGATATGATAACTGAAGATATTTTTGAGGCATTAAACAAAAGATGTTCAAGTAAACATTATTTCAAAAGATAATGAAAGAATTTATCCCTTCTTAAAAAAAGAATTTATATAGCCAAAATCCTATTTTAGGTTCTGAAAAATGGTTGTTTCTTTTGGGAAAAATCCCTATTAATATTTTTATATTATTTTATCCATCGCAAACTGTTAGAAATCTTTACATCCTTTATTTTTCGATGTTTCCTTTACAAAAAAATATACTCCCAATTTCCAAAAAATAATTTTTTTAGCACTTACCATCATTTTTTTGGAATATTAACCCTTTTTAAGAAAACTAACAATAAACCACGAATTTTTACTACTCAAAACGAGATAATTTCAATGTACATATTCTTGAAAAAAAGTTACAATCTTCATAGTAAAATCTACATAATCGACAGCAAAATTGCCTTTTTAGGCTCTTTTAAACTTTACTACTACAGGCTTTCTTTTAATCACGAAACTTGTATAAAAAAATAACTGATAAATCTGTAATCAGACATTTAAATAATGTTTATAAGGATTTGATAAAAAAATTTCAAGCCTATTCCATTAGGAGAATTGAAAAAGAATAAATCAAAAATACAAATAATATCTTATTTTTTTAAATGACAAGGGATTTTACCCCTTGTTAAGTAAATTTCAACAAATCTAATATCTAGGGTGTATAATAGACAAAATCCAGAAATAGAAAGTGCCTTTTTAGGAAGTCTGTTTTTCGCCTTCAGATAGAAATTTCATAAGAAGTGTGGTATAGGAGGAGTATTATACACCGAATTGCAAACAGGGGTAGGAGCAAAAACATTTGCTCTTGCAGAGTCTACAAAATCTTTATTTGAAAAATTCTGATGAAGGCATGATGCTAATAAAAAAACAAAAATATAGTAGGGAAACTGCTGGCTTTTATAAGTAAAGGAATTTTTGAAGCAGATATGTTTTTGAAAAACCAAAAAAACTTGATAAAAAAATTAGTCAAAATAATGTAAAATTAGATTATTTAACAAAAGATAGCAAGAAGTCTCCGGCTTCTACAAGTGGGAGATGAATTGCTTTTTATTGAAAAAAAGGATACATCCATGATATAATTTTTTTGTATAAAATATCGAAGAGAAGTTATAAATAATAAAATTTCTAAAGAAATAATTAAAAAATAATATTCAAAAATCAAAGGGAGGTGTAATTTTATGAAATATAATTTAGCATTCAAATACAGAATTTATCCAAATAAAGAGCAGGAATTATTGATAAATAAGACTTTTTGGATGTGTTCGTTTTGTTTACAATACGATTTTGTATACAGCGAATAAAATTTATGAAAAAAACTGGAAAAATAAAATAATTACACCTGCCAGTTTAAAAAAAGTGAAAACCAATTTTTGAAAGAAGTAGATAGTCTGGCACTTTCAAATGCTCAATTAAATGTAAGACAATCGTTTACAAATTTCTTTCAAAAAGAGCGAAATTTCCAAGGTTCAAATCTAAAAAGAATAATGTTAAAAGTTATACAACAAATTGTGTGAATAATTCGATACGAATTGAGGAAAAATAAATATTTGATTTTTGCCAAAAATTGAAAAAAAGTCAAATTGAAATATCATAGAGAAATACCAAAGAATTATAGAATAAAGTCGGTAACATTGACAAACAGTAATGGAAATTACTATGTTTCTGTTTTGACAGAATTTGAAAAAGAAATTCAAAAAGTGCCAAGTAATAATAAAGTAATTGGACTTGATTTTTTTCAATGTCTGAGTTATTTGTCAGTTCTGAAAACCAAAGGGCTGATTATCCAAAAATACTTTAGGATGTTGGAAGAAGAATTGAAAAAAATTACAGAAATCATTATCGAGAAAAGTTAAATTTTCTAAAAAATTGGTATAAACAAAAAATGAAAAATATCAAAAATTACATGAGTATATCAAGAATTGTCGAAGAGATTTTTCTACATAAATTATCGAAAAAATTGTCTGAAGATTATAATGCTGTGGTTGTTGAAAATTTGAATATGAAAGGGATGAGTCAGGCATTAAATTTTGGTAAAAGTGTAGGAGATAATGGGTGGGGAATGTTTTTGAGGATGCTTGAGTATAAACTGATGTTTTTTTAGGAAAGCAATTTTTAAAAAATAGATAAGTGGTTTCCGTCATCGAAAAACTTGCAGTAAATGTGGAAACGTTAAAGAGGAACTGAAATTATCAGAAAGAAGTTATAAATGTGAGTGCTGTGGGATTGAAATTGATAGAGATTACAATGCGGCATTGAATATAAAAAATGTTGGAAAAGCAATATTGAAATATTAGGAAATAAAAAAACAGGGCAGGGACTGCCCGAAGAGCTTAGTAAATATATTTGGCTAGCAAAAGCAGGTACTTCCCAAGAAGCTCCCGCTTATAAAAAGCGGGAGTAGTTCATCAGATATAGAAATAAAAAGGAGTTAAATAAAATATTTAAAAAAATAATAATACTGATAATACTATCATTAGCAACAATAAGTTGTGAAAAAACCTGAACCTCAAGAAAAAAACTTATACAATAGTATTAAATAAAGAAGAATACGAAAAAAAGAGTTGCTGAAATAGAAAATGAAATTAATAATAAAAACTATAAAAAAAGCTGAAGAAATGCTACTGGAAATAGCCAAATATAATAAAGCGGGATATGTAAAAAAATAGCGACTATGTACTATGAGGCAGGAAAAACAGATGAAAGTGAAAAAATGGTTTAAAAATAGCATACGATGAAGGTAATAAAGAAGTATCAGGCAGTCTGGGGAGATATTTATTCTGAAAGAAGAGAATATGAAAAAGCAGAACAATATTACTGAGAATACATTAAATTAGGAAATTTAGAAGGGTATAAGAATTTAGGATATATGTTTGAAAGACAAGGGAAAAATAGATGAAGCAACAAAACTTTATATAGAAGGAGCAAAAATCGAAAGATGCACATTCGATATACTCTTTAGTAAGGATATATTATTTAAAAAAATGATATAAAAAAATGTAAATTACTGGAAGGATAAATTATTGAATGATACTGAAGTTATTGATTTTCACTCTGATATGGAAAAAAATATTTGAATTATCTGAATGGAAATGAAAATGAAAGAAAAAAATAGTAGACTTATATATAAAAATCTGCACAAAAACATGATAATAAGAAATCTTTCAGAAGCTGAAACAGAACAAAAAGGAAATGGTGAAATATTCTCAAGATGAATTAGTAACTTTGGCAGGATTTTATAATGTATTTGGCGATAAATCTGTTGGAAAAATTATATAAAGAAGCATATGAGAAAAGGCTTGAAAGATTCTATTTATTATATGGGAGTTATTGAATTTGAGGAAGGGAATCTTGAAAAAGCGAGGGAATATTTTAAAGAATCGGCGATAAAGGAAAAATAGAGCTGAGGCACAGATAGGCTATGCGGATAAGTTGAAGGAAGAAGGAAATATTGAAGAAGCTGTTAAATGGTATAAAAAGGTCGCTGAACAAAAAGGAAGGGGAGCATTAATAGAGTTATGTTCTTATTATCTGGATAAACGTGATGTTGAAAAAAAGCTAATGAAATGGTAAGAAGACTAAAAACAACGAAGGGATTAAAAAAATTATACTTTAGAGTACAAAAAATTTGCACATGAATATAAGGAAATGAAAGAATAAATAAATTTTTTTAGAAATCATAAATTATAAAAAAATAAGGATAGGGAATAATGAAAAATAAATAATTATATCTACACTGATTCAGAAATAATAAAAATAATGAAGATATATTGAATACAAAATGAAAATACAGGATATTAGAGAGTGTCCAGATAACACTATTCATCTTTTAACTGATTCAATAATTTTTCAATATCAATTTTCTTAACTTCCCCAGTTTTTAACAAAAATTTCAACACGACGGTTATTGTATCTTCCAATTTCTGTATCATTCGTATCAATTGGATTTTTCAGATCCTTTTCCGATCATTTTAGTAATTTTTATATCTTTTCTCAATCCATTTTGTTTCAGAAATTCTGCCATTTTTCAGCTCTCAATAAAGATAATTTATTTTTTTATTATTCTCAGTTTTATCAGCATATCCAACAATTTCAAATTCTTCATTTTTCAAAAAAAGATATTTAAAATATATTCTATTTCTTTTCTAATTTCCTGTTTTTTTCTGTTTCAGTTACTTCTTCTTTATCAACAGGAAATCCGCTTATTACCATTTTTTTCTATTTTTTTCCATCTTTCTCTACAAATCTAATCGTTGTCCAATTTTCACATATCGACCTTTCAGGACATAATTTTTGGAAGTTTATTTGCTATTTCAAGATTTTTACTAGCAATTTCAGAACCATTTTTTTATTGCCAATCTATAATATTCTTTTTGCCTTAGGAATATTTCGAGAATTTTTATCTTTTGCATACAAATTCCTAGATTATTAATTGCTTTTTTTATCTCCATTTTTTTTATTTTTCTTCCAATTTCTCCACTTTTTGAAAAAAACTCATCATACGGTGTATTTGAAAAATAAATTAAATTCTAAAAATTATTGTGAAAAAGTAAAATTATTTTTCATTTAAATTTATCCTTTCTTAATAGGTTAAAAAAATTCAACGGTTCTGTTTTCATTACCTTTCCCCATTCATTCAATCCGAGAGGCTTTTTCTTTGGAATCTTTAAAAAGGCATAGATATATTTATGTTGCTCTTCTGTTAAAAAAATACTAATTTCCCGTCATTTCCACCTGATATTAAATAAATTTTTTTCATTTATTCCCTTTTTCAAGTTCTTTATTTATAGCATGTGCTATTCTCATAGGAGCTTCTCCCCATCCACTTTTTTTAAAAATTTTTTTAAAAAAATTTCATACTCTGTGCCATTAATTTTAATTTGGGTGCTTAATCCTTTTTCATCATCCCATTCTTCTGAAAAAAACTGCCAATTTTTATTTTTAACTCCAAATTTTTTTCAAATGAAGGTTGTAGATCATTTATCAAATCTGGTATTCCATCCCTTCAAAAACTGTTTCCCCATCACAAAAAAATAAAATCTATAATCTTTTGCTACATTTGTATTTTCATCCCATAACGTAGTTAATGTTCCTTCACTTCCATATTTTTCTTATCAACTCTAACATTTCTTTCTTTAAAGAAGGAGCATCTTCTTTTTTTAGCATACTTAAAATATCCTAATTCATCGAGTTTATTAACAAACTCTTCAGCTGTATGTTCTGAATTTGATTTTTGCCTTTATTTTTGTATAATTTAACAACTATTATAATTAAAATTATAATAATTAAAAACAAAAAAATATTTTTTTCATAAAAAAATCTACTCCTTCATAATATCAAAAACTCAGAACCATACTAAAAACAGTTCTGAGTGTGAACCTAAACGAGATAATGATAAGACTAAAAATATCATCATAATATTTATATATTAATAACCAATCAGGTTCAATATGGCATTCTCTAAATCCTTTGTAATTACTGATTAATGCATGATCTTTATATTTAATGTCTAATACTTTCTTTTCAGCTAAAAATATCAACGATTTTTAAATAATTTATTAATATTTTTTTCCTTGCTTTTTGGCTAATTTCAATTCTTTTCTTGAATTGTCTTGTAAATTTAATTTTATACACCAAGTGCCTCTCTCAACTCCTCTATGCTGTCATATCCCTTTACACTATCATCTCTTGCAATTCTATCAGCTTCTCTCATTGCTTCTAAAGTCACTTCATTTGGCTCTTCTTCCAATTTCAATTCAAAAGGAATTCTATTTTCTCTAATTGCAGTTTTTAAGAACATATTTACTGCTGTTGTCATTGTCAAGCCAAATTTGTTAAATAATTCGTTCGCTTTTTTTCTTTTGTTTCTTTATCAACTCTAATACTTAAATTTGCATTTGCCATAACAAATACCTCCTTTTTTTCTTCATTGTATCAATTTTTTTAATTACATTGTCAATACAATAAGCCAATGCTTTTTAATATTGAAAATAGAATTGATTTTTAATTAGAAAAATTAATTAAAAAAATACAATTATTTAACTAAAAAGAAAAAGAGCAAGATACATCCTCCAAACGAGAATCCTCTGCCCTTCCTATATAAATTCATAATTTCCTTTACATTATTGTATTTCAACTTTAGTATTCTAATTAATATCTATTTCCATATTTGTCCTTACAGTAGACAGTACCGTCATATCTTCTATAACATTTTTCTCCTCTTTCAGCCCTATCCCTTTTCATTTCCTGATATGCTTCATTGTCAAGCAGACTACAACTGAACGTAGTCATAGCAAGTATAACCAACATAATTATTTTTTTCATAAATATACCATCTCCTTTTTATATTGTTTTTTTCTATATCAAATTATCATTCCATTTCATGTATTAACTATTTATGTTTTTTTATTATACAATGTTTTAAGTTTGGGTGCAAGTTTATTTTATATTTCAATATCTTTCTACAACTTCCCAATTTCTACTTCCAATTTATCTAACAGCAAATCAAACTGTTTTGCTACAGCCTCGATTGTTTCAATTTTCGACAAGTCAACTCCTGCCT
>BNJS01003802.1_pt1 | contig 19290 bp, 17 predicted proteins | sample 8540461 | NCBI WGS metagenome assembly BNJS01 (sample SAMD00202454, study PRJDB9452) | human saliva metagenome | isolation source: human saliva | place: Japan | reverse complement strand
CTTTTCTAAAAACAAAGCCTCGTTGGTTGTGAAAAATATTGACACAAAAATCATTAGAAAACTCCTAAAAAGCCCTAAAACACCTCTTTTTCGATGCCTTTGTAACCCACAGAGAATCAAATACTTGCAAAACGTAAAAAGCAAAAGGTGCTTAATTGGATTCCAAAAAGGGCGTTACTTAGACCTCAAAAGGGCATCTTTTCAAAGCCAATTAGGCGTCTTTTAAGAAGCTAAAAAGAGCATCTTTTTAAAAAAGCATGTTGTGAATTTATTTTTACATTAATCACAAAAACTACAATTCCTATAACTCCGCTCTAATAAAAACTTTTGCAATATATTTATTCAAATAGTTGCGCTGTATTGAATATTATTATATATTTGCGATATCTTAATCAACGAAATATATAAAGGAAAAAGACTAATGCATGGAGGGCTTTCCGTATACAAATCAATCAAAAATTAATGATTATGAAAATTTACGCTTTCTGTATCACATTTATGTTGTCACTGCTTAGTTGCTTTGGACAAGAGACACGTATCATCGAACCGAGCATTCTCGAAATCAGTTATCATACAAAAGTATCTTAACAGTTATGATGACTATGCACTTAGGATAGGGAAAAATGTAAGTGAATACTTTAGCTATCATACTTTACGCTTCGATTCCTTAGGGAGCAACCCTGAGACAGCTTTGGCGATAATTAATGAAAAGATAAAAGCAATTCAAAATAATAATAAGACTACCCATAAGGTAGAAAGTCCTAATAGTCGTGATTATCTTTACAGAAATCTTGAAGAAGGAAAAATGACGACTTACACACAGGTCTGGGACTCTTATTATAAGATAACAGAGGACATACCCACACCGGAATGGGTTATTCACGAAGACAGTACACGAAATGTCATAGGCTTTAATTGCACGATGGCTACCACACATTTCCGTGGACGAGACTGGAAGGTGTGGTTTAGTGAGGAGATTCCTTTACCGCTCGGTCCGTGGAAATTAGGTGGACTACCAGGTTTAATCTTAGCTGCACATTGCGATGGCTATTTAGACATAATTGCAAGTAACATTAAAAGAGAACAGTTGTCACCTGTCAAGTTTTATAATTTCTGGGAGAAAAAGTATAAGGATATAGACCGACTCTCTTATTTAAAAAAGGCTTCAGACCCTACAATCTACCCAAAGAATACAACCATGATTCCCAAAATGGAGTTAGAATAAGATATTACTAATGAAGAAATATATTATCTTATGTTTGCTTATCCTACTTGTACAGTCAATAAGTGCACAGAGGATAGTGGAAGGTGTCGTTACTGACGTAGGAGGACACCCTGTGTCTGCAGCTATTATCAAGACTGTAGATGCAACCACAAAAAAGACATTACATTTCTGTCAGACAGATACTAAGGGGAAGTTTACCATTACAGCACAAGAAGGTAATATCCTATCTATTTCAGCAATAAGCTATAAAAAGCAGGAACTAAAGGTTACAATGGATATGCCTGCACAGCATATCACATTAGAGGAAGATACGAAAACATTATCGGAGATAACTGTAAAGGCAAAGCCAATTAAGATAAAAGGCGATACGATTCAATATCTACTCACTACCTATAAAAAAGAAGGAGACCGAACATTAGCTGATGTTCTTGCGCGTGTCCCGGGCTTTGATGTGAATAAAGAGAATGGCGAGATACAATACGAAGGTAAGTCTATCAGCAACTTCTATATAGAAGGTATGAATCTGATGGGAGGGAAATATGGCTTGGCAACAAAGTCACTACCCCAAGAGGATGTAGCAACTGTAGAAGTAATGAAGCATCATCAACCTATCCGTGTGTTAGATGATTTTACTTATACTGACGATAACGCTATCAATATTAGAATGAAGCAAGGGGCTAAGGCACGCTGGATGACATCTTATAGCGGTGGCATAGGACTAAAGAGTCATGGAGGATTGTGGAATTTTGAAACCTTTGCCATGCGCCTGAAGCCTTCTTTTCAGACAATTCTCACCTATAAGACAAATAATATAGGTAAGAATATAAGGAGAGAGACGGACAATCTTTTAAGTTTTAATGAGCTACAAAGTCCTTTGTCAGCTATGCTCTCTCTTCCTTCACCGTCGCCTCTATTGCTCAAAGGACGTTCATTATTTAACCGCTCACATGTAGTTAGTTTGAATGCACTACAGCGTATAGATGAAAACTCTCAGGTAAACGTGCAGATTACATTTGTCAATGACCGTAATGAGGCTACCTCTTTGCGCCATTCAGACTTTTATACGAATAGCGGTATAAAGACAATAGAAAACAGAAAACAGTATTTGGAGAAAAGTAATGATCTCTTTGCAAAGATAAAATACGAGAATAACGCTAAAAATCATTATCTTAAAAATGAGCTTTCTGGTGACTTTTCTTGGAACAAACAATGGCTGAATGAACAGGGGACTCATCCGCACACGATGATGGGGAACTTGCCTATTTATACGCTAAAGGACAATTTTAGTATCATGAAGAAGTATGGGAAACGCCTTGTTACTCTGCAATCAAAGAATATAATGGATATACGTCCGCAACAACTATATGTCGATTCGCTGGTGCAGTCTATTAATCAACATTACTATGAAACGAATACGGACGTAAGAGGAAGTTTTAGAATAGGGAGATTTATTCTATCAGGACAAATAGGAGTAAATGCAGGAGAACACCGCTTCACTTCTGATTTAGTCGGAGTTCCAGATAGCGTAGGGCTGCTTATGGGTAAAAGTAGTTTTACCTTTGCGAGTTTCTATGCCAATCCGAGCATTGAATATATGATGAAGGACTTTGATTTCACATTATCTGGCGATGTGTCGTACAACCATTATAAGTATAGTTTAGATAATGGTCAGTCTAAATTCTTATTCTCCCCTAACCTCCGTATAAGATGGAAAGCCACAGCATCATGGACTTTCTCGGCTGATGCATCTATTAATACAATGCAGATTAATGCTGCCCAATTTTATCCAACTTTGGTACTGCAAGATTATCAATATATGAATAAAGGTCTGGTAGGCTATAATCTAAACAAAGAGAAAAGCGTAGGAATAGGAGTTGTTTATAGCGATGCTCTGAAAGGCACTTCTATACGATTACGCATAACAAAGTCGTTTGGAAACTCTCCTTATACATCAACCCAAGATTTTGTGGGCAACTATATCGTAGAATCACTGACACAAGGAGACACGAAGTACAATAGTTGGAATATGTTCCTAATGGGTTCACAAGGCATAGGCTTCTTAAAAGGAAAGCTAAATGTAAAGGCTTTATATAATGCCATGAATAGTTATATGGTTCAGAATAGTCAACGAATGCCTTACGACACAAAGAACTTAAAAATAACCTCTAACCTTGATATTGGTTTAATAAAGGGTGTAGATTTAAATTATAAACTTACTTATGGCTTTCATCAGATGAAGATGCCTGCTTTCGGAAAAACTTCTAACCTAAATAGTTGGAAGCATGAGGGAAGCCTTAGACTACCTCTTTGTAAGGTTTTAAGTTTGGAAACTTTGACGGAATACTATCATAACGAGGTAGCACAAAAGAAGTTTAAGGATATGTTCTTTCAAGACTTCACTTTGATATTTAAAGCCAAACACTTCGACTTAAGTCTTGCGTGGAACAATGTCTTTAATAATAAAAGCTATAGCTATGGGCTTAACAATACGCTTTTCAAGTAGCTTTAGTAAAGCAAGACATTAGAGGTAGAGAGCTGATGCTTAGTTTCTATTATAAACCTTGATAACTAAGTTGATTGATATTGCATAAATAAAAATTAATATAAGTTGAGATATGATAGACATCATTATAACACTACTGATGAGATTACCGCTGATTGTTCTCGGAAGCACTATTGGACCAGATACTCCAATTAATTTGGTTCTTCCGTTAAATGCGTGGATGCTTTTTCAGTATAGCTTTAACGGAAAAACTGAGGTTATTCATTACAGGAAATATAGTCAAGACTATCAATTGTCTATTCTATTATTACCTCCAACGCAGCTACTTTTTTCATTTTAATACTTCAAAAATATAGATAAGAGCCTGAAAAATCATTACATAAATTCGGAAAAACATCTATAAATAAAGACAAAAACGTGTAAAAAGCAAGTTTACAACTAACAGAAAATCAGTTTGTTATAAAGTTGTGCAAGAAAAAGATGCTTAATTGGACTTCAAAAAGGGCGTTAGTAAGACCTCAGAAGGGCATCTTTTGCAAAACCAATTGAGCGTCTTTTAGAAGCCAAAAGAGCATCAATTGAAAAAACGCGTTAGTGAATTAATTTTACATTTCAAAACTCATAAAGACAGCTAATCTATGTGTTTATATATACTTATTTTTGATATAAATAATATCTCTATAGTGCCCTTCCTAAACATAGAGTAATCATAAAAGCTGATATATAATAAAGTGTAAATGCGTTAAACCTCTTATTTCCTGCATCTATTACAGTGTTTTTTAGTATCTTTGCAGAATAAATCCTTGCCAATAGGCAATGGACAGAAGTATCAATTGACAATAATAAATCATACAGAGATAATCATGTTAATAGACTACAAGAAGGTAAACATATATCAAGATGAACGCTTAATTCTGAAAGATGTTGACTTTCAGGCAGAAACAGGAGAGTTTATCTATCTCATCGGCCGTGTTGGTTCGGGCAAGAGTTCGCTATTGAAAACCATCTATGGCGAATTGGATATTGACAGCGAAGATGCTGAAAAGGCTGTTGTTCTCGACGAGAGTATGCCTAACATTAAGCGTAGTCGTATCCCTGCACTCCGCAAACAGATGGGTATTATCTTCCAAGATTTCCAACTCTTGCATGACCGCTCTGTAGCAAAGAACCTCAAGTTTGTCTTGCAGGCAACAGGTTGGACCAGCAAACAGAAGATTGAACGACGCATTGAAGAAGTGTTGGCACAGGTGGGTATGACCGACAAGAAGAATAAGATGCCAAGTGAACTCTCTGGCGGTGAACAGCAGCGTATCGCCATTGCACGTGCCTTGCTGAACACTCCTAAGATTATTATTGCCGATGAGCCTACGGGTAATCTTGACCCAGAGACGGCTGCAAACATCGTTAGCATCCTTAAAGACTCATGCCAAGCAGGTACAACGGTTATCATGTCTACCCATAACATCAACCTCATTGACCAGTTCCCTGGTAAGGTTTATCGTTGTCATGAGGGCGAACTTCACCAACTCACCGACAAGAAAGAAGTTTGCGAATTAGCAGAAGAGACGGCTCCAGTAGAGACGATTGACGAGCCAGAACAAAACGATTAAGCGCATAGAACTCAGCATAAATCCACATTTAGAAAGATTGAAGATGATGAAAGTAATGAAATTTGGAGGTACATCCGTTGGTTCACCAGAACGTATGAAGGGTGTAGCTTCCTTGATAACAAAGTCAGGAGAACCTACATTTATCGTGCTCTCCGCAATGAGTGGAACGACAAACACACTGATAGAAATATCTGATTACCTCTATCGCAAGAATCCAGAGGGAGCAAACGAACTTATCAACAACCTCGAACAGAAATATCTTGAGCACGTTGAGGAACTTTACTCTACTGAGGAATACAAGCAGAAGACACGCCAGTTCTTGACAGAAGAGTTCAACTACTTGCGCACCTTCACAAAGGATTTGTTCACTTCGTTTGAGGAAAAGAGCATCGTTGCACAGGGTGAGGTACTCTCAACCAACATGGTTGTAAACTATCTGCAGGAGCAGGGAATCAAAGCAACATTACTTTCTGCACTCGACTTCATGCGCACTGACAAGAATGCAGAGCCTGACGGACAGTATATCAAAGAGCATCTGACAGCGATTATGGATGAGAATCAGGGCTATCAGATCTATATCACACAGGGCTTCATCTGCCGTAATGCCTATGGTGAGGTAGACAACTTGCAGCGTGGTGGTTCTGACTATACCGCTTCACTTGTGGGTGCAGCTATCAATGCAGAGGAGATTCAGATATGGACAGATATCGACGGAATGCACAACAATGACCCACGTGTCGTTGAGAAGACAGAGGCTGTACGCCAGCTGAACTTCGAAGAAGCATCGGAGTTGGCTTACTTCGGTGCGAAGATTCTCCACCCTACTTGCGTTCAGCCAGCTAAGTATGCTGGTATTCCTGTTCGTCTAAAGAACACGATGGACCCAGATGCAGAGGGTACTATCATCGACAACACATTGGTGAGAAGAAAGATTAAGGCGGTTGCTGCTAAAGACAATATCACAGCTATCAAGATTAAGTCGAGTCGTATGTTAGGTGCATCGGGCTTCTTACGTAAGGTTTTTGAAATCTTCGAGAGCTATCAGACTTCTATCGACATGATTACTACCAGTGAGGTGGGTGTATCAATGACCATCGAGAACAATAGCCATTTGGCTGAGATTGTTGATGAGTTGAAGAAGTATGGTACTGTAACCGTTGACACAGAGATGTGTATTGTCTGCGTTGTGGGCGACCTTGATTGGAGCAACGTTGGCTTTGAGACATTGGCAACTGACGCAATGAAGGATATCCCTGTACGTATGATTAGCTATGGCGGAAGCAACTTTTAACATTTCTTTTCTTGATTCGCGAGGAGGATAAGAAGCGTGCCTTACAGTCATTGTCAACCGTCCTCTTTAACTAAAGAAAGAACTGATAAATTAACAATAAGTATTTATGTAGGGCACAAACGCCCTCGTCTGGTCATCACTGAGAGCAGACAATTGGACATGCGAGGGCGTAGATTTCTCTACAACTCAGATAAACACCACTTCAGGAGACAAAACACATGGTACAGAAATTCCCTATAGATAAGTTTAAGAAGATTGAAACTCCGTTTTATTATTATGACTGTGACCTCTTGAGAGAGACACTACAGGCGATTAATAAAGAGTTGAAAAAATATGAAAACTTCATCGTCCACTATGCTATTAAAGCCAATGCGAACGCTAAAGGTGCTGAATGTTATCCAGCAGACAGGTATGGGGAGCTGACTGTGTGAGTGGTGGGGAGATACAGCGTTGCTTAGACTCAGGCTTCCCAGCAGACAAGATTGTCTATGCAGGTGTGGGTAAGTCAGACTGGGAAATCAACCTCGGATTAGACCATGACATCTTCTGCTTCAACGTAGAGAGTGTGGCAGAGTTGGAGGTTATCAATGAGTTGGCAGCGAAAAAGGGTAAGACGGCAAACGTATGTTTCCGTATCAACCCTGACGTGGGAGCACATACACACGAGAAGATTACCACCGGATTAGCTGAGAATAAGTTTGGTATTGCCATGCAAGACATGCTACCTACCATCCTTGAAGCAAGCAGGATGCCGAACATTCACTTTATCGGTTTGCACTTCCACATCGGTTCACAGCTGCTCGAAAATGACTGATTTTTCGTCATCTCTGCAGCCGTATCAACGAGATACAAGACGGCTTAGAGCAGGAGAATATAAAGATTAAGAATATCAATGTTGGTGGTGGATTGGGCATCGATTATGACAATCCTGACAAACCATCTCAATCCCTGATTTCAAGTCTTATTTCTATACCTTCGCACGCTATCTGAATCTAAGAGAAGGACAGAAACTCCACTTTGAATTGGGTCGTGCAGTAGTAGGACAGATGGGAAGTCTCATCACTCGCACACTTTATGTGAAACAAGGAACAGCAAAACAGTTTGCGATTGTCGATGCAGGAATGACCGATTTGATTCGTCCTGCTCTCTATCAGGCAAGCCATAAGATAGAAAATCTATCGAGCGATGGCGCTTTACACGCTTATGATGTGGTAGGACCGATTTGCGAATCGAGTGATGTCTTTGCAAAAGGAATCGAACTTAACACCGTTCATCGAGGTGACTTGATTGCGATGCGTTCTGCTGGAGCATACGGAGAAATCATGGCTTCTGCAATATAACTGTAGGAAACTGCCTGTAGGCTATACCTCAGACGAACTATAATCCATAACGAAACGAATAAATGTTCACTTTTGATAATACGACCATCATCATCTCAGTAGTGTTGCTTTTAGTAGCATTGCTGACTTCTTTTCTCAATCCTTTCTTCCGAAAAGTAAGGATTGCAGAGTATAGTCTGCAAACTTCCACAGCCGAAAGTGAAGAAATAAGTAATGAAGATGAGCCTGTAGAGGAGGAGAAGGAAGCAATAACGGAGCTAAGTGTCACTGAAGAGCAACTCCCTACTTTACCTCCTATCTCGATTATCTTCACGCCCCATGACAATGCACAGGAGCTTGTAAAGAACCTCCCACTCTATCTGAATCAGGACTATCCAGCAGACTTTCAGGTGATTGTTGTGGCGCCACAGAATGATCATGAGACGAGTGATGTATTGAAACGCTTTGCATCTAACTCACATCTATACACCACCTTCATCCCAGAATCATCACGTTATATGAGCAAGAAGAAGCTTGCCATTACGCTTGGAGTGAAGGCTGCGAAGTATGATTGGGTAATAATGGCAGACATCTGTTGCTATCCAACGGGTGACAATTGGCTGCAAGCTATAGCCCGAAACTGTAAAGAAGGGAAAGAACTCGTTGTGGGTTATACTCGTTATGAGGACGAAACACCCGCTTATCGACACTTCGAAAGACATTATTTGGCACGCTATTTTATGCGTGAATATCAGCATAATAAGTCCTATGCGTGTCCGTTTAATGCTTTAGCTTTCCGTAAAAGTCGTTTCTTAAGTCAGGAAGGATTCCGCGGAAACCTCAAATATATACGTGGAGAATACGACTTCATGGTAAACAAATATGCAAGTGGTAACAACCTTGTGTTTGAAAATTCGTTTGAGGGAACACTCATAGAAGAGGCACCAACAGAGAAGGTTTGGCTCGGCAAACACCTTTTCTATATGGAGAATCGCCAACACTTGCAACGTACATCACAGCATCGTTTCCTCCCGTATGTCGACCAAACGGCACTACATGGTAATTACTTCTTACAGTGTATTGCACTTGCAGTCTCTCTCCTATTGGGTATGTGGACCATTTCTGTTGCTGCAGGATTATCCCTTATCATCTCTATCATGCTACGCTTAGTTATTGGAAAGAAAGCACTGAGACGTTTCGATATAGAGATTCCAGCATGGAAGATTATCCCATACGAGATTGCTATCGCATGGAAGCACCTTGGTTATAAATTGAAATACCATCGTGCAGACAAGTATGACTTCATATCTCACAAACTATAAATGCGCATCATCCATTACATAGACAGTATAAAGGCAGGCAATCTGCTTTCTGATTACCTTCTACGACTCACCACAGCACAGAAAGAATATGCTGATGTCAAGACGATTACACAACAAGGGGATTTTCAAAAAGCTCCCTTGCTGACTTCCAACCTGACATCGTTCATATTCATACCTGCTGGGAATATCAGCTGCCACACACGCTTATTGGGCTACTAAGAAGCAGTGTGCAGTGTGTTCTCACCGCATTGGGAACTCGATGAGAGAGCAAGAACGACCGAGCAGAAGTCTACTAAGAAGGTGAAGACACTACTCTATCAAGCGAAGATGGTGAGAGGAGTGGATGCGCTCTTGTAGCAACGAGCAAGAAAGGCAAGACATTCTAAAGTTAGGATGGATCAAACGCATTGATATCGTACAAGACAGCGTTCTTAATAGTTCGTTGAGCGACGACGACATGGCGCTGCAAACGATTTCTTTCTATCGTAAAGTACTTGACACACGCTATCAATTCGCCATGACAGCAATGGAGAAAGATGCAATTCCAAGTCTGTTACACGTTGGCTTTAGCACAAGAGACAACCCACAATCTCTTGCCCAGCGACCAACTTCTGAAACCTCCGAAGTCTGAATCCAGAACAATGGCGAAGAATCTTCCTCTATGCTGATGACGAGGGAATAAGAGAGATTGTAGACAACTGTATCAGCCGTCTACAACTCAATGCACCCACGATTGACACTGCTGCATTCAGCGATTCCCACTCTTGTCACCAAAGGAAACAACCTCGGTTGGACACAGATAAGCTGATAGGAAACCAGCCCATGACGCGACAGCGACTCAGTGACTACTCCAATGAGGAAGATGCTATCATCAAGAAGATAGCAACCATCATTGCAAACACACGACAGATAGAGCGAAAGAAGAAACTTTCCCTACGTCTGTTGGCTGATTTATACACAGTTATAAAGTATAATGACTATGACGAAGACCGACTTGCAGACGCACTCCGCCACCTTCGTCTCTATCGCTATTCATGTCGTATGATACAGCTCCTTGCCGAGAAGGTGCTTCTTAAAGAGGGATTCATGCCTATCCCTCCACGTGATGATAGGAAAACAAAGGGCATCAAAAGAAATAATTTCGTACAAAGACATTAACGCATGACACAGAAGAAATACGATTTAAAAAGGATGAACGCTATTTACGGCTATTAGCAAAAGTCGTTCCCAAATATTGCTGACGCTGCAACTGAGATTATCAACCTTGAGGCTATCGCACACCTCCCAAAAAGGGTACCGAACACTTTCTTGCCGACATTCATGGTGAGTATCAAGCGTTCCAACACGTGCTTAAAAATGCCTCTGGTAACATTAAGAGAAAGGTTAATGAGCTCTTTGGTGAAAGACTTAGAAACATTGAAAAGCAAGAACTTTGTACTCTGATTTATTATCCAGAACAGAAACTTGAACTCGTCAAGAAAGAGGAAAAGGATATCAAAGACTGGTATCATATCACCATACACCGCTTGATAGAGGTTTGTCGTGATGTATCCAGCAAATATACACGCTCAAAGGTTCGGAAGTCTTTGCCAGATGATTTCTCTTATATCATCCAAGAGTTACTGCACGAACATGCAGATGACAAAGACAAGACCGACTATGTGAGTGCTATCATCAAGACGATTATCTCTACTGGACGAGCTGATGACTTCATCATTGCTATCTGTGAGGTTATCCAACGATTAGTCATCGACCAGCTGCATATCTTAGGTGATGTGTACGATCGTGGACCGGGTGCTCACATCGTTATGGACACCTTGAAGAACTATCACAACTGGGATATCACATGGGGAAACCATGATATCTTGTGGATGGGTGCGTGTGCTGGTAACGATGCTTGTATCTGTAATGTTATTCGCATAGCCCTGCGTTATGCGAACATGGCTACTATTGAGGATGGATATGGTATCAACCTTTATTCAGTTGGCTACCTTTGCAATGGACGTTTATGGTGATGATCCCATGCGAGGAGTTCATGCCAAAAGATATCGAAAAGACAATCCACTCGACGAGACGTAGTAAGACGCTGACAGCACAGATGCACAAGGCTATCAGTATCCTTCAGTTTAAGATTGAATCACAGATGATCAGTCGTCATCCGCTTTGGAAGATGGACGACCGTCGTTTGCTCAAAGCTATCGACTATAAGAAGGGTACAATTACCCTTGATGGTAAGGAATATAAGATGTGTTCATGCAACTTCCCAACCATCGACCCAAAGAATCCAGAACAACTTACTGAGGCTGAACAGGCACTCATCGATCGTCTTCATCAGTCGTTTACTGGCAGTGAGAAGTTGCGTAGCCATATTCGTTCTCTGCTCCGCCACGGCTGTATGTATAACGTCTTCAACCACAATCTCCTTTATCATGCCTCTATCCCACTCACGAAAGAGGGCAAACTGAAAGAGGTTGAGATTGGTCCAGGTGTGAAGTTGAAGGGTAAGGAATTGCTTTATCAGACTGGTATGAAGATTCGTTCAGCCTTCCAGACAAACAATGAAATGCAGACAGAAGAAGAACGTCAAGATGCTATCGACTTCTTCCTCTTCCTATGGTGTGGACCATGATAGTCCGCTCTTCGACAAAGCAAAGATGGCTACTTTCGAACGCTACTTCATTGCTGAGAAGGAGACTCATCACGAGGAGAAGGGCTACTACTTTGGGTATGCGCGACAATGAGGAGATTTGCCGATATGATTTTAGATGAGTTTGATGTGCCACAGCCTAACCGCCACATCATCAATGGTCACGTCCCTGTTCATGTTGTCAAGGGTGAGAATCCTATCAAGGCAAACGGCAAACTAATGGTGATTGATGGTGGTTTCTCACAGCCTACCACAAGGAAACGGGTATCGCTGGTTACACCCTCGTCTATCACTCACGTGGCTTTCCAGCTCGTACAACATGAGCCTTTCACATCAACAGAAGATGCCATCAAGCGAGGAACAGACATTGTTTCAACCATTCAGATTGTTGAGATGAACCAACAACGCCTCACGCGTTGAGGACACCGATCAAGGGTACAGAACTCCGTCTGCAGATTGAAGCCCTCAAAGAACTCCTCTATGCTTACCGCTGTGGCTTCCTCACCGAGCATGAACGTAAGACTCCACCAAAGGCATAAACACGGACCTTTGAACATTGAGGTTTGAACTTTGAACTTTATGATTAGAACCTCTTGTCCTTTGAACATTGAGGTTTGAACTTCGAACAACTACGAATGGCACTAATGACACGAATGCTTATTGCTAAGTGATTCGTGCAATTTGCGTAATTCGTTGTCCCTTTGAATTTGAGGTTTGGACATTGAACTTGATGATTAGAGTTTATAGCTTTGAACTTTCCCACATCGGTAATCATAATTATGACGTACTGATGAGAACTTCGTTCGAATAATTATGAATTAAGATTATGAATTAAGAATTGATTAAACCTCACAGAGTACACTCCTCTGTGTGAGGTTTTTATATTAACCATTGATGTCTGAACTTTAAATCTTAATGTTTGCCATCTTGAAATATAATTACAAAATAGATAAATAAAGTCAGGTAAAGAGTCAGAAAACCTGTGATTTTTATACCTTCATAGTTATTTGATATCAACGCATTACTGAATTGCTTTTCAAAAGGTGCTTAATTAACCTTCAAAAGGGCGTTAGTTAGACCCTCAAAAGGGCATCTTTTGCAACTAATTAGCGTCTTTGCGAAGCCAAAAGAGCATCAACGAATTTTCAACTAACGAATTTTCTTTACAGAACCTAAACACTAAACAAGAATGATACATAGAAACAATAGGGACTTATTACAGTTTTGCTACTATTATCGGGCTATAAAAAAATAAAATTAATTATCTTTTGCCTTAAAAGAAAATTCAGCTTTTGATAAAGAGGAATATTCAGTTTTAATATATGAAGATAAGATTTTTGGTTAAAAGGTAAATACATGGCTGCAAAATATAAAGAAGTCTTATGTAAAAGTTTTCCAGAAATAAAAGGTCAAAAATGGAAGGACGTGGTTCACAATTTATAACCAATAGCCAAATAAAAAGTTGACTGACTAATTAATTTGAAAACTGGGAGATAATTCAATTTAGTCACAGATATTTATGATAAAATAAAAAGGAGTTTCTAAACAAACTGGAGTTTTTCTATAGAAATTTGGGTAGCATTTGGTCTGTAGAAGACTTTACAAACAATAGAGATGTTCAGAGTCTCTTAAAAGATTATTTATTGGTTCTCTGAAGATAAAGGGTATCGTAGAAATTATCGAAGGCAACAAGTTTAAAATAACGAATTTGCCATCGAGTATAATGTCTTGTCAGCCTAATAGCGGAAACTAAAGAAAGATAAAACCCCAAATCGGTCATCAGACCACAATGTTTCAGAAAACCTTCTTTTTGGTGTTATTTCCCAACATCTTTTCCTAAAACTTGTATTATCCAAGTAATATTTGTACATTTGCTGATAGTTAGAACCCGCCAAGCCTCTCAACGATGCTCAAATGCGGGTCGTTTTTAATATTATATGTCAAACACAATACCTTTCGGCAAAAGCTATACATCACCTCACGACCTTGTTTCTTTGCTACAATTAAGAGGTCTTTCTATTCCCGATGCTTTGAAGGCAGAACACTACTTAGAGCATATCGGTTATTATCGTCTGTCTGCTTATATGCACCCATTGCTTGAGATACCAAAAGAACATCATTTGTACAAACGAGGTGCAACATTTAGCAAAGTGATGATGCTATATCGGTTTGACAAGAAGTTACGTCTTTTGCTATTCAACGAACTTGAAAAGATAGAAGTTGCTGTTCGCAGTGCAATTGCCAACATAGGCAGTTCTATTACAGGAAATCCTTTCTGGATGACAGATTCTGCAAACTTTGTCAACTCGGCTAAGTTTCAAAAACAATGAACTTAATAAATCAGGAGCTTTACAAATCAAAAGAGGACTTCATCATCCATTTTAAGAAAACATATTCTGACCCATACCCACCAGCATGGATTATTTCAGAGGTACTTCCATTTGGAATCATCACAAACATATACAACAACATCAAGAACAAGAAAATCAAGAAAAAGATCTCCCAATCATTTGGACTACAAATAGCACCTTTCGAATCTTGGTTGACCATTGTAACTCTGACAAGAAATACATGTTGCCACCACTCACGTATGTGGAACAAGCAAAATACAATCCGTCCAATGTCCCTTAAAAAGATGACCCATCCATGGATTACACTTCAGACAGATTCACTTCGTGTATACTATAATATCATGTATCATCAAATATTTCTTGAATATCATCTCTCCAAACAATGATTTGTTCCAAAAAGATAAAGACGCTTTTTGCGAATTATCCTGAGATAGATTTGAATGCACTTGGCTTCCCACAAGAATGGGAAAACGAACCACTTTGAGACAACCATATATAGCAAAAGTCTGCTATTTGTATCATTAATAACAGGTAGCAGAACTTCACTATTTTATATAGATTTGCCAATATAGACTGTTAGCGATTCCGTATCAACGATTATCCATCATCGCTGTTTCTTCATTGCTTTGGAAAAGTTGTTTTATATTTTATTATTGCTGTCCGGTAAAAATAAACAGAAAACTCTGTATCTCCTTATCCATTCGGTATTGCAGCCGTTTTTACTCATCTAGGGCTTGGTTTTCAGTTTCAAACTGTAGCATTATAAAATGTGCATATATTGACATGGAAATCCCTATAATAACCAGATAAATTAATGAAATCATAGGCTTAAGTCTATTTTTATCTAACATAGATAACTCCAAAAAGTTTTATCGGACACCAATAGATTAGAATATTAGAACTAAGTTAGTGTGTTGTTTGTAATATGCAACAGCAATATCTCTAGCCGCTTTTATTCTTTGTTTCTCTAAGTCTGCTTCCCTTTTTGCCTGATTCTCGATTAATGCAATAATTTGTTTCGCTTCTGTATCTCGCGATTGCTTAATGCGCTGACATAAAGTCTTTGCCTCTGTCAGCACAGGGACTTGTTGTATCTATTTGTTTAAGCATTTCAGCACGCCTCATAAATTGCCATTAGAATATCCAGTTTGTGCTTGTAGTAAAAGGTGCTACACTCATTTCTTTTTGGTATTGTTTGTAAATGTTGCTGATAGCAGTATTTTACACTATTGTAATTGGCTAATGTGGATGGACAAGAAAAGAGCAGAGATAACGCTTCTTCATACTGGTGAAGCTGGGCATAGGTGTGTGCCCTATCAAGTACTGCTCGCAGATTCCTTGAATAGTAACTTAATATCTGCTCTTTTCGCCGTATGTAGGAATAATCTTAGATTCTCAATCGTCCAACTTTATTTGTGAGAACGCACTTTGTAATGATACATCAGCGGAGTAACCCTGCCCCTGTAGGCTGAATGTTCGACCAGGCAAACACTGTTCCTGTAATCAGATTCTGACAGATAAGGCTTATTTGTACTTGAGGCATGAATATCTCTATCCCTCTTCGGCCTCTCGGTAGTTTGTAAACTAAGCTCGGGCTTAATGGCAATGGAACTAACTTCGATGTCTCGATACCTCTCGCTGTAAAATGCAGGAAGCATTCTATCAAGAAGTATCCTCGCCGTATTCACGCTTATTTCATCTTGATTTGTTGGTATGACAAAACCAATCTCGATTCCTCAGCGCAGAGCACTGTCACACACGGCACATAAGCTAGTGCTGTGATGACATGGCAATTTGCGTAGACACTATGGAGTTTTATTTCACAAGTGATTAAGCAACCATGTTGTTACTACCATCTTTCAATCTCAATATTCCTGGGAGCGGAAGTATTGTAGGAGTTTTAATCTGAATTTATTAGAGTTATAGTCCCACTTCAGCATCACTAGTGGGACACGTATGTCATCATTTGTTTGTCACTTGTACCCTGTATCATAGTTCTCCTTATAACCGTTTTCTGCAATGCAACATTTTGACATCGTCAGACAAGCAGTCCATCATTCCCAACTTGGGTAGACATAGACAGCGTTGAGGTCGTCGGAACTGACGGTGGTGAGACTGATTGATTGTCCGTTGTCTCTCGCCATATCCATAAGTTTGCTCTGCATAGCGTTAAGAAACCATTGATAATTCGTCCTTGAAGGTTTGAAGCAAGTTTGCCGTATCATCAGTGTAGAATTTTCCACTTTCGCACACAGTATTTGTTGGACGAGTCCGTTGATACATCGTAGCTTATTATACACCACGAGTTACCTGTCGTGAATTGAGGATATTGATTTGTCTGTCGCATACATTTCAGCCCAGACTGTTAAAGGATAAGGGACTATGTCTTGCGATTACTTCCAATGCGTTATTTAGACAGAGCTCTCTACGCGCGAAGAAATCAACATGGTGCCGTATTAACCTCGCCGGTCAAACGCCTCTTTATCTTCGTTAGAGCAATGCGTTTGCTGGACATCACTTTCAGCACTATGCGTATATCTTTCCCTTGATGTGTGTAGGAATTACCATTGCTTTTTGGTCTTTGACAGGTTGCAATGTTCTCTACTTTTGATGTCAATTCCCTGCGCATACGTATATGGAAGACAGAGAACAAGATAGTCAGTAAGAGTATAGTCTTTTTCCATAGCTACTGTAGGATTAAACTATCATTGAATAACTGCACCTTGCTGTGCAGAGTTGATTGCTGATATTATTTTGATGTAGCGTCACATTCGGAGAAAGAGGCTCAGATTGTTTCTTTTACAGTTATCGTTCCTATATCGGACGGGTACGGTTTGCCCGTCAAGTAGGTTCTATTATTTGACCATGAATTTATCCTCAACTTTCACGCCGAGTCTCTTTTACAGCATTAATAATGACAGTCTTCTTGCTCCAGAACCTACAATAATCTTTTGCTGTGAGGAAGTTGATTCGGAAATACTCATAAAACGTCATCTTTAATTGATTGCATTGCAGCAGTGACAGCACTTTCTGGAGAAAGCATTTCTTTGCTAGTTTTTCCTTTGAAAACCCTCTGCGCCTCATTGCTAATACCAGTAGAAACATCTACAACTTTTAGCTGAAAGGCAACACTGGCTTTTGTAACCTCTTGCAGTTCCATCATTACAGAATGCGCGATAAACAGGTATCTTAACACATGTGCCCTGTTACTAGTATGCTAGCACCAGCGCTGCGTCTTGCTGTACCAAGATTTTTCTATCCAAAAAGCTTCACCTTTTTCTGTAGCTCAAGTTCTTCTTCTACTTTATCACGACTGGTCCTGTCAACAACAATAAATCGATGAGTGGTAGTTAGCATTTCCACAACTTTTTCGGTCACCAACTCGTATATGAACTTTTTCGTCGCTAGTAAACTCTGCTAATCAACGACAGGTCTGCTTTTCTGCCTGTGCATGACAGTTTGTGCCATACACGAACAGAAAGATGACGGAGTATAAAACACCTGCCATTGCAATTCTCACCAGACTTTATCGTTTCATGATTTTTCTGAACGGCTTTTACCTGCTCAGCACTTTTCTTTCTGAAAAGAATAGGGGTTGCTGCATTGCCAAATTTCCATAACAACCAGCTCCCTTAGCCATCTTTTGCAAGTTTCCGTACTACTTCATTGGATTCTTGTTGTATTTTGCATCATGTTGCTTCATCTGCTCACCTGCAGCTGCATTATTCAGCATTTTTAACAGATGCAGCTTCACCCCACCGCTGTCAGTAGCTCTGTCCACCTTCAATTCTGGCTTTTACGATAGCGCGTCGTTACCCATCCTTTGGTCCGCCCAATCTGGCGATAATAAAGACCCTCTTAGCTTCGCACACTGTTTTGCAATCGCCAATACCGTTGCATCACGAACGAATTACCAAAAGCTCATCAATGATTCCTTCTCTACAAAGTGTGTCGAATACATCGTCCAGTAAGATTTGTGGTTCTGGCGCTCGTTCTTCGCTTTTCTCGATTTGTTCTGTCTCCTGTGCAAATGTAGTCATAGCTACAAAGTCATCACAATAGTAAAATTGCTTCTCCATATATAAGTTTTTGATTAGCCTTACCACTCCAAGTATAGAGAGTTGTTTAAAGGACACGGTATAAGTGAAAATATTCTATGCCTCTCCTGCAGCAAGGTCCAGAAATTTAGTGAATTAAAAAGACGTGAGCTCTTCACTATTTTATCCCAGTCTCAGGCCTTCGTACGCTCTAACCCAAAGGATAGGCAACGTAAGAAGCCCACGTCAATACGAGATATAATCAATGCCATAAACGACACAGAAATAATACAACAACGGAACGTTTCCGCCGTACGTATCTCTTTTGAGGTTTTGGTCAAAATTTGCAAGAGTTTGAGGACCAGATAACGTCTGTAAACGTCCTTTTCAGACTGTGGACGTTGCTGTACATAGCATGAAGTCTCATGCGTGCAGTTCAATAATGTCTCGAACAAGCTTTGGCAACCGTCTGTCACTGCAAAAAGTGGGCTCAATTCCTATTTTTAAAATGGCTGATATTCTGTTAAAAAGCTCGTCAACTTTCTTTGGTTTCATGTATTCTAATAACTCACCTTTACACTCCTTGCGCTCCTTTTATTCTTGGCTAAAGAGTCCTTTTTACTTTTTCAGTCTACTCACACAGCGAGGGCCCAACAAGGTTCCTCGCGCGTTTATATGCATCAGGATATTGATCTATCCAAAGTTATCGTACATGATTGACATCCTCGATCGACGCGATGCTGTCGTAAGATGAGTCTGTAACAGGTCTTTGATAAGCATTGGAGGTCCACAGGTAGCACCACAATCCTTTCGGTGCCCGCATTCCTTAGGACACCCACGATACAGCTCACTGAAACCCGTAGTAATTTCACACCAGCCCCATCAGCCTTAGGTCTGGACGGTCGAATAGATATTCCTTCTCAAGCTCCCGTGAAGTCCCTGGCGAGTTAATGTTCGCCACTGAGTGCGAACGCTACACCACAGC
>BNJS01002807.1_pt1 | contig 19294 bp, 17 predicted proteins | sample 8540461 | NCBI WGS metagenome assembly BNJS01 (sample SAMD00202454, study PRJDB9452) | human saliva metagenome | isolation source: human saliva | place: Japan | reverse complement strand
AAAAACAGTATATCACAAAAATCGCAAGAAAACAGACGAAAAGAAAGCGATTACTTTATAAAGTTAAGGAAAATTTGCACAAAGATAACGTTTTTTCTTGAAAAACGCTTATTTTTAAGGTATCATAGAGGTGTAAAAAATTTAACTCAAAGGAGAGTAAAAAATGTCAATTATTACTGATGTTTACGCTCGCGAAGTCCTAGACTCACGCGGTAACCCAACACTTGAAGTAGAAGTTTATACTGAATCAGGTGCTTTCGGACGTGGTATGGTTCCATCAGGAGCTTCTACTGGTGAACACGAAGCAGTTGAACTTCGCGACGGTGACAAATCTCGTTACGGTGGTCTTGGTACACAAAAAGCTGTTGACAACGTAAACAACATCATCGCTGAAGCTATCATCGGCTACGATGTACGTGACCAACAAGCTATCGACCGTGCTATGATCGCACTTGACGGTACTCCTAACAAAGGTAAATTGGGTGCTAACGCAATTCTTGGTGTGTCTATCGCTGTAGCTCGCGCTGCTGCTGACTACCTTGAAATCCCACTTTACAGCTACCTTGGTGGATTCAACACTAAAGTTCTTCCAACTCAATGATGAACATCATCAACGGTGGTTCTCACTCTGACGCTCCAATCGCTTTCAAGAGTTCATGATCTTGCCAGTTGGTGCGCCAACATTTAAAGAAGCTCTTCGTTACGGTGCTGAAAATCTTCCACGCTCTTAAGAAAAATCCTTTAAATCACGTGGTTTGGAAACTGCCGTAGGTGACGAAGGTGGATTCGCTCCTCGTTTCGAAGGAACTGAAGATGGTGTTGAAACTATCCTTGCTGCTATCGAAGCTGCTGGATACGTTCCAGGTAAAGACGTATTTATCGGATTTGACTGTGCATCATCAGAATTCTACGATAAAGAACGCAAAGTTTACGACTACACTAAATTTGAAGGTGAAGGCGCTGCTGTTCGTACATCTGCTGAACAAATTGACTACCTTGAAGAATTGGTTAACAAATACCCAATCATCACTATCGAAGATGGTATGGATGAAAAACGACTGGGATGGATGGAAAGCTCTTACTGAACGTCTTGGTAAGAAAGTACAACTTGTTGGTGACGACTTCTTTGTAACAAACACTGACTACCTTGCACGTGGTATCCAAGAAGGTGCTGCTAACTCAATCCTTATCAAAGTTAACCAAATCGGTACTCTTACTGAAACTTTCGAAGCTATTGAAATGGCTAAAGAAGCTGGTTACACTGCAGTTGTATCACACCGTTCAGGTGAAACTGAAGATTCAACAATCGCTGACATCGCAGTTGCAACTAACGCTGGACAAATCAAGACTGGTTCACTTTCACGTACAGACCGTATCGCTAAATACAACCAATTGCTTCGTATCGAAGATCAACTTGGTGAAGTAGCTGAATACCGTGGATTGAAATCATTCTACAACCTTAAAAAATAATCTCTTTATGCGATTAGAGGCTGTAAAAGCCTATAAAATAAGCACTTTGGGGCGCTTTCCCTTAGTGCTTTTTTGACTGGAGCCTGTCAGCGTATATTATTTGTTAGTCAGTCGCCAGCCTATGGCAAGCTGAATAAATGGTTTGAAACTTACTCAGATTTGTATTTTAGTATTATTCCATTACCGAATATGGGAGCATATCATGAATTGGTAGATATCTAGTTGATTGTATGATATAATGAACCAAAGTACAATGAGTAGTATATAGGGATTACGCCTTGATTGAGGAGATTCCGGTTCGAATCCGGGCTATTGTGCTAGCATCTAGGTAACTAGGTGCTTTTTGTTTCTATCAATTAAGTAGGTACTCCATTGCTGAATTTAAAAAATAACACTATGAAAAGTGCTATTTCCCTTGCCTGCTGAACTCGTCAATTTTATTACCTTTTTTGTTACCCCTCAAAAATACCCTACTTGTTTGTACCTTGTCACTTTTACTAGATTAGACAAAAAAAGCTCTTTTAAATTGTGCATTTTTGGGGTACCTTACTATAGGTAGATAACTTGAAAAATAAAATAGTTCAGTGAACTATTTTATCCCGAACCTTGAAATTCAACAGTTCTGCCGTTGAATTAACAACGTTATTAGCCCCTTGGATTTTATCCGAAGGGCTTTTTTCTGTTCAGGGGGCAAAAAGGGGACAGAGTTTATGGTATAATAGACAAAAATATTTGAATTAGAAAGAAATTATGTCTAAAAGAAATTGATATTGAGTATTACCACCAACTAGCACTGCAAAAAGCAGAAGGAGCACCGTAAAGTTTTAGCCAATCTAAAGAAAAAAACCTCCTAAAAAACTTAGATAAGATAGCCCAGCAGATTCACGAAAGAGGTCTTTGCGGAGATTGATTGTACTGCTTGTGCTAACTGTTGTAAGACATTTGGGGACCCTGACTTCAAAGAGGCCGATATTACTCGTATTGCCAAGTATTTCAAGATGAAATTACCAGCCTTTTGAAGCAGAGTTTTTACAGGTAGATGAAGATGGGGATAAAGGTTTTTCAAATCCATGCCTTGCCCTTTTCTAGGAGGAGACAATCTCTGTTCTATCTATGACGTTCGTCCAAAGGCCTGTCGAGAATTCCCCCATACAGATCGTAAAAAGATCCACCAAATCAACCATTTGACGATTAAGAATACCTTGACCTGCCCTGCAGCCTATCTCTTTGTTGAGAAATTAAAAGATAAGTTATAGAATTTACACCTTTAAATCTTGTACAAAGATTCTAGGGTGTAAGTATCTTGTATTTGTTAGAATATAGATAGAATTGAACACGGCCTAAAAGCTATGCGAAAAAGAAAAAATTACCTAGAATCAGAAGAACCAGCGTTAATTTTCCTATTCACACTTTGTTTTTAACGGCCTTAGTATCTTTTATGAGGTGAAAAAGAATATGATGCATCAATTCAATCAAACCATGGATTATTTGGAGCAGCAGCTGACTGGAGAAGTGGATATGAAAAGATTTCAGCAGCTATCAGGCTATTCTTATCCTCTTTTTAGCAGAATCTTTTCCATCATGGCTGATATGACATTAGCAGAATACTTGCGCAATCGCAGGCTATCAGAAGCTGTGACAGACTTGCGGGAAAGCTCTGACAAAATCATTGACATAGCAATGAAGTACGGCTACGAATCTGCGGATTCCTTCAGCGCAGCCTTCAAGAAATTCCATGGGGCAACACCCTCAGAAGTTCGAAATGGAAAACCTTATCGGGTTTTTCCTAGACTTCAATTATCCTTAAAGATTACAGGAGGAAAGAACATGGATATCAAGATTCAAAAGAAACCTGCATTTACCGTGGCAGGCGTCCTATTGGAAGCTATTGACAATAGCCAGTGCCCGTCTGCATGGGAGCAGCTCTATTCAAATCACAGTTTTGAAAGTCTAGAAAGTCTGGGCAGTGGCCAATCCTTTGGCGTCTGCTCAGATGTCAAAGAAGGCGAAATCATCAACTATATGGCTGCTTATGATGTGACGGATAAAGCTAAAGCAGAAGAACTGGGTCTATCAATCAAAGAAATCGCAGAAGCTGAATATGCTATCGTACCAGTCAAAGGCCCAATACCAGAAAGCATCCATCATGCTTGGAAATATGTTTTGGAAGTCTTCTTCCCAGAAACAGGTTATCGCCACTCAGGAGCACCAGACTTTGAAGTTTACACCGAGGGAGACATGTCCTCTCCAGACTATCAAATGGAACTCTGGATACCAGTGATCAGGGACTAAATCATTTTCTGATTTTTTATAAAGATGCAAACCTAACTCTGTAGAAAGAACCTCTACAGAGTCTTTTATTGTGGAAATTCATGTCCGTAAAGCAAACATGCCATATTTTTTGTTTGGAATTTATGGGGCTTGCGAATAGTTTTCTCGGTATAATAGTCCCATAGAAGATAAGGAGGTATGAATATGCAGATGTATTTTGGAGATGTGTCGCTTTGCTATAGCTATTCATTGGCAATGGCACTAGAAACCTATGGTTATGACTTTAAAGCAGAGTTTTTAGAGGCAATTATGGTGATGGGAAATGGCGCTAGTATCGTGAAAGAAGATGAGGAGCACCCTCTAGTATTCTTTGATAATGGAATGCCAGACCTTTCCATCTCCCATTCCTTAAAAATACTAGGATTTGACTATGAGGATTTCTATCTAAAAGATGGAGCAGAAGTTAATTTGGAAGAGATTAAAGGAAAGTTGGAAACCTTTCTGTCCAATGGACCTGTCGTACTTGGACCTCTTGATATGGGACATTTGACTTACAATCCCAATCACACAATCCTTTATGGTGTGGATCACTTCGTAACCGTGTATGGCATTGATGATCAGTATCTCTATTTGCATGATCCAGCTGGTTTTGCCTGTATGAAGGTTGCTTTTAATGACATACTAGAAGCCTGGAAGGCGGAGGCTATTGACTATAAGCGTGGAGCTTATTCCATGTGGGGAAATTTTAAGAAGGTCAAGAGTCCTAGTCAGTCTGAAATCTATCAGGAAACAGCAAGGATTATGAAAAACCGATATCTGAATGGTCAAAATGGTGTTTTGGAATGCTATGCAAAATCAGTTGCTGAAAACGGCTTAAATACCGAGCAAAAACAATTGCATCAGTATTTCAGCTTTAAACTTGCTGCTGTTCGAAATCTCTATCTCAGTAAGTTCTTAAAAGATCATGATCCAGAAGGGGCAAGATTAAAAGAGGAATTGGCTACTCTATTTGGTCAAGCCCACCTTTCATGTTTAAAAGAAGATTACCAAGAACTGTCCCACTTGCTCTATCAGATAGCAGAAGTGGACAGTCTCTTTAAAGATTTATATGTAAAGTAGTGACTATAAGCATAAAAAATAGTTAGTAAAAGCAGTTTTTCGTAAAATGAAGAACTGCTTTTTGATTATGGTATAATGAAGTAAGAAAATAGCTTATTCTAGTTGAAAATGAAGGGAGAACTCCTATGCCTAGACCAAAAACAAAAGAGGAATTAGTGCTAGCCTCTAAGGAAAATTATGAGAAGCTCAATCTCCTCATTTCTCAGTTGAGTCAGGAAGAGTTGATGATTCCATTTGATTTTTCAAAAGACCAAAAGAAAAAAGAAGCTCACTGGAAAAGAGATAAAAATCTACGGGATGTTTTGATCCATCTCTATGAATGGCATCAGTTACTTTTAACCTGGGTACATTCTAATCAAAAAGGTCAAGAAAGAACTTTTCTCCCTGAGCCTTATAATTGGAAAACTTATGGAGAAATGAATGTCGCTATTTGGAAGAAGCACCAGAAAACATCTTTAGAAGAAGCGACTAAACTACTAGAGCAATCGCATAGAGAGGTTTTAGAGTTGATGGAAGGCTTCAGTAATGACCAACTCTTTACCAAAGGTATCTATAAATGGACGGGTGGGACAAGTCTAGGTTCCTATTTTGTCAGTAGCACCTCCAGTCACTATGACTGGGCTCTGAAAAAACTCAAAGCTCATCAGAAAAATTGTAAGTCCTACTAGTTAAAGTGAGTATGAAGTTTAGAAAAAGGTCTTCTAAGCTTCGAATAGCTTCATTCTCGTGATTTTTAGAGCTATTCTAGCTTTAGAATCCTTTAAAAATTAAATTTTAAGGCTATCATAGACTTAGAATAGCTCTAAAACATTTATTTTAATGCAATTCTAAGTTTAGAATTGCATTGATATTAAAGGAATTGAGCTGTTCGATGCTTAGAATGCCTTTGTTCTGAGAAATGTTGACTAGAAAATGATTCGAATAGCTTTTTTTCTGATATAGGATGATAGATAGATGGGTGAGATGATGAGCATACAAAAAGAGAAAGTTAGAAAAGAGTTGGTGTCCCTCTGTTTGGGAGAGCTTGCAGCCGTTCTATCCTTTTGGTTGTGTTTTTTCCTTTTGAAAAATAGGCTTGGTGATTGGATGAGTCTAGCAACTATTCTCTATCCTCTGTCTTTACTGACATTTATTTTGCTTCAAGGTTCAATCTATTGGGCGATTTTGATTAGAAGACTCTCGAAACCTCAGTTCGGAAGCGCTAGTGTCCCCAAACTATATGGTGGTTTCAGAATACTAGACCTTGTTTTACTTATTTTAGGCTTTCCTTTTATTGTCTGGAATACACAGAGTTTCCAAGTGGCTATTATAGCCACACTGATACAACTTTTTGCCCTAATCGAATGGGTTAATTATTTCCTCGTACGCCTATCTTATAGTTTGAACCCACTTGTTTTATGGAAAAGAATTGCCAAGGGAAAACTTGAGAAAAGCAGAATAGCCAAGGAGTTGGGGTAGGGGAGAATGAATGGAGGAAATGGATTGGATAATATAATTCTACGGACTGAGTGGTTCGACGAAACAGAAAAATTTTTGTGAAATAAGACTGGATTGTGAGACAAAATATCTCAACAATTTATCAGGTATGCTACATTTTGAAGAGGAGATGGGCAAGGTATATACTGCTATGGATGAATATATAAAAATCCTCATCAAACGAAAGAGATTATTTTTCGGAGACGATAGTGAGGGGGAAGTGAGTATTTTAGTTTCTTACTAACTCCCATCAGCTTAAAAGAAGAATTAAAAATTGAAGTGGACATGGAAATTGCTGATAATGATAAGGGCTTTCATCGTTGCAAATACTATGTCAATACTCGATTGGAATGTTTTTAAGTATTTCAGAAACAATTTACCTAGAATTTTTCTGAAAAACTCTGATAGGGAAATTAAACTGCATCCATATTTGTAGTAGAATTAAAAAATTTATAAGGTTTTTAGAGATAAATATTAAAAGAAATTATTTTAAAAGAGACATCATATGAAATAGTTTAATTCAAACTTTGGAGATTATAAATGAGAACTATTGTTTTACAAATATATTATAAAAACATTGAACTGATTAGAGAGTGCCGACTTACTATCATTGATAGTGAGGAACTATGTGTTATTGATGTAACAGTGGAGAATCAAATAACGAGGTATGAAGCTGACTCATTTTTTCAGGCCTTGGTTGAGATTCGTAAAGATTTAGAAAAAGAAGGCGGTATAATACAATGTAACGGTTCAGATAGACGCGTATTTCCATCACCGCTGCAAATGGTTATGGGAGGAGAGAAAGCATATTTGTTGGAATTGGGTCGACAAGCAAGGATTCAGAATGTATATAATATCTTTGAGACAAACAAACCGGATTTAGACTATGTCACAGTTCTTGAACAGAGGGAATTCTATAATCAATGGTTTCATAGTTTAGGAAATCAATAGTTGGCGATAAAATGATTTTTATAACATCGAGACTTAGGTTCGATTTATGAATTTATTGTTATTAACATGTCTAGTATAGTTACACAAACCTAATCAAATTTCGTTATAGAAGTAGGAAATAGTTGTTCACAGTAGTCCAAATTAAAAGTTACTTGTGATACTATCTAATTCATTTTAAAAATTAGAAATAAAGAACACGGAGCATGTTGATATAAAGAAGAAGCAGGATAAGATAAATCAGACTGACTATTGGGATTGTCGGATTTTAGATTTACAAAATATTATATTTTGGTGATGAAGTTCATCTATATATAGAAATATAGAAAGTCATAACGAAAATAAAACTAGATTTAGAGGAATGTGGGAAGGTAAGTTTTATTAGTTGTGTGGAATGAGATTATGAAACTGACGCTCAAAGTCGAAAAATTTTTAAAGTAAAAGATTTTACGAAAAATCAGTTATACACTTTCCAAAAAGATATTACTTGAATATTACGATGATAGTTTTTTAAAAATTACGATTGTTTTGGAGGGATTAGTCGCTAAATATTATTTCTGGAGATGTTATTGTTGCAAAGATCAAAACAATCAGAACATGATTTTTCTGGAAGAGCACTATTTAAATCTTTAATATAGGGAACTAGGGACGGTCTTATAGGAAACATTAAGTACGTGTGTAAACATACTAAATTTAAGACATCAGGTTTATTACTACACAAATAATGAAAAATATAGGGAGAAAAATCAAACATGACAGATAAACAAACTAAAATTTTTAAAGAATTAGAAATAATACAGGAGCAAGCTGTAAGTATGAATATCTCTCAAAAGTAATTTAACTAAAGAGGAGTTACTATTTAATGTAAGTTATGATACTGTGGTTTTTAATGATGGAACTTCTTGATAGCTACCGTAATATGGTATTAGAGTTATCAGATAAAGAAAGTAGAAATTCTCAATAAGGATATACAGTTACATGATGGAGTTGTTGATTTTTGAAGTCATTCTAGTGTAGTTACCAACGAGTAGCAACACGAATAGAAGCCAAGCGCTAACAAGTGACTCAGTCTGTTTATGATCCTGCAAATAGGATTTGAGGCCTCCCAACCATTCGAGAAGTAAGTTAGTCTTGATTATGATTAAAAAGCAGTATACAATAGTTTAGGTCCCAGTAAAACGATAGATTTAGGCCCTAATATCCAATCCAATAGTATACAGAACGGATGCAGAATCCATGGAATACTTGAAGAAAAACATCCAGATTCTTATAATTTTATTCGAAGTTTAGAAGAGGGTAAAAATGATTTACAAGATTACACAAATGTTCCATAGAGAGGTGGTTTATGAGTAGAATTTTTAAGCACTATAGTCTAATTGGAATGTTATTGCTTGGTTTGTTATTGTTTTTAATGTATTCTAGACCAAAAATATCAAAATATTTTTGAAGAAATTTTATCATGATGAGTACAATTATAGCTAGAGGGTCGTGGCGGTCTCCAACAGCCTCGACTTTAGAACGTCTTCCAGATATGGAGCTACAAGAGGGTTACTATACGGAGTAACCGGGGAAGGCTACAAGAGAAATAACTTACCTAAGAATATTGATGGCATTTTTTTACACATTTAGTTATCCTGATAATGAGTTGGAAAATGAGCACTGTTTTCAATTGTCATAAACGTTGATTTGCCCAACTCAGATATTTTACAGGTTGAATACATGTATCAACATCAATCAAATCAACTAATTCAGAAAATAAGGATACTTTTCAGATGATTATAAGAAAGAGTATCCAGATCGAACAATACGCTAACTCAGACAAATCAGATGTAAGTATACACTGAAATTGCAAATGATATTTTGAAAAATAAACTTATTTCTGACTGGCGTTCCGCTTATCCTAGCTCAGTTTTCAGTTGAAAATTGGGGTAACGTAAAGATGATTGAGTGAAAATGCAATGGATTAACCAAAAAGTCATACTTCATGATGTTCTTCTGGCACTGGTTCAAAAACGGAAGCCAACATTACTCAGTTGACTAATCTTGGGGATGTAGAGATTTGTGCCACTAAGTTTTTCTGAATAGGATGATACCCAAGCAATGGAGATGTTAAAAGAGAAGAACAATGTTGCTTATCAGTTTATCCAAGATTTAAGTAAGGAAAAAGGTGATGATTTGTAAAATCCTAGTCAACTGTATTGGTTTTTCTAACTTTGTTTGGCCCTATATCATGTCTATCAAAAGAATTATTATAAAGGAGTGTATGAATCTTTAAGTAATGTCTTTTTAGAAATGAACTATGCAGAGATAAATAGTGGTGTTTTACCTGGGCTCGCTGATTTTAGTAAAGCCGTTGACGGAGTCAGTCGTTTAGAGAACCAGACTGGATAATTCCCATAGGCTTGATGCAGGTTTGTCTGAAAATGAAAGTTTGAAAGTGATTGCAGGTTTGAAGAAACTTTTATTATTGAATACCAGCAACTAGTATCTGATGGAGATATCTATTTGTTAGATACAATTATAAGAATAAAAATCTTAAACCAAACTATCGAAAATTTCGGATTCTAAAAAGTTCACTAGCATACTACTAGCTGGATATAATATAAGAAATAAGGATAGTGGGGAGATAAATTTGGAGTCGTATTTTTAAGAAATCAGGCACTGTGGACAAACCCAATTTTACCTAACAAATCCCAACAAAGCACTAGAGTATTTAAAACCTCATGGGATTGATGAAGCTGGATTAAAGAAAATCCCACTTCATGCTCTATGATGTCGTTCTAGGACGCTGGTTTAAAAATGGTGATCAACGTTACTCAGTTGATAATCTTGGGGATGTAGAGATTGTGCCACTAAGTTTTTCTAGAATGGGATGATATCTCAAGCAATGTAGATGTTAAAAAGAGAAGAACAATGTTGCTTATCAGTTTCTCAAGATTTAAGTAAGGAAAAAGGTAAATGATTTTAAAAAATCCTAGTCATAATCAGTAGGTTTTCTAACTTTGTTTGGTTTATATCGTGTCTATCAAAAAGATTATTATAAGGGCGTAGAATCTAAGCTAATGTCTTTTTAGGGATGAACCATGCAGAAACCCATAGTGGGCATCTCACTCAGCTTTGTTGATTTTAGTAAAGCCGTTGACGGAGGTGAATCACGTATGGGCGAGGACATTACAGTTGGTATGAGTCTTGAATCAGGCTTATCTGAAGGTGAAACTATATTAGTGTATGTAGTATTGAAGAAACATTTCTAATTGAGTATAGGCGGACGTTACCTGACGGTAGATATCTTTTTATTGATTATGATTATAGAGACAAGATGCTCAAAACAAAACTATTGAAATTTCGGAATCTGATCAATCATTAGCTTATGGGTTAATTGGTTATAATATAGAAGTGAAGAGTGGAAAAGAATCTGACGAGCTACATTTAAAAGTTCCTATAGTTTTAGCTCGACTAAAGGCTTTACCAAATTTTCAGATAACAACCAAAACGAAGTGCTAGTATTTAAAAGCCTTATGGGATTGATGAAGCTTGGATTAAAGAAAAATCCCACTTCATCTCTATGATGTTGTTCTAGAACGCTGGTTTAAAAATGGTAGTCAACGTTACTCAGTTGACAATCTTGGGGATGTAGAGATTGTGCCACTCAGTTTTTCTGAATAGAGTAGCTGAACTGATAGTAGATATAGTAGTGTTATATGAAATAAAAATGTATCGGATGAAAACAAAAATAATGAATCCGCTACTAGAACCTATGCCTTTTCATAAAACAAAGGAGAGGAAATGAATATTTTAAAAACCACAGAACAGATTGACAGTAATGGTCACTGATTCCTACGCATTAGACTTTAGAGCTTCACTTTTTCGGGGATGAATAAACTCTATATCGAGATTGAAAATGGTAAATCGGATCAGTATTGTTGGGATAGTTTTCATCGTTGTTTTAAAGGTTGACTAAGAGACGGATGCTGGTTGGATATGTTGGAAAAGTGAGATCGTACAAGAAATTTCAATATGAAAGATATTCCTTTTGAAAATCTCATGTCTCACACTGTACATGACATTAGGCTTATCGAAGAGAAAAATGATATGATACAAAGCTACAATTACTTTTATCAAGTATATACTAAGATTGTGTGCCAAGAAATTCAAGTCTCTAAGGTTTTAGTCAGAGAACAGAACTTCTTTGGGAGCCTTGAATTCTATTAACCTGAGGTAGATAAGAATGACTATTGAGGATTTAAAAAGAACTACTACTATCAATAGCGGAAGAAGATGCTATCATTTTCGACTTTATTTTTCACTTTATATTAAAAACAAAGGATATTCAACCTCAGATATTGGAAGAGATTATATGGAGTGCAATAGGGTTGGTTTGAAATCGTTAATACGTAGAAAATGGTGATATTCCTTATACGAATATTGAGTGGAGAATTGATAATGGCTTTCAAGAAGTCGTATGATAATGATTTTGCTGTAAAGACTTTTATTTTACACAGGAAGAGGTGAATTCAGAATTATTCAAAAAGTTTATCTTATAACAGAATGCTCAATCAATTCTGTTCTCATTTAAAATCTCTGACAGACTTATCTCGATTGCTCTCTAATCATATATCATACTTGAGAAGGATCTATGATATGATAGTAGGAGCTAGTACATGGCTTTGATAAGGAGATTGGACATGAAAACATGAGAAATCTATTGTTTTTCTTGTCTTCTAAAAATAAAAAGTAGTAGTCCAATCATATGGAGACTAGGTAAATTTAATTTTGAAAATAGAGGGCTCGTCGCTAGCAAATTGGTGTTGCAAGTTACATACACGTATAAAGATATGTTGGCATATATTGACTGGATAGAGTCGAAAAAGTTTATGATTCTTGGTGGTGATGTCTATGTAGAAGGAGATGGGGGACTTGAGTTGACTTATGATAGCTGGATATTCTCTAAAAATAATGGTAGCGATTTACTCTAGTCACTGTAGCAAAAAGATTATATCAACCAGTATATGATAGTAATGGAAAAACATTTTTATTTTACAGTAGTTACTTCAGAATAGATAGAATTGATAGACAAAAAGAATTGCTCAGTGTAAATAGAAATCATAAATATAAGTGAGATAGAAATGGATCAATCGTAGTGAATTTAAGTCATGGAGAGGAAATTATTGGGGAAAAATAGGGCTAGAGATGTTATTGATTAAATGAGGTGAAAAATGATTGATGAACTGAAAAAGAAGATTGCTTCTACCGAGGGTGTGACTTTTGCCCCATTTGGAAAGCGAGTATTTTGATGAATGGATTACAAAAGCTGAGGAAAGATTAAATTTTACTTTCTTTCTTGAAAACATATAAGTGGTGGCTGAAAAATTATATGGGGAAGATTTATGAGAAGAAATATTTTAGTATTTATGGATTAGATTTTGATACTGTTGTAGGAGGCGATCTTTGTTTATATAAACGAGCTGAATCGAAAAGAAGGGTTCAGTAATTCTAGAGCAATTAGTTATTTGTGAATGTGGTGATGGCATATTCTATTTTCAAAATCAGACGGTCTGACCAATGAATTACCTGTTTTAAAGATGGAGATACTATGCGGATAATTTTATAGAATTTCTACTAAAAGAGATAGACAGAAGGTAGTACTATCAACCTCGTCCAGATACAATAGAACCACAGATAAAACCTCTCAAGAAGGATTTCTGATTTCTGAGAGTTTTATGTTTATGTATTTTTCATTTATGCTATAATATTCTTAATGAATTTTCAGAAAGGAAAACTTCAAATTGCCCTACAAATTTCTACTCTTCGACCTTGACCACACCTTGCTTGATTTTGATGCTGCTGAGGATGTGGCTTTGACGCAACTTCTAAAAGAAGAAGGAGTTGCGGATATTCAAGTCTATAAAGAATACTACGTTCCTATGAACAAGGCTCTCTGGAAGGACTTGGAGCAAAAGAAAATCAGTAAACAAGAACTGGTTAACACGCGCTTTTCTCGTTTATTTGCTCATTTTGGACAGGAAAAAGACGGTAGGTTACTTGCCCAGCGTTACCAGTTTTTTCTAGCCCGGCAAGGACAAACACTTTCGGGTGCTCATGAACTCTTGGACAGCCTCATCGAACGTGATTATGATTTGTACGCTGCGACAAATGGCATTACTGCTATTCAGACAGGTCGTTTGGCTGAATCAGGTCTTGCTCCCTATTTCAACCAAGTCTTTATCTCTGAGCAGTTGCAAAACTCAAAAGCCCTGATGCACTATCTCTATGAAAAATCGGTCAGCAGATTGCTGGGATTTGATAAAGAAAAGACCCTGATGATTGGAGATCTCCTAACAGCTGATATTCAAGGTGGCAATATGCTGGGATTGACTGTCTGGTACAACCTCATCATCTGGAAAACAAGACTCAAGCTCAGCCGACTTTACGAAGTTCATTCTTACCAAGACTTACTAGATTGTTTGGATGCTATCTAGTGCTGCTTTCCTAAGAGGTGCTGAGTATGGAAACTAAAGTCATTGAAGAGATTGACAACTTACTAAACCCTCATCGAGTCAGTATCAGTTAAAAGGTGTGGTTGCCCAAAGATAAATTCGTTAAAAGAGTTAAAGTATATATCATAAGCAATCATATAGAGTTGAGTACTCGAGAAGAAGATGAATATCCACTATTCACTCTTTCTCCTAGGGGTGCTTTATCTGAACTCTACCATATGGACGCTAATCTTGAACGGATGATGTCTGTAAACGTAATCAACTTTCCAATGCTATTGATACAATCGAAAAAGGTTTTTAATGGCTGATTGATACTGTCAATACTAATGTCAATACTAGGATGAATAACAGTATATATAAGAACTGTAAAAAGTGGTTTCAATAGCCACTTTTTGCTATAATAGAGGCACGTGAAAATGTGAAGGAGTTGGCTTATGCAGCACCCATGCTTGGCATGCTTTGATTGAGGAGCAATTTTAGAAGGTTATTTCGGGAAAATCAATCAATTTTATGGAACAGGTCTATGCTCAGGGAACTGTTTATCCACCTAAGGAAAAGTTTTTCAAGGCTCTCTTGACTACAATTGCTTGAAAGTTAGGTAGGTGTTCTTGGGCAAGACCCTATCACATTGGCAGGTCAGGCGCAGGGCTTGGGTGATTTTCGGTTCCAGATGCTATTCAGCTCCGCCATCCTTGCAAAGTATTTTGAAAGAATGCAGATGATATAGTTTCAGCCCCATGATTTGACAGCTTGGGCTGGGCAAAGTCTTGCTTCTTAATGCTTGTTTGACGGTTCCTGCTGGGCAGAGCCAATGGTCATGCTAGATGATGTGGAGCCCTTTACAGATGCTAGTTTGAGGTTGTCAATAATCTAGATAACCGGTAGTCTTTGTATTCTGGGGTGCTTAGCGCAAGAGAAAGTCCAGTGCACCAATCCTCATCACTTAATCATCAGATCAGCTCACCCAAGTCCTTTATCTGTTTACAGGAGGATTTTGGGGTTCAAGCCTTTTCCAATGGCTAATGCGTATAAGAGACAGGACAAGAGCTAACCATTGGCTTGATAAGGGGAGAATATGCCTCAATTAGCGACGATTTTGCTACATTATTAGCGGAAAGAACTACTCGCTCCATCGCAATACAGAAATGACAGTATGTACAGGTAAATGGATTGGTGGTGTGGTGCTTAGGCGGGAAGAACCTTAAGAATGCGCGGCGCGTGAGAATTTAGAAAACAGGGCTCAAAGCCAAGCTAGTGCTGAGAGCGTTATCACTTTCCTGAGTTCACTGGATTTAGACTGATACCTAGCATTATTCAGGTGACAGAGTTTGAGGGCACTGACACGGTAGAGGGACCTTAGGGTGGTCTCTGATGATGATCTTGAGCAAGCTACTTGGGAAGAGATCACACCTTTGTTGGTGGCTCTTAGAGGATAAATTCTTTCTCAGCTAGGTTTTGTTTATGATGGAAATTGTTGGATACCAAAGTTGATTTTTGAATAAAGGAGAAAGTGATGCAGTAATCAAAATGGTCGTGTCCATGGATCCCAAGTTGGTTTGATCGAGTCTGTGATGTCTTGGTTAGGATGAAGATCCTTGGTGCTAATCGGGTTGAAGAAGCCGAAGTGTTCGATCTTCAGGTTTAGTGTAATGCGACAAGTCTGGTCTGATATTCATGTTCATTTCCGTGAGCCTGGACAAACACATAAGAAGATATCCATACTGGAGCGCTTGCTGCTGCAGGTGGCTTCACAACAGTTGTCATGATGGCCAATACAATCCAACCATTTCGGATGTGACTTTGAGAACTCAATCTGCTGCAAGAAGCATCAATATTAAAACAGGTTTGCTACCAAAACTTTAATGGAAAAGATTTAACAGACTTTAAGGCGCTTTTTGGAAGCTGGAGCTTGGTTTCTCTGATGACGGTATTCCACTTGAAAGTAGCAAGGTTCTCAAAGAAGCTTGAAACTGCCAAGAAACTAGGTACTTTTGTTTGTCTTCACGAGGAAGTCACTGGTTTAAAGTGATTACTTGGTTTCAACGAAAACATCGCTAAAGACCACTTCAAGATTCAGGGTGCGACTGGGGTAGCAGAATACGCTATGATTGCGCGTGATGTTATGATTGCTACGCAACCAAGGCCCATGTTCACATCCAGCATTTGTCCCGGAAGAAAGTGTCAAGGTGGTGAAATTTGCTCAAGGTTTGGGAGCGCAAGTCAGCGGAAGTAGCGCCACAGCATTTCTAAGACAGAAGCACTTCTTTGACTCAGGGTAGTAATGCAAAATGGATCCTCGTTCGTTTTGGAATCAGACTGTCGTCGGCGTTGAAGGTTCTTAAGTCGGGTCATCTCCATAATCATGACGACTTTGCCTCACCATGCAGACAGGAGAAAGGATATAGGATATCACCAAAGCACCACAGGGGCAGATGGGCTTAGAAACCTCTATCTCTCTGGCGACATTTGAGTGGAAGCTGGTGAGTTGGTTGAGTGGGTGCTGAAAAATGATGTTAATCCACCAAACTTTACAACTTTGAAGCAGGTTACTTGGCTGAGAATGGTCCAGGGATAGTCTTTGACGCTAAGGCTAAATTTATGAACTCCATTTTGCTTCAAAAGCAGAACTCTACATTTATCAGTGAAACTTTAAAAAGGCAGGTCAACATACCATCCATGAGACAAATCGTTTTACAAAACTAGATGAATCTTTCTATAAACTAAGAATGAGCGTTCATGTATCCAACCCATCAATTTAAAGATAAGTTTATTTTTTTTCTTAAGATATTTTTCATAGTTTATCAGTTTGTAATTATTCTGCCTCTTTGTTGATACAACCATGATTGGGCAGTACAATACCATGGACTTGGCTGGTGTATCAACTGCAACGAGTCTATGGATCCTTTTCTTTACTTTTTATTAGGGATTGTTTCGGCCATGGTTTCCATCATAGGCCATCATTTGGGACGAGGCAAAAGGAAGAGTGGCATCGGCTTTACCAATTGTCTGCCAGCTTGGTCTTCTTTGGTGTTGCTTGCTTGATAATATTCACACCGCCTGTCTTAAACCATATTGACCAGCTCAAGTTGCGACGGTTTTGCAGTTTCTTATCTTTTTGTACTGTCTATCTGGACTATTCCCTTTTTTGCTTTTTCAGATTATTTTCGATCCTTTGATTCACTGGGCTTGACCAAACCTCTATGCCTCATGCTCTTATTACTACCTTTTATTGTGGATTTAACTATTTGTTAATTTACGGTGCCTTTGGTTTTCAGAGTTAGGGAGCAGGAATGAGCTTGGTATTCTCTGTTTACACTGGTGTCTTCTAGGATCTCATCGTATTCTTTTAAAGCAGAAAAAGTTAAAAGAATTCATTTGGGCCTTCCCGCTTGATCTAGTGAAAATCAAAGAAGGATCTTTGGAAACAGTTGTCAGTGGTGCCTATTGCTGAGGTGATTATTTTTCAGTCGTTGGTTTGATTATGGCAAAGTTTTTCCGTTATGATTATTGCCAGCCATGATCAGCCATGAACTTCTCAACTCATGTATGCCTTTCAGTGAGCATTTCTTCTGCTATGGCAATAGTGGTTTCTTATGAGGTTGGAATAAAGCGTTTGATGATGCAAGACCCACTATCAAAATTGGTCGTGTGGATAGTTGATATTTGCAGGTTTTGTAAGCTTCCTCTATATCTTGAGAGATGCAGGCAATTTATGGAAATAATCTGACTTCATTAAACAGCATCTACATCTCAACATAGTCTTTTTTCAGTTGACACTGTTGCAGCCCCTTTACAAGGAATTCTCAGGTTATATGTATGATTGTTCCTTTTGTCTTGGAGTAATTGCTTACTGGGCGGTGTCCATTCCATTAGGCTTATTCCTAGAATAAGTTAACAACTTTGAGTATTCTTACTGGATTGTTTATCAGCGAGTTTAGTCGTTAGTGCTATCCTTATCAATGGCTCGCAAATGATTATGAAAAATCAAGCTAATTTTGAAAAATTAATTTGAAAAATACTTTGAAAAAATATTCTAATTAAAGAAAATCCCTGTTTTTTAAGGGTTTTCTTTTGTATTTTTGAGAATTTTTATAAGCCATAAACTTTGACAGTATTTTTAAAAAGAGGTAAAATAGTAAGGAAAGAATTAATGTGAAAGGCTAGAATTATGTCAACTTTAGATAAAGAGATGTTCCTTAAAGTGGAAGAAACCGTCATGGACTTGAAAAGTGCTCAGTTAGTAGAAAAGGGAAAAGTCCCTGTATGACTCAGCTCTTCTATCGGAGGGCTGCTAACGTCGGAGCTATGTTGGCTCAATCCAGATGATCTGATTTCTCAATCACCGTGGTCGCTTGGTCGCTATCGCAAAGTTGGCTTCTCAACGGAATGATGTCTAAATCCTTGGAAAATACACTGGAACCTATAAGGAAAAGGTGGTCCATTTTGTTGCGCGATGCTGGTAAACTTCAGGTATCGCCAGGTGGTGGGTATGGGAATCCTTTGTTGGTTCAGTCAGTCCATGAAACACTGGAAAATCGTCGTTTGCTTCTTTGGGATGGACAACGAAGTGTCTTCCTGAGCAGTGTGAACATGGTTTCAATGGACCTTCCAGTCATTTTCTACTGCATTAACAGCGGTTGTGGGTTCTATGATTCAAAATAGTAACGTGAGACATATCCATCATGTTTGGCTTATGGGATTCCTGGAATGTTTATTGAAGATGACAACGTCATCGACGTTGTGAAGGATTTAAAGCTATGAACCATGTTCGTGGTGTGGTTCAGTCTTGATTGAAAGTGTCACTTATCGCTGGCTTGATATTGCTATCATGTGAGCCCTGGTAAATATCGTACCACGAAGAAGTGGAATTGTGGAAACAAAAGACCCAATTGAAAACCTCCAATTTACCTTGGCAAACAGCATTGCACTAGAGTTGGAAGAAATCAAGCACAAGTCAAGGAGCAGTAGAAGCTCTGTTAAATTGCTGAGGAACCTATTCCCACCGCTTGAATCCGTTTGAAGATATTTACGCAGACTGGGAGAAAGGATGAGTAGATGCAAAAAAGTGTCAGCTTCCGTGGCTATCAGCACTGTAATACAGGAATGCGTCTGGTAGTGACTGCTTGATGGAGAAGACGTCTGAGTTGTCTTCGGAGGAGACTGGTTTCTATTTGGAATGTGAAGATTTGGTCCAGAATTCTGATTGTCCGATTTCTGAGCTGCATCATCTGGCAGCGGAGCAGCCATGACAGGTTCGTTCGAATCGTCGATATGACCTTCATGGACTTCTCGGTCATTCTGTGGACGTATCGTCAACCAGCTGCTAAAACACGTTATATGTTTGGTAGTCAGTTCACAATGGCTGTCACTTGTGCAGCTGGTAACGGAGTTGGTTCTGCGGCTCAGCACTCCGCAATCCCTAGAGTCTTGGTTTACTCATATTCCAGGACTTGGGTTGTGGCTCCAGGCACACCTGCTGACATGAAAGGACTGCTCAAGTCTTCTATCCGCGA
>BNJS01002369.1_pt1 | contig 19355 bp, 32 predicted proteins | sample 8540461 | NCBI WGS metagenome assembly BNJS01 (sample SAMD00202454, study PRJDB9452) | human saliva metagenome | isolation source: human saliva | place: Japan | reverse complement strand
GCCCAAAAAGTCCAGTTGCGCAGCACCTTGCCGGTCGGGATGTAATGGTCGTATTCGTATTCCGATACCAAACCTGCCGCATCCAGTGTGCGACACCATCAGATTGTTTTATAGCCGAAGCTACGTTTTGACACAGCCGTCCTCCGAACCGTCTTCCGCTACCGTCAGCGGGGCGAAACGCAGCGACAGCGAGCCGTCCAGCGAGGCGATATAAATAGGTATATCTGCCGTCTAGGTTTTCCTGCGGAAGATGGCTGCCGTCACATAGTCTTAAAATTTCTATTACGTAAACAACGCTAGAATCTCCTGCATATTACGATATTACGCAAGTTATAGCTTGCACAAATTATTGTGCCAAATACCCTGTGTCATAATCTAAATCGTTAGTTTCCACAAAGCCATCTAAGAAAAATATATATTTCTTCTATATCTACTTGAATTGGTATGTTTATTGCATAGAAATTTACATTAAATGCTTCTGACTCACATCCAAGATCTATTAGTTTAGTTAATATATTATCTTTAAATTTCTGATTTTCATTAAAGAATACAATCCGCAACGTACTATTTTTACTATGAATTATAGTTTTTATCATATAATAAGTAATTTTCTTCCTTTTGTATTACACTAACGATATCACCCAAAGATATTTCTTTGCTATAAAAAGGAATATTGTTTATTTTAAAATAGCCTTCTTCAGTTACTTCTGCCCAAATGCTTTCCATAGATACTGGAGGATAACCATCAATTACTTCTAGATTTAAAAACCTTTTTCATTTTTAATTACCTTTAAAATTAGTTCATAGAAAATTCTACACTCTTCATAATTTTTCATTTGTTACTCTTTTTCAAGATTACATAATCTACATAAAAACTTACCCATTCTCTACTGTACCAGATCCACCGTTTGATTTGGCAATTATATGATCCACATGAGCCCTTTATTATCCGGCGGGCTTATACCTTTTTCATGTCGCTTAGGCTCAATAGTCTCTACACCGCATCTACTCATATTATTTTTCCGTCATTATCTGCTTTATTTTGCTCTCTAACCGATTTTTCCCTGCAGCAGTAAAATATTTTCCCTTTTTGTACCTTTTTTCTTCAAATGTCTTTTATAACTTTCAACGTGCTCTAACCCTAGAGGATCTATCCAAGATTGTGCATTAAATGCAAAATGATAGAAATTTTCTCCTCCAAATGATCTTATGGGATCTTGATTAATAAATCTTCCAGAAATCGAATCATAGAATCTAAAGAAGATTATAACGCAGCCCCGTCTCACGGTCGGCATACTGGTCTTACAGACGGAAGGGCTGGTATGCGCTATCCGTTACTCGGGTTTCCTCTTTCAGACGACCCCAGCCGGTATAGTTGCCGAACCACAAGAGGTTGCCATCTTTATCGGTCATCTCTCTTGGGATGCCGATTTGGTCGCAGTGGAAGTAGTTGATTTCCTGTTTGCTTTCGCCTTCTTCGGTTGTCCAATCGCGGACTTGCGCCAGCGGTTCGTAGGAATCTGGGTCGACGTATTCGAAACGGGTGGTATGCTTCAGCGGGTCGGTATGGGTCAGCAGGTTGCCCGCTTCGTCGTAGGTATAGCCGTGGTAACGGCCTTCCGCATCGCTTTTACGGATCAGTCGGTAGCAGTCGTCATAGTCGAAATGCAGGATGGCGCCGTCGGGGCGGACGATGGCCTCCACCTGCCCCTCGTTGCTGTACTCGATAACGGGTAACGCGCCCCATCGCATCGGTATGGCTGAGCAGACGGCCCAAACCGTCGCGTTCCATCAATACGGTGCTGCCGTCGGCAAACACCCGTTTGGTCAACTCGTTGTTGTAATCGTAATGATATTGCTCGGTACGGCCCAACACGTCGGTGACTTCGGTATAACCGTCGTGATAGGTAAAATGCCATTCCTCGCCCAAGGAAGTCCAGTTGCGCAACACCTTGCCGGTCGGGGTGTAATGGTCGTATCTCGTATTCGGATACCAATCCTGCCGCATCCGTGTGCGACACCATCAGATTGTTTTTATAGCCGAAGCTGCGTTTGACCTTGCCGTCGCGGCCGATGACGCGGATCAGGTCGCCACTATTATTGTATTCGTAGCGGACCAGCGGACTGCCGACCCAGACCGCCTCGCCGAAGACCGGCAAACCTTCCAACAGCGACACCGACAACAGCCGCATTTTAGGCGACTGCCCGTCCGCCACATTGCCGAAGTTCAGCGAGAACACCCGACCGTTACCGTCGATAACATATTGCGGCAGACCGGTCAGCGGATGATAGACGAAACGCTGATGGTTGCCGTTGGCGTCTTCCACCGCCACCAGCGGGAAGAGGGTGGAGTCTTCGTCCGAGCCGTCTTCCGCGACCGCCAAAGGCGCAAAGCGCAGCGCTATCGAACCGTCCAGCGACGCAATGACATAATGTCCGTCCGGATTTTTGCTGAACCAGATCTGTTCGCTCTCGAACAATACCGGCTCTTCATCATCTTCATCGACTTCCGGCAGCGGGAACAAACGGCCCTGATCGTCGATATAGGCTAATCCCGCCGCATCGCGGATAATGCGTTGGCAACCCAGCACGCTCCAGCCCTCGCCGAGCCAGCCGATACCGTCTTGGTCGGAATAATAGCTGCGGCTCCAAACCAGCGGCAGGATGCCTTCAAAAAGCAAAGTCAGTTTCTTTCTTAAAAACTTCAGCCCGTATATCGGATTGACCGGGCGGCCGGCAGGAGTCGGTAGAAATTAGATGTTAGAAGATAGTAGGCCGTCTGAAAGGATTGTGTTTCATGACGGCCTTTTGGTTTTAGTTGGGGCTCGCACCTAATCTACTACTGCTGTTTTAGATAGTAATTATTGCAAAGAACAATCATAATTATGATTAATTAATGTTAAATCATTTCTGCCATAATGCGCTATGGGCAATTCATTTAGCTTGGTGGGGTTTTTAGGAAATGCTATTGGTTTATACACTAAACTATCAAAATCTATATCATAACTAAAAATCCTTTTTTGCGTAACCTGCAAAGGATTCTAAATATTCTTCTTTCTCTTTTAAGCTATCAAATATTGGTAAATTATTCTCACAAAATACAGGTTCCGTAATATCAGGTAGATTATTAAAAAGTTAAATTGCTGTTCTTATAATGACTTAGATGTCTTTAATTTGCTTGGTAATTTATCAGTGCCTCCAGTTGCAAAATGAGCAATAAAATTTTTATCATTAATTGCGAACCAATCTAAATCGTGAGACTCGATAAATAATTCTGACATAATCATTGATTTAATCCTTTTTGATCATACTAATTAATAGTTAATAGTGTTTAATGTTGTTACACCAAATATATTGACGCAGTTATCACAATATGGTCTTGCTTGGCCAGTTCTAGGGCGCTTAGCTTTAGTAAATTTAATGTCTTTAATTTTAAATCAGGATTATCTAAAAGTAGCTTATTAGCAGCTCTAAATTCTGCACATCTACCCATAGTATTACCACACTCAGTTTTTGCTCCTACCCCACCATGTCTATCTGCAAGCTCTTGTAATTCTGGCGCAATTTTACCTGGTATATCTCCGTTAGATGCGACTTCAATGAGGCCTCGTCGCTGTATAGGCAGCCACCATAATAGAAGGGGCATTACGCTTCCTATGAGCCATGGTTTTCAGTTTAATCAGCCTCTTTAACACATAATCTAGTATATCAATCCATTTAGTAGTATTACTAGAATAAGAATAGAAATTTTTTCCACCTTCTAACCCAATCGGATCCTGATTCACAAACCGACCCGCATCCGGCTCGTAATACCTGAAGAAATTGTAATGCAGCCCCGTTTCACGGTCAGCGTACTGGTTTTGCAGGCGGAACGGTTGGTAAGCACTATCCGTTACCTTGGTTTCCTCTTTCAGACGACCCCAGCCGGTGTAGTTGCCGAACCACAAGAGCTTGCCGTCCTTATCGGTCATCTCGCGCGGGATGCCGATTTGGTCGCAGTGGAAGTAGCGGGTTTGTTGTCGGCTTTCGCCGTCTTCGGTTGTCCAATCGCGGACTTGCGCCAGCGGTTCGTAGCTGTCGGGATCGGTGTAGATATAGGTATATCTGCCGTCCGGCTGGATTTCCTGCAAGAGGTGGCTGCCGTCCCAGACGAAGCGGGTTTTGGTTTTCGAGGCCGTTCCGCCTAAATCATGCGGGAATGACGTTTCTGAAACTTCTTCGTTTTTCAGACGACCTTTGCCTATCCTTCTGCCCAAGGCGTCATAGGTGTAGGACCACGTTTCTTTCGTGCCGTCTTTTTTGAAGATTTCGGCTTTAACCAGTTGGTCGTGTAGGTCGTAGAAATAGTTCTGCACTTCGCCGTCGGCCAGTTCGCGGTGGATCAGTTGCCGAGGTCGTCGTAGTAATAGGTCGTGCCGTTGTGGGTTTTCAGGCGGTTGTCGGTGATGGGATTGAGGTCGGCTGAAAGCGGCACGGTTGTTTTGCTTTTCCCGCCCTCTCCCACGGGAGAGGGGCAGGGTACCTGGTTTGACCTTTTCCGCCGGGATGTCGAGGATATTGTGCGCGTCGAGCTTGAACCGTTCGCTGCCGGCTTGGGTAATCCTGCCCAGTTTGTCGTACTCGAACCGGGTCGTTCCCGTCCGCTGGTCGGTGCTGTGGGTCAGGTTGCCGGTGCGGTCGGCCAGCCAGCCGCGTTTGACGGCGGTTTGGCCATAGCCCGCTGCGACTTTGGTTTTGCCTTTGCCGCCCCCAGTCAGGGTCATTGAGGGTAGACGATTTGTTTTCTCGAGACGGCCCAAAGGGTCGAGTTCGTAGCGGCTGGCGAGTTTACCCCGTGTGCGGAAGATTTCGCGGCAGCTTATCGCGTTCGGATGTCGGTGATGACTTCTGCTCGTCGGAGGCTGATGTGGGTAGTTTTCATTGCTGAGTTGAAGCACAAACGAGGAGGCGTAGGGGAAAAGGCTCCTCTGAAAACGTTTCTTTCAGACGACCTTAATGCTTTGTTGGGTATTGACCTAGATTACGGTTACTTGTTATTTTTATCAAGTAATTGTGAATGAAATTAATAATATTATCTTTTGTTATTTCGGGTAAAAATAACTAAATTTTCTTCATATTTAATTCATTGATTGTTTCCTCGTAATCTTGAATTAATCTATGTATATCATAAAAAGAAAACAATACTCTACATCATTAACAAAAACAGTAAAAATTTAACAAAAACCTTTATTTTTACTTCAAACTCTGTTAATTCATCAAACCAATCAGGAAATATTATATTCATTTCATACCTCAATTTTAATTGTAAATAGTTTTTAATTAGCTACTATTTTCGCTAATGCTTCCCAGTATAAGCATCTAAAGTCATTGGCTCTCTAGGCATAATTTCAAAATGCTTTTTATTTTGACCTCGTTGCTGTATTTTCAATGTATCAGGCACACTACTTTCATCTATTTTATGTGCATTAAAGCCTCTACAAGTAACTTCATTGGGGTCATTAAAGACTGAAACACCACGAGTAGCAACTGTAGTCACCCCGTCGAGCAAAATGCAAAACTCAAATCAAAGCCGTTTGGATACCGTTTTCGGCAAAGTAATCACGCATCCGGGCATTCAATATCGTTAACAGTTTGCGCATACATGCCGTAACGGCAACCTTATACGGCTTACCCTTAGACAGCAGGCGCTGATAGAAATCCCGAATAAACGGTTAAAACGTGTCGCTACCACGGTAGCCATATACAGCGCCTTACGCACAGCAGACCTTCCGCCGAAGCAGCGGCTTTTGAATTTGGTTCCCACTCTCCCTCGGGTGTGGGGCAATACCGACCAAACTCGCTATCCGTTTGTGCGACAGCCGTCCCAATTCGGGCAGCATCGCCATCAGCGTAGCTGTCGTTATCGAACCGATGCCTTTGATTTGTTCCGCCACTTGGGCTTTGCCGTCAAAATGCGTGTGGGTGTGGTCGTCGATTTGTTTTGTCCAATTCGTCAATCAGCCTGTCAAAATGGGCAATCAGTTGTTTGACGCTTTCGGCTTGCGTTTCGTGAACCTGATGCAGACGGTTTTTCTCGGCAGTCCGCATATTCACCAGCTGGTTGCGGCGGTTAACCAATGCTTCCAACACTTCTTCCGCTTCGGTGGGCGGGTGGTAGAGCATGGTTTGCCAACCTTCTTTCTGCGTCATCATCTGCGCGAAGAAGGCGAGCATTTGAGCATCTTTGGCATCGGTTTTCGCGCCGCGCAGGTCGGCGAAGGCGAGAAGGGGATGGGCGGTACGGTGAGGCGGGAACAGGAGGAGCGCCAGCGAAATCGGGCACGGTACAGATTACGCGGAAGTCGCTGCGTCTTTACGGGCGATTTTGTGAAAGGCCATGGTAGGACTCTGCGTTCGTTAAGGTCGAGTCATATAAAAAGTACAGATAGCTAAAGCGGTTTGTATGTAATTAATCATAATTGTGTGCTGCATAATAAAATAATAAAACTCTTCGCATAAAAATAAGGCTATTTTGAATTTCATATAATGATTTAAAAATAACTAAGGTGGTATCCTGTTGATCTTCTGGGTAAGATTACTTATCATCATTAGTTAAGTATAAAAATAACGCTAAGTAGTTTTTCGTCATAATCAGAATGATATATTGGTTTTTCCTGGTAGGCTCTATTAATGGATTGATTCAAAGTTTTAGCATCGATTTTACCATTTTAGAAAACAAATGGAAAATTGAATCAACTTTTTCTAAATATTCTGCATAATTGCTGATAGGAATAATCTTTTTGAGCAAATTTAATACAGCAATTTATAAATTTATAATAATCATCCATAATATCAGAATCTTCTATAGTATCTAATATGGTTGTAAAATCTATAAATTTCTTTATTATTCATATTGTAATCTCCTAAAATAATTTAGAATGAATTCCTGAACTGTTTAACGCTGGATTGCAATTATAGTCACAGGGATTCTTAGGGGATTTTCAGCAAACGATATTTGTTTGGTGGCGGAGTCTTGAAAAACATCAAACACTTCAGTTACAAATATTTTTAGAAGAGATCCTTTAATTGATCCAGCGTTGAAATGTTATTTTTGGTTAGATAGGTTTGTTAATGCTTCTCAGCACACTTGGCTTTTGACTGTTTAGCTTTCTCATGTGACTTTGATTACTAGGTAGATGAGCTAAATTCTAATACATTTTTACAAAATTAAATACATTTTGTTCTCTTTTCGGCAATCTTTCTAGCGGCGTTGAAACTGTGTTCTGAGTATCGCGTAACTCTTCCTGTTGTTTTATTCATACAAGTGATTGAGCCTACTACCCCCTTTTTATTTAACTTTAATCCTAAAATATCAATCCAATTTTGGGCATTGGTGCGAACCATACAGGTTTTCCACGCCAACAACCCAATCCGATCCTGATTATCAAACCGACCCCGCATCAGGCTCATAATACCTGAAGAAGTTGTCATGCAGCCCCGCCTCACGGTCGGCATACTGGTTCTGCAGGCGGAGCAGGAGGAAGCGCCCAGCAGAAATCGGGCACGGTAAAAATCACGCGGAACTTGCTGCTTTTACGGGCGATTTTGTCGATGTCCATGATGGGTTTTTGTTGAGATGTTAATAGATAAAAACGGGTGCGTGCTGCTGGTACGCACCCTGCATGTCAAATAAGTATGTCATACAGGTTGCAGCTTGCTTGTGGGGTTGTTGGGTCTTGATACAACCTACGCTTGCTCTGAACGACATGGATATGCACAAATTAATTTATCTAACTCTGATATTAAACTTAATAAACTATTTGTATTGAGTTTAAAATATAATGCATATCCATCGGAGTTTATATCAAAATCACTCCCATTCAGGGTGAAAAGCATAATTAAATTCCAAACCTATAATACCATCTTTTGTAAATAAAAAGATAATTCTGGTTCCATAAAAGACAGTTTTGGGATGAGATGAATTTCTCTTTGTTAAGAATGGATAAAAACCAATTCTTAATTTCTTTTGTAATTCAAAGGTTCTCAAGCAAAGCGTTACAAACAATCCAATGCAAGTTTTCTTTTTATCATTCACTTCAATTTTTACATTCAACCAATCTGCATCTTCATTATAAGAAAATGTGTTAAATTCATAACCTAAAATTTCTAACATATAAGATGTTTTCATCAGAAAAATACATAACAATCCCTTTGACTTTGTTTCTACTTCCTAGACTTTTCGCTGCCGGTCTAATAGTTAGATTATCACGCCAGTTTTAGGATTTATAATAGCTTCTAACCCATTGCAATACTTTCCAACATCTCCTTTTCGGCATCAAAAAGTTCCTTTTTGATTAAAAATTCTCACAATATCATTGAGTCTTGACATCCAAGTTTCGCAGTTCTTATGTATCTCTAAGCTGATTGCCTAGATTTAATACCTACTTTTTGAATGCATTATAAATTTGATTATGCGTAGTTGACTAAAGGGACGATTTCCTACCAAAACCTAGAATTCTTACTAATCTTCAGACACGCTAACCCTGAAAAGTCAAATCCATTCTTGTATATTAAATGCAAACGATACTAAATTATAACCTCCCTCAAGCGCCAATAGGGTCTTGCTTTGACAAACCTACACCACATCAGGTCGTAATGCCGGAAGAAATTGTAATGCCCCCGTTTCACGGATCGCAATACTGGTTTTGAAGCCGGAGCGGCTGGTACAGCCGTCCCGTACGTTGGTTTCTTCGGTTACTTTTACGAAGCATCATACTCGCCGAACCACAGCAGCTTACCGTTTTATCGGTCATCTCACGCGGTATGCCGATTTGATACAGTGGAAGTAGTGGGATTTGCTTCGCTTTTCGCCTTCGGCATAGTCCAGTTATGCACCTGTGCCAACGGTTTCGGGTAGCCGTCGCTCGATGAGATATAGGTGGGGAGGCCGTGCCTGATTGTAGTGTTCTGCAAGAGGGTGCTGCCATTCCACAGGGCCGCCCAAGTCGGCGAAGAGTGGAAGGGATGGTACGATGGTAGGTGGAGCAGGAGGCGCCCAGCAGAAATCAGGGAGGTACAGATTACATAGGAAGTCACTATCTTTACAGGCGATTTTATTGAAGGCTATGGTGGTTTTTTAGTGCTGAAATACTATTAGATGAAAACACGTGCAGTGTTGGGCACGCACCGTACATTTAAATCGGCATGTTATACAGCACACAGCTTGCTAAAAGGTAAAACGCATACAATCAGCACTACACCCTTATCTATAAAATGAGTATATTAGGCTACATTTCGTATAGTATTTAAAATGAATGAATTAAAAGAAATATCAGATACTTCGTAATAAATACGTTTTGGATTTTATAGTAAGCAATTTTATGGAGTAAATTTTACTTATATATATCTTCTTTCATCTTAAAAGTGAAAAGCACTATCAAATATAACCCATTCAACACCATTAATAAAATTGATGTTTCTCAATGGCTGATATTTATGATGACCATCCATTATATATATATGAGTCAATGTGTGATTCATCATTAATCCAATGTAAGTTCTGAATATATATCTCACCAGCATCTTGTTTATGCACTGCAAAAGTTGAGTAGAGGTTCATCTCCCAAAATAATAGTTTGTACACCTTCCACAGATAAAAACAGATAAAATAGTTGTGCTTGAGAACAAGCTAAAGAATAAATGCTCTTCTGGTTTTAAATCACACAGCCTTTGCCATATATTTGGCATCAGATTTTGGTAACATGACCAATGCACCACCATAAAGTACCGATATTATGCGCTATCACTGCTACAAAAACCTTTATGTATTAAAAATTTAAATTTTAGCTAACTAAATTACTTCAAGAAAAAGCTATAGTTGATATTAAAAGGCAGCAATCCAACGCATATACACTTGAGGTTCAGAGTTCACTGCTTCTTCTTGTGCTTTTTACAAACATAAGTAGTGAGTCGTTAGGATAGATACTCAGCTCTCTTTAGCTTGTCGCAAGCCAGTATTAGGTTTGATGTGATCTCCTGCAGAAATTTCCAGTTTTTAGTCCCAGGATCGGTGGCGCCACAAGTACAGCATACACCAATTTTATTCAATTTTTCGCGTTTCTCTTGCCGGTGAAATTCCTTTCGGGTCCTCTAGCGAGAGACAGATTCCTTCCTGCAAATGGGCGAAACGAATTCCTTACCGTCAGTAATTGTCTAATGTGAATAATCCTAAAAGTCTCACAGCTTTTGCGTGATTCGGTTGCAAACTCCTGTACAGATTATCTCCACCCCACAACCCAATCAGTGCTTGGTGTTGACAAACCTCACCCACATCAGGGTCGTAATACGGAGAAATTGTAATGCAACCCCGTTTTTATGGTCGCACATACTGGTTTTGAAGCCAGAACGGCTGGTACGCCGTCCCGTTACGCTGGTTTCTTCGGTTACTACTTTACCCCAAACATCATACTTCCGCGAACTCACAGCAAATTACCATCCTTATCAGCGGTCATTTCGCGCGTGGATGCCGATGCCGTGGTCGCAATGGAAATAGCTGGTCAAGCTGTCGGTTTCTGCTCGGTTGTCCAATGCGCGACCTGCCAGCGGTTCGTGTAGCTTTGGCTTTCGGCGTGCAGATGTGGCATGTCTGCCGTTCGGGTGGATTTCTTGCAAGAGAGGTGGCCGCCTGTCCCAAAAGCAGAAGCGGGTTTGGCTTTTCGAGCGTCGTCTGCAGCGCGGCGTCTTTCGACGGGTTTTGTCCGCCCAGCTGCGCTATCAGTTTGGCGGCGAGGGGCATCATCGCCGAGTTCGCGCGCTCGACCAGCTCGTTGCCAGCGTTGTAACGGTAGCCGGTCAGCTGATGGTTGAAACCGCTTTTCGGCAATCAGGCGGTCGAGGACGTCAGCAAGCAAAAGCGGTAACGTGCCGTTTTCAGTGGTGAGGCCGATCAGGCGCGGGCTTTGTCGTAATGGTAGCCGAAGGTATGGCCCCAGGCATTGGTGCGTCGGGTCGGCAGACCGTCTTGGCCGTATTCGTAGGCGGTTTCTGGCTTGGGTGTTATGGAAAGAAATATTTCAGACGACCTCGAAAAAGTTGAGGTCGTCTGAAAAGCAGAAACCGCGACACCTACGTCGGGATTGGAGATTTCATGCGGGCTGCGGCTTGCTGTTGGGGCTCGACCAACCTATAGCTACTATTGGATACGGTTTTCAGCCGGAATTTCAATATTTGTATTGTCCCGTCTAGTTACGCTTTGCTTTGCTAATGCAAATTATAAAAATTTATTACATAATTCAAGATTATGTCATATAAAATACACTAATCAAATAGCAAATATCACTATCTTGTTGCAGTCCCTCAGGAGGTGTATTTTGTAAAAATTATAATCAAGAAAAATAGACATAAAAGTGTGTATTTCTTTCTTTTCATTTTATTATCTAAAATACCTGACAAACGAATTTTTACCCAACTGACAATAATACTTTCTTTCCAATTCAGCTTTGCTAATTTTTATTTTTCCAAAAGGCTATACATTTTTAAGTATATATCCAATTCATTACTATATTTACTTTAAAGGAATAATATTTTCCTCAACAAATTTTATGCAATTTTAAAATAAATACATCATAATTTTCTAAAATATCAGAATCATATATGTCATCCTCTGGTTTAATAATTCTTTCATAGTCTTTTTGCATTATCTTTTTCGCTCTTCATCTGATTTCCTTATAGAAATTTATAAAGTCCTATAATTAATTTGACAACCCTTTTAAATTTAATACAGGCTCAAAATTACTCACATAGAGGAATAAAAAGCTTATCAGGTTCGCTAATTGCTATTATCATAAAATGCGGATGATTCACAATTATTATCTTGGTAGAATTTTCTTAACCCTTCAATATCTTCAATTTTTTCTCTTCGCATTATTTCACTCAATGCTTCTACTTCTGCACATCGTCCTCTGGTCAGCTCATTGGCGGGTTGAGAACCAGTACCAGCTTTTTCGTCGTATAGTTTGTAATTTTTTCATTTATTACTTGCTCTCGCCCAGCCCTCGCCGCAGCTCTTGGACTTAACCCTTCGTATGAAACAGCGTTACCATTTTTAACACAGGTAATAGTAGCCTTTACTCCTCTACTTTTTAAACCGTATACGTCTAACCATTTATAGATATTAGAGCAAGCGTATAAAGATTGTCTCCTCCCCATAACCCAATCAGGTCTTGACTCATAAACCGCCCGACGTTCGGCTCATAATACCTGAAGAAGATGTCATGCAGCCCCGTCTCACAGTCGGCATACTGGTTCTGCAGGCAGAACGGCTGGTGCGCCGTTCCCGTTACGTCAGTCTCCTCTTTCAAGACGACCCCAACCTGTATAGTTGCCGAACCACAGCAAATTACCGTCCTTATCGGTCATCTCACGCGGAATGCCGATGTGGTCGCAGTGGAAATAGCAGGTTTCCTGATATGTTTCGCCTTCTTCGTTGGTCCAGTTATGTACCTGTGCCAACGGTTCGTAGCCGTCAGGCTCGGTGTAGATATAGGTATACCTTCCGTCCGAGTGGATTTCCTGCAAGAGGTGGCTGACGTCCCAAACGAAGCAGGTTTCATCCGCTTTTGCACTGTCTTCCCCACTCGGTATTTGGCGACCCTTCTGCCCAACGCATCGTAGGTGTAGGACCAAGTCTCTTTCGTGCCGTCTTTTTTTGAAGATTTCGGCTTTAACCAGTTGGTCGTATAGGTCGTAGAAATAGTTCTGCACCTCGCCGTCAGTCAGTTCGCGGTGGATCAGGTTGCCGAGGGTCGTCGGTAGTAATGGGTCGTACCGTTGTAGGTTTTCAGGCGGTTGTCGGTGACGGCATTGAGATCGTCTGAGAAGCAGAAACAGCATGATTACCGCACCCACGCTACGTCGGGATTGGAGGTTTCAGGCAGGCTACGGCTTGCATACGATTAATGGGAAGATGCTCATGAGAATATATACATGTTTGATTCCTTGTTTTATAGTGGCAGATTAAACCACTGATTTTTATTGAGATTTAGTAAACAATGGATTTTCCCAATCATAATTTTTAATTACATAAACCTTAGAATTTTCCATTTTTACACGGTGGCGGAATACCATCCAACATCTAAAATATATTTTCATGAAAGAACTGTACTTGTAATAAATCTTCCTCAAATTCAAGTTTGTAGATTAATTCATTAGTGTCATTAAATAGCCAAAATAAATTTTCATAAGTAATAATGCCATCTTTTAAAATCAATGTGCATGTTTCCATTCAATTTGCCCCTAATCTCATTAAGTGTTCTTCTTTTTGTAATTGGATGTCCATGATTACCCTCCCTTGAACATTCAGCTCACGCTATGTATGGTGTATCTACACCATCTGATGCGCCAATAATTTTCCAGCATCATATGCTCTAACTCTATTTGGCCTCGTAGTGGTATCGGTGTGCTGCCCCAGCGCATCGGTGTGGCTGAGCAGACGGCCTAAACCGTCACGTTCCATCAGATTGGTGTTGCCGTCAGCAAACACCCGTTTGGTCAACTCGTTTGTTGTCGTCGTAATGATATTGCTCGCCCGCCACATTGCCGAAGTTCAGCGAGAACACCCGACCGTGACCGTCGATAACATATTGCGGCAGACCGGTCAGCGGATGATAGACGAAACGCTGATGGTTGCCGTTGGCGTCTTCCACCGCCACCAGCGGGAAGAGGGTGGAGTCTTCGTCCGAGCCGTCTTCCGCGACCACCAAAGGCGCAAAACGCAGCGCTATCGAACCGTCCAGCGACGCAATGACATAATGTCCGTCCGGGTTTTTGCTGAACCAGATCTGTTCGCTCTCGAACAATACCGGCTCTTCATCATCTTCATCGACTTCCGGCAGCGGGAACAAAACGGCCCTGATCGTCGATATAGGCCAATCCCGCCGCATCGCGGATAATGCGTTGGCAGACCCTCAGCACGCTCCAGCCCCTCGCCAGCCAGCCGCGATACCGTCTTGGTCGGAATAATAGCTGCGGCTCCAAACCAGCGGCGGGATGCCTTCAAAAGCAAAGTCGGTTTCTTTCTAAAAACTTCAGCCCGTATATCGGATTGACCGGGCGGCGGCGGCGGCGACAGGAAATACAGGGTTTGGGCGACGGCTTTCCTTTTGAACTTGTTGTTCATGTAGAACATATCACCAGTACGAATGATGTGGCGCTTGCGGATTTTAACCGAAGAAGAATGCATCATCGGCCAGGCAGGTTTTGGTGGTCAGTGCGGGAAAGCTACACCCTGCGGCCGGGTACGGCGGGCTCGTCGCCGGTGGTACGGTTGGTCTTACTGGCATTGAAGACGAAGGCGGGCTTGCGGTTGAGGCGGACGTCTTTGGCGACAGTCTTTGCACCGCACACGGGTCGACGAAGAGCGGAAGGGATGGGCGGCGTGACAGGCGGAGCAGGAGGAGGCCAGCAGAAATCAGGGGAAGGGTACAGATTACATAGAAGCGCTGTCTTTACGGGGCAATTTTATTGAAGGCTACATGGCTTGCTCCTGTTGGGGATGGGGGCGTCTGAAAATTTTTCAGACGACCTTACGGGCTGCGTTAGAGCTTGGGAAAGCCTCACGTTTACTCAGTATCTCTAATATTCATATTCCCTGATGAAATACCTTCTTCTGATTCTTACAAAAGTTCCCCATCCTCCTCCACGATAAATGAATTTCCAGTTCTAAATATTAAATTATATAATCCTCATAAAATTTACCTCCCAAATAATATAAATCTCCAGAATCAGGAATAAAATAAATTCTTCCCAGTTCATCAATCATGATTTCTCGGCTATCTGCAAAGCCGAAATTTCTTAATTTTTGCCAATAGATTTTTGATAAAAATATAATCCTCATCATCTCATCGAATAGTCAACTAAGGTATTTGTAGTTTCACCAAAGTTATGCAGTACTGTAGATAGAAAGATGCGTCCATTACTACGATAATAAGCGTCATAGCTAATTGTTAAATACCATATTTCTCTTTAGAAATTTTTACATTATCAGGCAACTCCTCTAAATGGTGGGGTAGAGAATTCAAAATAATTTCTCTATTCTCATACCAGCCTGAAGCAATCATTTTCTTAAAAATCTGAGTGTATTTCGTATGGTTTTTTTCATAAATACTTCTTGTGATTTTACTGTAGTATTTTAGAATGAAATATTCAGCCTTATTGACGCTCTGTTTGGAATCATAGATGAACAAAAAGGAATTCCATGCTAATTCAGGTCCTTTAAATTCGAGTACTGGAGCACTTTTTAGTACACAATATGATTTTTAAAAGAAGGATATAAATTAAGAAAATTTTTGAATAATTTTTGATTCTAAGATGTTTTTAGTTAAATAAAAATAGTCATTAAATAAGATATCAATTTCCTTTTTGTATATGTCAATAAATATTTTTCCTTCTTCTTCAAGGTAATAAAATATTTTCTTGAAATAAATAAATACCTTCTTGTATATTTTTAAAATTTATTAATTTAGCTTTTTTCAATGTCTTTAATATCATTAAAGTTTAAGGAGATTATTGATGAAAATGTTTTTGTTGTATAAATAATTTAATTTGATTCATATGTAATTTTACCTCCTGAAAGCTCGAAGTTTGCCAGTACTTGTTAATTTCGGTTTATCCATATCTCGAATATAATATTGAGTTGCTCCCCATCACCATATTTTTTATTTGCTTTTGCTTTTGCTTTTCCTACGCAAATATCTTCTTCTACTACAAATATATGTAATTGTTTTCTCATGTCACGTGCGGCAGTAGCATTTCCACTATGTCTCACCTGTACAGAATCGTTAAATGCTCTGGCATTTCCTCTTGCAGAACGTACAGCGTATCCTCGAACAAAATAATTCCCAGGGGCAGAAGCCATACCTGTCAGCCCATGTGGATACAGTGTAAACAATATTGTCCCTTTTTTAGGACAATATTTTTCCAATTATCCACACCTGGATAGTCCTTACTTCCTTGCCAGCCAGCCGCTTCACTGGCAGGATCTTGTCCTGCACATGGATCATTACATGTTCCAGGCGATTTTTTAGAACTTAACCCTAATGGGTCAGCCCACATTTGACTGTTTTGTAAAGCCCAATAGAGGTTACTGCCACCAGCCAACCCAATCGGGTCTTGGTTAATGAACCTTCCATACTTAGGCTCATAATACCTGAAGAAGTTGTAATGCAACCCCGTTTCACGGTCGGCATATTGGTTTTGTAGGCGGAAGGGCTGGTATACGCTATCCGCAACCTTGGTTTCCTCTTTCAGACGGCCCCAGCCGGTATAGTTGCCGAACCACAGCAAATTGCCGGCCTTATCGGTCATCTCACGCGGGATGCCGATTTGGTCGCAGTGGAAGTAGCAGGTCTGTTGTCGACTTTCTCCGTCTTCTGCGACCACCAAAGGCGCAAAACGCAACGCTATCGAACCACTCAGAGAAGCACCCCGTCCGGGCTCTTTGCTGGACCAAATCTGTTCACTCTCGAACAATACCGGTTCCTCATCATCTTTATTCATCCCTAGTAGCGGAAACAGGTTAGACGATTGATACTAGAAGAGTTGGATTGTATAGGCTCTAGGCTTTTAAGCCGTCTGAAAAGATCTTTCAGACGGCTTAGTCAATGGCATGAAGAAGATACGTGCTTCTTGCAAGCCTTTCACAGGTGGGTATTCTAAAACTGTAGTAAGTATTCTAGTCTGTGTAGACTACAATTTTTATGCTCCCATTTCCTGCCAAATTTAGCATTTGTTATGAATTCATCAAATGTGTCTGCTAAAGAATTTATATATAAATCAGGATAGATTTCCCAAATACTAAAATTCTCAGGATGATAATATACCGCCTTCACTTGATGCTAATCCAAATGCAAATGATTTTTGACCAGCTCAATATTTATGCCTGTTGTAAATCCTTCAATATCTTTAAAATAACGCTCGTTATCGGAAAGGATTTTATAATTAGGTACTTTATCTGAAAAAGAATATTGTTCTAACATGAATGAACACCAAATACCATATTCTTTTAAAGTTTTAGGTTTTTCTTTCTTGCTAAATTCATAATATAAATCAACCATTTTATCTCTTGAATTTATAAATTGTTTATAAGAATCTGGCAGACCTAAATTTAATACATCCATATTATCAAGCCTTTTAAGAAATAACAAAAATCAATCCATGTATAAAAATTGATATTATTTTGAATCTTTTTAATTTAGTTGATATAATCAATCAAATAATCAGAATTTATTTACCTGTCCTTACAAACCTTTTGCGATATTTTAAAATTTCCTTGGATTTTTTGCACCTTCCTTGCGATTGTAGATATTCTATTGCTTTTCGTTTCCAATGAGCTTTTTTGAACCTGTTATAAAATTTATTTAGTTCATGGTCTCGCCTAAATGATTCTGAAATAAACCAATGAAGTTTTGCAGAGTATGCTTCTGCTGTATACTTTCTGTTTCTTTGGGCTTGTTGCTCATGTGGAACATGTCGCCGATACACACGATGTGGCGCTTGCGGACTTTAACTGAAGAAGAATGCCCTCGGCCAAGCCAGTTTGGTGGTGGTGTGGGAAAATACGCCCATACGGTCGGGCAGGGCGGGTTCGTCACCAGTGATACGGTTGGTCTTGCTGGCTTTGAAGATGAATGCGGGCATGCGGTTGAGACGTACATCTTTAGCAACGGTTTTGTACCACCCAGATTAGCAAAGAACGGGAAGAAGGGTATGGGCTGCACTGTGGAAGGAACAGGAGAAGGCCAGCAGAAATAGGGGTTGGTAAAGACAACATTGAAGTCGCTGCTTTTTGCAGGCGATTTTATTGACGACATGGGAACTCCTATCGGGACGAGGGGCGTCTGAAAGGGAAATCATCTGAAAATTGTTTCAGACAACCTTGCGGAGTTGTTGGATCCCGGCCCAATTTACGGTTACTATCTTTGCGAAAAATAGTTTTTGTAGCATTGGTTTTAGAGTTTACATAGATTTGAATAATTCCTTTTCCTCCTCTTTGATTAGAGGATAATATTTTAGGATAATAGATAAAAACAAAAATATTTATTTTCTGTTCTATCAATAGCGATCTTGCAAGATATGTTGTATTCTGCTACATCAAATCTTTATTCTCCATTTTCTTTCATTGAAATAAATAAAGATTTTGAATATTCTTTCTCTATAAATAGTTCTCGTTCTGAATATTTATAAATATCAATAGAATTGGCCATTATATTTTCTCTGGGAAAAATATAAACAGTGTCATGATTTTTACATATTCTCATATTTATTTTGAATGAACCCTTTATTTCAATAATTAAATTCTAGCAAAGGACCTGCATTTTAAAAAGCTCCTGAAGGAGTTCCTGAGTATCCTAATTTTTCCTTTAGCATCAGCAGTAATCTCCTCAATATCTGGGCTAGAAAAATTGTCACTATTGAAATGTGTCTTTGGTCTTTGTAGTTCTCTTGCCAGAGGCTATTGACTGATCTTCATATGTGCAATATTCACCAACAATAGAACATCCGTTAGGTGCAAGTCTACCAGCATCAGCTGGATTAAATCCATCTAACGTTCCTTTAACCGGTATAGTTGTCGAACCACAGCAGGTTGCCGTCCCAACTGGTTTCTTGAATCAGGTTGTCGGTCGGACCGTAATCGAGGCGGTAGGTTTCGCCGTTTTCATTGGTGAGGATGGTAAGACAGCAGGCTTTGTCGTAAGAGTAGGCAAAGGTGCGCCCCAGTACATCGGTAATGGTTTCGTTCACCGTATTCTGGTGTTTGTTCGATTCGGATTTGGTAAAGGAACGAGATTTCAGATGGCACTTTCAACAAATTCTAGAAAGTAAATGACAGAATGTGGAGAAAAATTATCTATTACAGGTTTTGCCAATTTCCTTTTTATTGATTCTATTTTGCCCTCTTTTTCCGCATCTTTCATACCTTTACTTCATATGTTTAAAGCTTTGTTTAAATCATTAAGTGTTGTTCATTAGGTAGAAACACCCACCCGAGACATAAAAACAACAGCCCCTACCCCTGTCCACGTATGATGGTGAACTATCAAGACCAACCATACACGTACAGGTAAGGAACCCTTACCTTCTCACCGCACCACCGGGCTGGCTGGGTCCAGTGCAATTTGCCACCCTGTTGAACATAATTACCACTAGCCTCATTTGGAACAGGCCAAATACCGACCCCCGTCAGCTCATCCTCACCTAAGGGGGTGAAAACCACCCCTACAATACCTGCGGCACACCCACACCGAAGAACTCATCGAAAACTTCGGAGCCTTGTAACCACTATCAGTCGGATCATCGCCACGGTTGAAACAGCACCTGCC
>BNJS01002987.1_pt1 | contig 19357 bp, 19 predicted proteins | sample 8540461 | NCBI WGS metagenome assembly BNJS01 (sample SAMD00202454, study PRJDB9452) | human saliva metagenome | isolation source: human saliva | place: Japan | reverse complement strand
TTCCTCCTCAAGTTCAGGCGCCATGCCTTTACAAGCACTATCCGCAATAAGACCATCAATCAAAGTACCAGGCATCATTCCTCGTTCATCAGGTGCAAGCCACTTAGGCAGATATCCCGTGTCGCGGTAGCTATTGAGGAAACCTTCGAGAAACTGACGATAGCGCTCTGGAATAATCAAGGCAAAGAGTGGGAATGAAGTACGGAAGGTATCCCAAAAGCCATTGTTGGTAAAGAGTAGCCCAGGCTTGATCGTTCCTGAAGCAAGGTCTATATGAATATTCTCGCCTTGTTCATTTACCTCATAGAAGGTTTGTGGGAAAAGAAAGAGTCTATAAAGACAGTGATCAAAAAATGTTCGGTCTACACAGCCAGTTTCCACGACATCAAAACGGCCTAGAAGGTCTTCCCAACTTGCTTTGGCCTCTGATTTCGTTTCTTCAAAGTCTTTTCTAGGCAGATTAAAGAGGGCCTGTTCTTTGGAAATAAAAGAAGTAGCCAGTTGAACTAGAGCTTCTGCTCCAGCCAAGTCGATACGCCAGTCTTGACCCACTTGATTGATAGATAGAATATCCGTAGAGAATGCGAGAGCAGTAAACATGACGAGGGGACTTTTTTTGGTTTCGGTTAATCCGCTTTGACCAAGGCTGACAGTACGCTCATCTACTTGCTCTAATGATAAATCATCAGCTGCATGCAGATAGAGTGAAAGCTTCTTGCCTTGTATCTGTCTTAGTTGGATAGAAGCCCCATAGCAAGTCGGTGTGAGCTGGGTTTCAATCTGATAGCGCAAAGAGAAAATCTTTAGAAAATGAGGATTAAAAATAGCACGATCAAGGTTATAGGAGGACTGACGGTGGAAGAGGGTGCCGCCGCTGATTTCTCCTGTAATTGGTGTCAGTAAGAGCCAGGAGTAATCACCAATCCAAGGGCTAGGTTGGTGGGTTAGTCGAATACCCTGAAAGATAGGAAGATGAGGGTCAAAAAACCAAGATCCTTCCTGGTCACTAGTTTGTGGAACAAAGTAATTCATCCCAAAAGGCACTCCAGTGTATGGTAGTGTATTGCCTCGTGAAAAAGCGTGTTTACTGGCTGTTCCAAAACGTGTATCAATGGTTTTAAGTATCGGTTTCATAGTGGTTTCCTTCAGTAGTTTTCTACATTATATCAGAAAATTTAGCCTTTAGAAAAGAAGTTTCAAATATAACAATTTTGTAGAATAATGACTAACATTTGTGTATATATTTTCTGGGCTAAAAGCTATATACTGAAAATGAAAATCTGTTTGAAAGAGGCAAAATAGTTTATGGTTTATTCAAAAGAAATTGTCAGAGAGTGGCTAGATGAGGTAGCGGAGCGTGCCAAGGATCATCCGGAATGGGTGGATGTCTTTGAACGTTGCTACACAGATACTTTAGACAATACAGTTGAAATCTTAGAAGACGGCTCAACTTTTGTACTAACAGGGGATATCCCAGCCATGTGGCTCCGTGATTCAACTGCTCAGCTTAGACCATACCTTCATGTGGCAAAAAGAGACCCTCGTTTGCGCCAGACCATTGCTGGCTTGGTTAAACGTCAGATGACCTTGATCCTCAAGGATCCCTATGCCAACTCTTTCAATATTGAGGAGAACTGGAAGGGGCATCACGAGACTGATCACACAGACCTCAATGGCTGGATTTGGGAGCGCAAGTATGAAGTTGATTCGCTTTGCTATCCCTTGCAGTTGGCTTACCTCCTTTGGAAGGAAACTGGTGAGACTAGCCAATTTGATGAAACCTTTGTCACTGCGACTAAGGAAATTCTTTATCTCTGGACCGTTGAGCAAGACCACAAGAACTCTCCTTATCGCTTTGTTCGTGATACTGACCGTAAGGAAGACACTTTGGTAAATGACGGCTTTGGTCCTGACTTTGCCGTGACAGGGATGACCTGGTCAGCCTTCCGTCCAAGCGATGACTGCTGCCAGTATAGCTATTTGATTCCTTCAAATATGTTTGCAGTGGTTGTTTTAGGTTATGTCCAAGAAATCTTTGCAGAGTTGAATCTAGCCGATAGCGAGAGTATCATTGCAGATGCAAAACGCCTGCAAGCTGAGATTCAAGAAGGTATCGAAAATTACGCCTACACTACAAACAGCAAGGGTGAAAAAATTTATGCCTTTGAGGTAGATGGTTTGGGAAATGCTAGCATCATGGACGACCCTAACGTACCAAATTTGTTGGCTGCTCCATATCTTGGTTACTGTGATGTCAATGACGAAGTGTATCAAGCCACACGTCGCACTATTCTGAGCCCTGAAAATCCTTACTTCTACCAAGGAGAGTACGCAAGTGGACTCGGAAGTTCTCATACCTTCTATCGCTATATCTGGCCGATTGCCCTATCTATCCAAGGTTTAACAGCTACAGATAAAGCTGAGAAAAAATACTTGCTAGACCAACTAGTTGCCTGTGATGGTGGAACAGGTGTCATGCACGAAAGCTTCCACGTAGATGATCCGACTCTCTACTCTCGTGAATGGTTCTCATGGGCCAACATGATGTTCTGCGAATTAGTCTTGGATTACTTGGATATTCGCTAATGAGCTTTTGCTCGACAGATTCTTGTACAGAATCACAAATCTATTTTTAAATTTAAGTTAGAATGAGGTTTTACTCATGGAAAATGTTGTTGTACATATCATCTCTCACAGCCACTGGGATCGTGAGTGGTATCTACCTTTTGAAAGTCATCGTATGCAATTGGTGGAACTTTTTGACAATCTGTTTGATCTTTTTGAAAATGACCCTGAATTCAAGAGCTTCCATTTGGATGGACAAACTATTGTCCTCGATGACTATTTAGAAATTCGTCCTGAAAACCGTGACAAGGTGCAGCGTTATATTGACGAAGGCAAGCTCAAGATTGGTCCTTTCTATATCTTGCAGGATGATTACTTGATCTCCAGTGAAGCCAATGTCCGTAATACCTTGATTGGTCAAGCTGAATGTGCTAAATGGGGCAAATCTACGCAGATTGGTTACTTCCCTGATACATTTGGAAATATGGGGCAAGCTCCTCAAATTCTTCAAAAATCAGGTATTCACGTAGCAGCCTTTGGTCGTGGTGTCAAACCGATCGGCTTTGACAACCAAGTCCTTGAAGATGAGCAGTTTACCTCTCAATTTTCTGAGATGTACTGGCAGGGTGCTGATGGTAGCCGTGTGCTTGGTATTCTCTTTGCTAACTGGTACAGTAACGGGAACGAAATTCCAGTGGATAAAGATGAAGCCTTGACCTTCTGGAAACAAAAATTAGCAGACGTCCGTGACTATGCTTCTACTAACCAATGGTTGATGATGAACGGTTGTGACCACCAACCAGTTCAACGAAACTTGAGTGAAGCCATTCGTGTGGCAAACGAACTTTTCCCTGACGTGACCTTTGTTCACAGCTCCTTTGATGAATACGTTCAAGCAGTGGAAAGTGCACTTCCTGAACACCTATCAACAGTTACAGGTGAGTTGACTAGCCAAGAAACTGATGGCTGGTACACGCTTGCCAATACCTCTTCTTCACGTATTTATCTCAAACAAGCCTTTCAAGAAAACAGCAATTTGTTGGAGCAAGTAGTAGAACCTTTGACCATCATCACTGGTGGACATAACCACAAGGATCAATTAACCTATGCTTGGAAAGTGCTTTTGCAAAATGCACCACACGATAGTATCTGTGGCTGTAGTATTGACGAAGTTCACCGTGAAATGGAAACTCGCTTTGCCAAGGTCAACCAAGTTGGGAACTTTGTCAAAACAAACCTTCTCAATGAATGGAAGCACAAAATAGCAACTCAGGAAGCACAAAGTGAGCATCTTTTCACTGTTATCAATACAGCTTTGCATGACAAGGTTGATACGGTCAGTGTTGTAGTGGATGTTGTCACTTGTGATTTCAAAGAATTGCATCCAACGGAAGGTTACAAGAAGATGGCAGCAGTGATCTTGCCAGATTACCATGTTGAAGATTTGGATGGGCATGTCCTTGAAGCCAAGATTGAAGACTTGGGAGCAAGTTTTGGCTATACTTTGCCTAAGGATAAATTCCGCCAACCATATATTGCACGCCAAGTGCGCGTGACAATCCCAGTCCACCTTGCTCCGCTTTCTTGGGCAAGCTTCCAATTGGTCGAAGGTCAAGTAGATCACCGTGATGGTATTTACCAAAATGGAGTCATTGATACACCATTCGTGACAGTGAGTGTAGATGAAGGAATTACAGTCTACGACAAGACTACTAACGAAGCCTACGAAGATTTCATCCAATTCGAGGACCGTGGTGATATCGGTAACGAGTACATTTACTTCCAGCCAAAAGGAACTGAGCCAATCTACGCTCAACTGAAAGGTTATGAAGTCTTAGAAAACAATGCTCGCTATGCTAAGGTTTTGCTCAAACATGACTTGACTATTCCAGTTAGCGCAGATGAAAAATTGGATGCAGAACAAAGAGGTATCATCGAGTTCATGAAACGAGATGCAGGTCGTTCAGAAGAGTTGACAACCATTCCTCTTGAAACAGAAATGACAGTCTTTGTGGACAATCCACAGATTCGCTTCAAGACTCGCTTTACCAATACAGCCAAAGACCACCGCATTCGTCTCTTGGTCAAAACTCATAACACTCAACCAAGCAATGATTCTGAAAGCATCTATGAAGTTGTGACAAGACCAAATAAACCAGCAGCTTCTTGGGAAAATCCTGAAAATCCACAACACCAACAAGCCTTTGTCAGCTTGTATGATGATGTAAAAGGAGTGACCGTGTCCAATAAAGGATTGCACGAATACGAAATTCTTGGAGATGACACCATGGCTGTAACCCTTCTCCGTGCTTCAGGTGAGCTAGGTGACTGGGGCTACTTCCCAACACCAGAAGCCCAGTGTTTGCGCGATATCGAAGTTGAGTTTGCAGTAGAATGCCATCAAGCAGGGGAACGTTTCTCAGCCTTCCGTCGTGCCAAAGCCTTCCAGGTGCCATTTACAGCCCTTCAAGTTGCAAAACAAGAAGGTAGCGTTGCGGCAACAGGTAGTCTCTTCAACCATCCAGCACTTAGCTTGCCACAAGTTTGTCCAACAGCCTTTAAGGTAGCTGAAAATGAAGAAGGATATGTCCTTCGTTACTACAATATGAGTCAAGAAAATGTTCGCGTGTCTGACAAACAACAAACCATTCTTGACTTATTGGAACGACCATATCCAGTTCATTCAGGATTATTGGCACCACAGGAAATTCGTACAGAACTGATTCAAAAAGAAGAAATTTAATTTCAAAAAGTAAAACATAAACAGAAAGGAGGAGCGAAAAAGTAAGAACCAACTGCTGATTCGCTCCTTTTTGCAGGTGAAAGCAATGACCATTGCAACGATTGATATCGGAGGGACTGGCATTAAGTTTGCTAGTCTAACTCCTGATGGAAAGATTTTAGATAAGACCAGCACCCCAACTCCAGAAACTCTAGAAGATTTGTTTGCTTGGTTGGACCAACGCTTGTCAGAACAGGACTATCGTGGGATTGCTATGAGTGTTCCAGGAGCGGTCAATCAAGAAACAGGAGTGATCGAGGGAATTAGTGCCATTCCTTACATCCATGGTTTTTCTTGGTATGAGGTGCTAGCTCATCACCAGCTACCTGTCCATCTAGAAAATGATGCCAACTGTGTTGGACTTAGTGAACTGCTAGCTCATCCTGAGATTGAAAATGCAGCCTGTGTCGTTATTGGTACAGGGATTGGCGGGGCCTATGATTATCAATGGCAAAATTCACCGTGGTCGCCATGGCTTGGGTGGAGAGTTTGGTTACATGACAACTATCGAACCAGCAGAAAAACTCAATAACTGGTCACAACTAGCTTCTACAGGAAACATGGTTCGTTATGTGATTGAAAAATCAGGTCAGTCAGACTGGGATGGCCGTAAGGTTTATCAAGAGGCTTCAGCAGGCAATGCCCTTTGCCAAGAAGCCATTGAGCGGATGAATCGTAATCTTGCTCAAGGATTACTCAATATCCAGTATCTAATCGACCCAGATGTCATTAGCCTAGGTGGCTCTATCAGTCAAAACCCAGATTTTATCAAAGGTGTGCAAAAAGCAGTAGACGTCTTTGTGGAAAGATATGAAGAATATACAATTGCGCCAGTGATCCAAGCCTGCACCTATCAGGCAGATGCCAATCTCTACGGTGCCCTTGTCAACTGGTTACAGGAGGAAAACCAATGGTAAATTTTACCGGAATTAGCAGTAAACAACAGCAAGCTATAGACTTACTTCAAAAGCACATTTCTCTACCAGATGTAGAAGTGGCAGTCGCTCAGTCTGACCAAGCTTCTATCAAGGGTGAGGGCGGAGAATATCAATTGACTTATCGCAAACCTCACCAACTCTATCGCGCCTTGTCTGTTCTCGCAACAGCTTTAGAAGAAGGTGATAAGGTAGAGATTGAAGAACAAGCGGCCTATGAAGATTTAGCCTACATGGCGGACTGTTCGCGCAATGCCGTGCTCAATGTCGAATCTGCCAAACAGATGATTGAAGTCTTGGCTCTCATGGGTTATTCAACCTTTGAGCTCTACATGGAAGACACTTATCAAATCGAGGGGCAGCCTTACTTTGGTTATTTCCGTGGAGCATACTCAGCTGAAGAGTTACAGGAAATCGAAAGCTACGCCCAGCAGTTTGACATGACCTTTGTGCCATGTATCCAAACTTTGGCTCACTTATCAGCCTTTGTCAAATGGGGTGTCAAGGAAGTGCAGCAACTCCGCGATGTAGAAGACATTCTTCTCATCGGTGAAGAAAAAGTCTACGACCTGATTGATGGTATGTTTGCGATGTTGTCTAAACTACAAACTCGCAAGGTCAATATCGGAATGGATGAAGCCCACCTGGTTGGTTTGGGACGCTACCTCATCCTAAACGGTGTGGTGGATCGTAGCCTCCTCATGTGCCAACACTTGGAGCGCGTGCTGGATATTGCAGACAAGTATGGTTTCCACTGCCAGATGTGGAGTGATATGTTCTTCAAGCTCATGTCAGCAGATGGCCAATATGACCGTGACGTGGAAATTCCAGAGGAAACTCGTGTTTACCTTGACCGTCTCAAAGACCGTGTCACCTTGGTTTACTGGGATTATTACCAAGATAGCGAAGAAAAATACAACCGTAACTTTAATAATCACCACAAGATCAGCCAGGATATCGCCTTTGCTGGTGGTGCTTGGAAGTGGATTGGTTTTACGCCTCACAACCACTTCAGCCGTCTCATTGCGGTCGAAGCCAACAAAGCTTGCCGTGCTAATCAGATCAAAGAAGTCATTGTGACTGGCTGGGGGGATAATGGTGGTGAAACAGCCCAGTTCTCGATTCTGCCAAGCTTGCAAATTTGGGCTGAACTCAGCTACCGCAATGATTTAGAACGTCTATCAGCTCATTTCAAGACCAATACAGGCTTATCCGTTGAGGACTTTATGCAACTTGATTTGGCAAACCTCTTGCCTGACCTGCCAGACAATCTCAGTGGAATTAACCCCAACCGCTATGTCTTTTATCAGGATGTTCTCTGCCCAATTCTTGACAAGCACATGACACCTGAACAGGACAAACCACACTTTGCCCAAGCAGCTGAGACTCTTGCTACTATTAAAGAAAAAGCAGGCGTCTACACTTATCTCTTTGAAACGCAGGCTCAGTTGAATGCTATTTTAAGTAGCAAGGTTGATGTGGGACGACGCATTCGTCAAGCCTATCAAGCAGATGATAAAGACAGCTTGAAACAAATCGCCAGAGAAGAATTACCAAAACTCAGAAGTGAGATTGAAAACTTCCATGCCCTCTTTAGCCAACAATGGTTGAAGGAAAACAAGGTCTTTGGCTTGGATACCGTGGATATCCGAATGGGTGGACTCTTACAACGTATCAAGCGAGCAGAAAGTCGTATTGAAGACTATCTAGTTGGTTCTATCTCACGTATCGATGAGTTAGAAGTCGAGATTCTGCCATTTACTGATTTCTACGCAGACAAGGACTTCGCAGCTACAACAGCCAACCAATGGCATACTATTGCGACAGCTTCGACGATTTATACAACCTAGAAATTTATTACAAATAGCCAAACATCTCCTTTTAAATAAATGGAGATGTTTTTTGATTTGGAGATATGAAAGGAGTATAATGAAGGTATAAGGATAGTTTGGAGGTTTGACCATGAAAAAGCTACTACTAGTCCTAGGTGCGAGTGTGCTAGTTTTATCTGCTTGCCACAAGGCGACAGAAGGTAGCGTAACTAACCAGTCAACATCAAGGGAGCAACAAGCAAAAGAAGTAACCAACTATTTTCACTACCTAGCAGATGTCTATCAGAATGCTCTTTCGCACGAAAAAGAATCCAAGGATACAACTGTTCAATCGCCTATGGCTGCTACTCTTGTAGCCATGGAAGAACTCCAGTCATCTAATCCGACTGACCAAGCTTTGATTATGAAGAACTACTCGGATTTTCAGAAGTTAATCCAATACAACACGGAAAAGTGGCAGGAAGAGTTTGCAAGCTGGGCTGCTTCTATGGGACAGTACTATTATAGACTAGAGCATAGAAACTTTGATGAAAAAAATGAATTCATCAAAAAATTAGAAACAACGACTGTTTCTCAGAAAATAGTCCGATGGAATATTTTCGGGGTGTCCAGTGACAATGCCTATGATTACTTGGTTTTGGATGCCTACTATGACAATCGGGACAAACATTTCTACTTATTTACACTGAAAGATGGGCAAGCACAGGTCTTACATGCCGATAAGACGTTAGCAACTATCAGTGCTACAAACTTTGAAGAGACTGAAAACACAGATTTAGCACAAGGCTTTTTAAGGAGTTTCTATTAAAAACAAGCGTCACTAGAGAGAATGAGCCAGATATAGACAATAGTTCTCTAATAGACAAGATAAAAATAGCCATGGAATCCTACTCAGATAGTAAAGGTGATAAATTTAAGTCGACTAACCTAGCAACATATGGTCGCTATTATGGACTTGCAGTCCCAGATCAGATTATGCAATTTGGGCAAGTCGATGGAGAGAACTATACTTTTAAATGGCATGGCTATGCTGTTGGTGTAGGTGAAAAACGATTTGACATCTTAGCCTGTTATGTGAATGAAGCAGGGACAGAGGTGATTCTCTTTGGATACAAGAATGGTCGCTCTAGTATTTTACATACTGAGGGGCAACCGGAGATTGAGAAAAGCGAAGCAGGTACCATTATAAATGCCCAAGTTCATTTTGTTAGATTTCACCAACCGATATTGGAAGGAGTTTTCGATTAATAGAGATGGGGAACACCTCTTGCAGGCAGAGTGTTTCCCGTGAAACCTATTCTTATATAAAAAAGTTCTCCACATAAAATAATTTGTGGAGTTTTTTCTATAATTTGTAGTTTAAACTGTCCTAAAAATAAGAGTATACTATTTTTGTAAACGTTATCAAGACTAAAAATGTGAGATTATGAAGTTTTAGAAAAATAAAAAGGGAGGAAATTATGAATAAGTTTTCAAAAACTTTAAGAGATAATTGGATTTTTCTCTTAATGGTTCTACCAGGAACAATTTGGTTGATTTTATTCTTCTACATTCCAGTTTTTGGGAATGTGGTTGCCTTCAAAGACTACCATATGACTGGTGAAGGATTCGTCCACAGTATTATAAATAGTAGATGGGTCGGACTAGATAACTTTAAATTCTTGTTTAGTTCCAAGGATGCCTTTGTCATCACTCGAAACACTGTCCTTTACAACCTTGGATTTATCTTTATCGGTTTAATTGTATCAGTTGGTATTGCCATTATCCTTAGTGAACTTCGCTCTAAGCAGATGGTTAAAATCTACCAAACATCTATGTTGTTCCCTTACTTCCTATCTTGGGTTATCATCAGTTTCTTTACAGATGCTTTCCTAAATATCGATAAAGGGCTTATCAACCATACCTTAGAAGCTCTTGGGATGAAGGGTATCAACTTCTACGCTGATATCAGTATCTGGCCTTACCTCCTCCTCTTCCTAGGTATCTGGAAAGGCTTTGGATATAGTAGTGTGATGTACTACGCAACTATCATGGGTATTGACCCAACTTACTACGAAGCAGCGACAGTGGACGGTGCTAGCAAATGGCAACGTATCCGTAACGTAACCATCCCTCAGTTGACACCGCTTGTGACAGTATTGACCATCCTTGCAGTCGGAAACATCTTCCGTGCAGACTTCGGTCTCTTCTACCAAATCCCTCACAACGCTGGTCAGCTCTATAGTGTAACAAACGTATTGGACGTCTATGTCTTTAACGGATTGACTCAGACAGCAGATATCGGTATGGCTTCAGCAGCCGGTCTCTACCAGTCAGTCGTCGGTTTGATTCTCGTTATCCTATCAAACTTACTTGCAAGACGTGTTGATCCTAACTCAGCACTATTCTAGAAAGGAGGAGCATATGGCAAAAAAATTCAAAAAGAGAAAAAAATTGATAATGTTGGCATACACTCCTTCAGCAAAAAGCAGATATCTTCTTTAGTATCATATCTGGTTTGCTGGCCTTCTCTTGTATCTTGCCTTTCATCTTTCGTAATCATTATCTCAGTTACAGATGAGAAGAGTATTGTTCAATATGGATATAGCTTTCTTCCCATCACAGTTTGGTTTAGATGGTTTTGAGTTCTTGGCTCAGTTTCAAAGACAAAGATTTTACAAGCGCTCTTTATCTCAGCCTTTGTGACAGTTGTTGGTACATTGACAAACGTATTCATCACAACAACATACGCTTATGCCATCTCACGTTCAACATTTAAGTATCGCAAATTCTTTACAATCTTTTGCTCTTCTTAGTATGTTGTTCAATGCTGGTTTGGTACCAGGCTATATCGTGGTAACTCAGTTACTTCACTTGGGTGATACTATTTGGGCCTTGATTGTTCCGATGCTTCTATCACCATTCAACATCATGTTGATGCGGTCTTTCTTCAAGAAAACCATTCCAGAAGCAATCCTCGAATCAGCTCGTATCGATGGTGCTAGCGAGGCGCGGATCTTCTTCCAAATCTGTTTACCACTTTCTCTCTTCCAGGGATCGCGACTATCACACTTTTGACAGCACTTGGATTCTGGAACGACTGGTTCAATGCCCTTCTTTACATCAAGAGTGACAACTTGTATCCATTGCAATATTTGCTCATGCAAATTCAAAACAACATGGATTACATTGCTAAGTCAGTTGGGATGTCAGGACAACTTGCAGTTGCCCTACCAAAAGAAACAGGTCGTATGGCCATGGTCGTAGTTGCGACTGTTCCAATTGCGATTCTCTATCCATTCTTCCAACGCTACTTTGTAAAAGGTTTAACTATCGGTGGTGTTAAAGAATAAGAGACGCTGAGAAACAAGCTTTCTCTACCCTATCTAACTTTTCTTTGTTGAAAAGTAGATCACTAAAATTGTTTTAAATTTAAAAATAAAAAAAGGAGTTTTTATCATGAAAAACTGGAAAAAATATGCTTTTGCATCTGCTAGCCTTGTAGCTTTAGCTGCTAGCCTCGCTGCTTGTGGAAACCTTAAAGGTAACAACCAAAAAGCTGCTGACTCAGCTTCAGGTGACAAAACTGTTATCAAAATGTACCAAATCGGTGACAAACCAGATAACTTGGATGAGTTGCTAGAAAATGCAAACAAAATCATCGGAGAAAAAGTTGGTGCTAAATTAGATATCCAATACCTTGGATGGGGTGACTACGGTAAGAAAATGTCAGTTATCACTTCATCAGGTGAAACTATGATATCGCATTTGCAGATAACTACGTTGTAAACGCTCAAAAAGGTGCTTATGCTGACTTGACAGAATTGTACAAGAAAGAAGGAGCTGAGCTTTACAAAGCGCTTGACCCAGCTTACATCAAAGGTAACACTGTAAACGGTAAGATTTATTCTGTTCCAGTTGCAGCTAACGTTGCATCTTCACAAAACTTTGCTTTCAACGGCCCACTTCTTGAAAAATATGGAATCGATATCTCAGGTGTAACTTCATACGAAACACTTGAACCAGTATTGAAACAAATCAAAGAAAAAGCTCCAGATGTAATGCCTTTCGCTGTTGGTAAAAACTTTATCCCATCAGAAAACTTTGACTACCCAGTTGCAAATGGTCTTCCATTCGTTATCGACCTTGAAGGTGACACTACTAAGATCGTAAACCGTTACGAAGTTCCTCGTTTCGTAGAACACTTGAAGACTCTTCACAAATACTATGAAGCAGGATACATTCCAAAAGACGTAGCAACAAGTGAAACTTCATATGACCTTACTCAAGATACTTGGCTTGTTCGTGAAGAAACAGTAGGACCAGCTGACTACGGTAGCAGCTTGCTTTCTCGTGTTGCTAACAGAGACATCCAAATCAAACCATTTACTAACTTCATCAAGAAAAACCAAACAACTCAAGTTGCAAACTTTGTAATCTCAAACAACTCTAAGAACAAAGAAAAAGCAATGGAAGTGTTGAACCTCTTGAACACTAACCCAGAACTCTTGAACGGACTTGTTTATGGACCAGAAGGCAAGAACTGGGAAAAAGTTGCAGGTAAAGAAAACCGTGTTAAAGTCCTTGATGGATACAAAGGAAACACTCACATGTCAGGATGGAACACTGGTAACAACTGGATCCTTTACATCAACGAAAACGTTACAGATGAACAAATTGCACAATCTAAGAAAGACTTGGAAACTGCAAAAGAATCTCCAGCGCTTGGATTCATCTTCAACACTGACAACGTGAAATCTGAAATCTCAGCTATCACTAACACTATGCAACAATTCGATACAGCTATCAACACTGGTACTGTAGACCCAGAAAAAAAGCTATTCCAGAATTGATGGAAAAAAACTTAAATCTGAAGGTGCTTACCAAAAAGTATTGGATGAAATGCAAAAAAACAATACGACGAATTCTTGAAAAACACAAAAAAATCTTAAGAATAGATTGATTTCGTGTATTCATTCCTAAAAAGATGCGATCACTGCCTTGTCTGGAGTTTTTCCAGACGGGGTGGTGATTCTTTTTATGAGTATTTGCATATAATTATCTGCATTTCAAAACCAGGCATTTGCCTTACAAGTAGCCTTGGTAATAGGTACATGAAAAAAATACCATCTACTCCTAGAAATCAGTACAATTTTTTCTGGTTTCGAAATCTTATCAGTCTTGTCTTTATTGGTATCATGATTAGTAATTTATTCAAGACAGGCCATGGATATCTTTTTGTTAACTTTTTTTCATCGAATATTTAATTAAAACAAGATCTGAAAAATGGGTCTTGTTTTTTATTTTTCGGTCAAATAAATTGCATTCGCTTTCTTGGGAGAGTATACTGGTATAGTTGAATGAAAATTTCTGATAATTTAATCTTAGAAAAGAGAAGCAAATGTCAAAAGATATTCGAGTTTTACTTTACTATAAATATGTTCCCATCGAAAACGCGGAACAATTTGCTGCAGACCACTTGGCTTTCTGTAAATCAATCGGCCTCAAAGGTCGTATCCTAGTGGCTGACGAAGGGATCAACGGAACCGTTTCTGGTGACTACGAAACAACGCAAAAATACATGGACTACGTTCACAGCCTTCCAGGTATGGAAGACCTCTGGTTCAAGATTGACGAAGAAAGTGAGCAAGCCTTCAAGAAGATGTTTGTTCGCTACAAAAAGGAAATCGTTCACCTTGGTTTAGAGGATGATAACTTTGATAACGACATCAATCCTCTTGAAACAACAGGTGCTTACTTGTCACCAAAAGAATTTAAAGAAGCCCTCCTAGATGAAGATACAGTTGTCCTTGATACTCGTAATGACTATGAGTACGACCTTGGACACTTCCGTGGGGCTATCCGTCCTGACATCCGCAACTTCCGTGAATTACCACAATGGGTCCGTGATAACAAGGAAAAATTCATGGATAAACGTGTCGTTGTTTACTGTACAGGTGGAGTCCGCTGTGAGAAATTCTCTGGCTGGATGGTCCGTGAAGGCTACAAAGATGTCGGTCAATTGCATGGAGGAATTGCGACTTACGGGAAAGATCCAGAAGTTCAAGGGGAACTTTGGGATGGGAAAATGTATGTCTTTGACGAACGTATTGCAGTTGATGTCAACCATGTCAATCCAACCATTGTAGGGAAAGATTGGTTTGATGGAACACCATGTGAACGCTATGTCAACTGTGGAAATCCATTCTGTAACCGTCGTATCTTGGCATCAGAAGACAACGAAGACAAATATCTTCGTGGTTGCTCACACGAGTGTCGTGTTCACCCACGTAATCGTTATGTTTTAGGAACATGAATTGACACAAGATCAAGTCATCGAGCGTTTAGCAGCAATTGGCGAGAGTTTAGACCATTCTGAAGTTGTATAATAAACATTAACAGTCCTAAAGGGCTGTTTTTCTATGCTTTTGACTAAAAAATCTTAAATTTGTTTCTGCATCTTTCAGGAAAATGGTGTATACTATATGTAAACGATTTCAAAGGAGACCATTATGGTGAAGACATTTTTTATTCCAAATAAACAAAGTATTTTAGGACAACAGGAGATTCTTACAGCTAAATCAATTTTAGGCTTAGTAGAAGGCCTAGAGTCGCATAGTTATGATGCTGTTTACCTCCGTCAACCTCTCAATCGCCTTGAGTATATCGAGTGTGCTGTTGTGGGAAAATCTCAGTTTCTCTTTAAAGTTCGCTACCTTGACTCTCAAAACGGCTATCAAGTAATCATTCCTGACTTGATTACAAGAGCTGACTGGGAGATTGTAGAAGGGCTCTTGCGGGCTTTGTCTAGCAAGCTTGGTGAAGCAGTTGAGGGCTTGGCAGACTTTGATTTGGAAAACTATTTCCAAGAAACGGTTAAGAACTATCTGGCTGATAAGGCTGCTCGTTTAGGTTTCTGCCAGGGTATTCTATCACCTGTCTACTTTGATAAGAAGGATTTGGAAAGTCTCTTGGAAGAAGATGGCTTGGCACGTTTTGAAGAGTTGGTCAAGAAAGTTCAAGGGTCTGATGCCTATCCTTCCAGTGCTAAATTCTATCCAGATGGAGAAGGTAAGGTCCATGGTATCTACCACCTAGCTCAGGGAGTAAAAACCATTTTACCAAAAGAACCGGTGATTCCAGCTCCTTACGTTGAGCAATTGGTAGGCAAGGAACTTGTTTGGGAGATTGATTTGGTAAAAATCTCTGGAGATGGCTCAAAACCAGAAGACTATGAAGCTATAGCTAGACTGGATTACCAAGCATTTTTAGGAGCTTTGCCGAAGGAGCTCTATCAGGACCTAGATGCTAACCAAGTAGAAGTAGGACCTGTTACAGGTGAGGCTTTTGAAGCTTTAGCACATGCGAAAAAATAGGTAAAAGCCATAGTCTAAGTTTTCACAGAATATCTTAGAATGAAACCTTATTTTATTGATAGAGTAGCTTAGTGATATTTCGTAATACGAGATTTTAAACATTGCTTATCTTAACAAAAAACAGTATAATATAACAAGATATAGATACTATTGTTTGTCAAAGGACTATCAGGAGATCGATCATATGGATATCAAGAAGGAAGTAGGTAAAAGAATCCGAATGTTACGCGAGATGAAACATCTCACTCGAGAAACTATTTGTGATGATGAAACTGAGATAACGGTGCGCCAATTAGCACGGATTGAATCAGGCCAGTCTTCCCCGAGTTTATCCAAGGTAGAGTATGTAGCTTACAAACTAGGCTGTCCAATTTCACATATAGTAGATATGGATCATATGATTTTACCCTCAGAGTACTTGATCTTAAAAGATAAACTCATTAAATTTCAAACTTATGGAGATGATGACAGAATCCAGCTTAAGGAAGAGTTGTTTGATAGAGTTTACGAACACTATTATGACAGTCTGCCTGAGGATGAGCAGATTGCAGTTAGTGCCTTACAAGCTAGTTTTGATGTCTTTGTAAGTGAAGATGCAGGGTTTGGCGATGCTTTGCTTGATGAGCATTTTGAGCAAGTAAAGATAAGGAAAAACTATTCGGTGAATGATTTGCTTCTCATAAAATTGTACTTTGTTTCATGTATAGCAAGACCGACTGAATATAATCACGAACTATTTTGGGAACTTTCTAAAAAACTTCTGAGAGAAACGAATTCATCTGATTTAGAGACAGCCTATATGTTAAGGAGAGCGGTACTTGATTCTTTAGCTGTTCAATGGATGGAAAAGTCCTACTCTACTTTTGAGCCTTATGTTAAGGCAATGAATAGATTGATGATTTTATCCCAGGACTTTCAAAGAAACCAATCGTAGATATGCTAGAAGCTATGTGTACCTTATTTCATAAACGGGATAAAGAAAAAGCTATCCAATTATATGACAGAGCCATTATCTGCGCTCAAGCATTTGGAGACCAAGTATTAGAAGCGCGCATCTCTGGAGAGAAAGAAAGAGATTTAAAAACTTTTGAGGAAATGAAGAGCTAACATGACATTTTTGTCATGTTTTTTTGTTTATGAAAGCGGTAAACTAGAGATGTAATGAAGGGTTAATTGAGTTATTCAGAGTAGGAGGAAGAGATGGAGAATCTTAGTATCTCGCTAGAGACTTTTACACAGACTCGCCACAGTTTGGTGTTTCGAAATAACACGACTGAGCAAAAGTTGGTAGAGATAGCGATAAATAACGAAGTCTTTCGCCTAGCTATTTTAGATGCAGGTGAAGAGCGAGTTTTAATTCTGCCTGAAGAAGTTACAGATGTTAGGAATTTTGGGATTTCAGAGGTGGAGGATAATTCATGAAGCCAAAAGATATAACGAACGGAGAGAAACTATGAATCGTGTGATTTTAAGTCTTAAAAATATCGATAAAACATATGGGAAAGAACAGGTTCTTCATAATGTTTCCTTTGATATTGAGCAAGGAGAAATATGTGGTCTTATTGGTGAAAATGGTGCAGGCAAGACAACATTAATGAGAATTCTCCTAGGACTAATTCGAGCTGATAAGGGAGAAATCGAGAGTGTCTCTCAGCATAAGATTGGCAGTATTATCGAATCACCTGCCCTCTATCCAAACTTGACTGGACGTCAACACTTACAATATTATAAGAAAAGATTTGGTTTAAAGACAAATATCATAAAAATGTTGGAATTGGTTCACTTGCCTGAACCGTCATGGGATCGAAAAGTCAAAAACTATTCTCTTGGCATGAAACAAAGATTATCGATAGCAATTGCCCTTTTGGATAATCCAGAGCTCATTATCCTAGACGAACCAGTGAATGGTTTAGATCCTCAGGGGATTTCAGATTTAAGAAAAATGATTTTGAATTTAAGGGATCAGTTGGGAGTTACTTTTTTAATTTCAAGCCATATCCTATCAGAGTTGGAGTTTATAACAGATAAGTATATCATCATGAAACAAGGAAAGATTCTAAATGTGATGAGTTCACAAATGCTAGCGAACGATCTATCTGAAAAAATTTTCCTAAAGACAAGTGATAATCAAATTCTAAAAATGTTTTTAGAAAAAGAGGGCATCAATAATGTTGAGCAGGATGACTATCTGGTTGTGGCAGAGAAGGGAAAATTAATGGCTATTTTGCAATATTGTGTTACTTCAAATCTAGTGATACAGGATATTTATATTAAGAAGGAACGCTTTGAGGACTACTATTTGCGTAATATTATCTGATGATTTAAGAAAGGAGGAGAGTCATGAATTCTCTTAAAGCAGATATGTATAAATTTTACTGGGAAAAAAGAGGAGTACTTCCTAGTTTGTTGATAGGGTTATTAGTTTTGTTATTCTCCTTATTTTTTAAGTCATCGAATGAAGATGAACCAGCATTTCGAGTATTAATTTCCAATGTGAGTGGTTTTATTCCTTTGCTCTTTATCTCAGCTAATTTATTTTTCTGGGGAGAAGATTATAGTTTCCGTACGATCAATATTCTGCTCACAAAAGAAAAACAACGTTGGAAGTTATTTTTATATAAAACTTTGGGAACCATTTGTTTGTCTTTCCTGTATGTGACTATTTTTTATAGCTTAACAGCTCTTGTCTATTTGGAGGGAGACTTGGTGTTGATTGTTTCGACATTTTTACACCAGCTTCCATACTACCTCGTCATTATTAGTATCTCGTTATTGATTTTTCAAATATTTGATAAGGTTTATGAATCATGTATGATTTACACACTCTACATTTTACTGTTTGATAACCTATTGGTTTATGTTCTCCCAAATTACGGTGAGAGTGTGAAGGACTATTTGTTCATGACATTAAATTTGAAAGCATCAGCAGATATCAGTCATTTTACCCTTATAAACGTATGCTATCCTATAGTGGTAAGTCTAGCAGTAATTGTCCTTGCCTTGGCTGTATTTAGCAAAAAAGAATTTAAATAGGAGGACTAGTGATGAAAAAAATAGGAATTGTAATAGGGTTACTGTTATTATTTGTAGTAGCTGGAATTTTATTAACCTTAAAACGAGGAGAGACGATAATCAGTGTAAAACAATCATGGACTCTTTCTTCTAAAAGTATTAAAACGTTAGAGTTTTATGGCTCAAAGCAAGCAATTGATCTTAAAGTTGTTAAGAGTGACTCCGATGAAACAACTGTTCAAATAGAAGGAAAAGTTTCCGAAGAATCAGTGAATAACATATCTAAAAATGTTAAAATGAGTTCAGATAGTCTATATATCCCGTTTTCGCAACATGGATTTAATTTGGCACTGAGTTCACAAGGGAAAGACAAGTTAGATGTAACCATTTCCTTAGGAAAAAATACTACTTTCGAAAAAATATTTATAGATACTCTTGTTGGTGATGTATCTATTACAGTTCCTGAAGACTTTGATGGAATCTATACTTTGCATACAAACAATACAGGAGAAATTTTAAGGGTCCCTACCACAAATCAAACTTCGAATAGCATCATTGAAGTTGATGGCTATAGTAAGATAAGTGTTGAAAAAGGAGAAAATGATGGTTAGTCACTATAAACAAGCAACTTTGCTGGACAGTGGAATGGCTTGTGTAAAGACAATCATTTCTTACTATTTCCCAAAGCTAATCATGTAGATAATTTAAAACATTCAGTTTTTGTAGCGAAACTAGTATTTTCAAAATTAGAAAAATCCTGTCATTTTGACAGGATTTTTTCTTATATAAAGGCTAGGATTCGAAGATAATCGAAAAACCAGTGCCATTTCTGCTAGGGAAAAAGAGAAATAGGATGCTTCCGTTAACTAGAAAGGC
>BNJS01001400.1_pt1 | contig 19389 bp, 19 predicted proteins | sample 8540461 | NCBI WGS metagenome assembly BNJS01 (sample SAMD00202454, study PRJDB9452) | human saliva metagenome | isolation source: human saliva | place: Japan | reverse complement strand
CTACTAACTTTGAGCTTTGCTTTTTATGGTGCTGAATATTTTTAAGCATGAAGCAGGATAAAATACTTAGGATTTCAAGCATGCTATCGGGATAACATAAACTCCATCGTCTCGTTTATAAGCATATTCCGTTGCTGTTATAATGAGTTTAAGGTCAGGCAATCTTAAAGGAACTTGCTTTTCCTTTTCGTTATAGACAGATATTCGTTGTTCTATTTCACACAGATGCTTTGCGCCCATATCAATTTCTTTACTTCCAAGCTTAAACTCAATTAAAGCGTAACGACCATCTTTAAGATGAAGAACGGCATCAGCTTCCAGTCCATAGCGGTCATGGTAGTATGAAACTTCTCCATTCAATCCGGATGAGTATATTTTTAAATCTCGAATACACAATGATTCAAATAGAAAGCCTAATGTTTTAAAATCGCTATTAAAGTAATCCGGACTTAAGCCTAAAGCGGCAACAGCTATAGAGGGGTCAACAAGGTTACGTTTGTTGCCCGCTCTGATTGCATCCTTAGACCTTATGGCAGGACACCAAGCGGGAATTTCGTCTATAATGTAGAGATCTTCCAAATCATGAAAATAGTCATAGAATGTCGGTTTTGATATTTCTGTAGTGGATGTGAGATCCGCATAGATTGTTTTTGTCTCTGCCAAGGTGCAGATGTTTCGAGAGTATGATCGTAGTAAACGCTCTGCCCAAATTGGATTTCTTTTTGTTTGGCTTATAGTTGAGATATCACTATGGCATGTTTGATAAAATAAATCTGATGCGATAGAAAGCGCAACTTCTTTATTTTCTACATCGATACTTTGAGGCCATCCTCCTCGACAAATGGCATAAATCAAATCATCAATATTTATTTTTGACTCCTCCCACTCAATGGATTTCCATTGAAGAGATCCAGGAGAGATACATTTCCTGACGATTCTCCACTTTCATAAAGACTCATAGGAAACATTCTCAGCGTGGATATTCTTAATGTCCCCGTATGGGGTGTATCCACCTTCTGAGAAGAGGAACCGGTAAGGATGTATTGACCCTTAAGCCCGGTGTCATCAATATCTTTTCGTATTGCCCCCCAAATTTTAGGGGCGTCTTGCCATTCGTCAAAAAGCCTTGGCCTCTCTCCAAGCAATAATTTAGAGGGAATATTTTCTGCGACACTCAGGTATTTTTCTCTGTTATCTTCGTCTTGAAACTCAATATAGCTCTTAGAAAAATGCTTTCCTGTAGTCGTTTTTCCGCAACCTTTAGGACCTACTATAAGAGTGGCACCAAAGGCCTTGAGTTTTAGCTGTAGTGCTTCATCCGTTATTCTGTCTCGATACGTTTTTTTCATCTTTTTCATAGTTGGTCTCCTCAGGTTTAATTATAGTTTACTTGGAAGCTAATATCAAATTAAATTAACATATTTGTGCAAATTTATTTAACATATTTGTGAAAATTTATTTAACATCATTTGTGTAATTTTATTTAACATATTTGTGAAAATTCGAGTTAACAGATTCGTGATAAAGTCCTGCTTTTTCCCTCTCCTCTTTTGCTATAATATATTGATTATATCATTTTATTATCTTTATGGACGGTTATCGTGTGCAGAGTATGCGGTATCTCGTCTATAATGAGTTTCATGCGAGAAAAGCACAGTATCTCGTTTTTCCCATCATCAAAACAGAAAAGAGCGGTATATGGACAAGAACAATTTATTCCGAAGAATTCCGAAGGTGGACATCCTTTTGGAAGAGGGGAAAGTACTGGATTTAATTCAAGACTACGGTCTTTCCTATGTGACTGACAAGGTAAGAGAAGCGGTCGAGGAGATACGGGAAGAAATCAAACTACTGTCTCCCTCCGAAGAAAATAGAGAAGACGAAATTCTGCGCAGAATTGACCATATTGAGGATGCGATAGCGGAGCACGTGGAGCAGGGAATCGAGCTGAAACTTCGTCCGGTTTTAAACGGAACCGGCACCATTTTACATACGAATCTGGGAAGAGCACCGCTAAGCCACAAGATTTCTACCGAGCTTGCGACGCTTCTTTCTTCCTATTCAAACCTCGAGTATAACTTGGAAGAGGGAAAGAGGGGCGAGCGCTATTCTCACATGAAGGATATGCTTTGCAAAATCACCGGGGCGGAGGATGCCATGGTGGTCAATAACAATGCTTCCGCTGTGCTTCTTATCCTCTCCACCATGGCAAGGGGCGGAGAAGTCATCGTTTCCCGAGGGGAAATGGTGGAGATTGGCGGAAAGTTCCGTATTCCCGATGTTTGTGCGCAGTCCAGTGCCGATATGGTGGAAATCGGTACCACGAATAAGACGCATTTACGCGACTATGAAGAAGCGATTACGGAGAACACCAAGGCCTTTTTAAAAGTGCACACCAGTAATTACCGCATCATGGGATTCACGGAGTCAGTGGCGGCAAAGGATCTGAAGGCTCTTTCCGTAGAGCACAATATTCCTATCATCGAAGACTTGGGCTCCGGTGTGTTATTGCCTCTGGAAAAGTATGGAATCCGCCATGAGCCGATGGTGCAGGAAGCCATTGAATCCGGTGTAGACATCGTCTGCTTTAGCGGAGATAAGCTGCTAGGCGGTCCGCAGGCGGGCATTATCATCGGAAAGAAAAAGTATATTGATGCCATGAAGAAGAATCCGCTGACAAGAGCTCTCCGAATTGATAAGTTTACGGTAGCGGCACTTTCCATGACTCTTCGCGAGTATCTCCACATGGAGGGAATCGAGGAGCGTATTCCGGTTTTGAAAATGCTTTCCGAGAATGCTGCTTCTATAAAGGAAAGAGCGGAGCGGCTCTTGGACTTGTTCCGGAAAAATCATATCCAAGGAGAATGCTCGATTCGGCCTTGTGAGTCCCAGGTTGGGGGAGGCTCTCTCCCGGACACCTTTATGGAAAGCTACGCTCTTTGCTTTCACCCAAGGCATATTTCGGTTCCGGAGCTGGAGAAGCGACTGCATTTTACCAAGGAGCCCTTAATCGGAAGAGTTATGGAGGATGATTTCTGGATTGACCTTCGTACGATTCGGGAAGAAGAATTAGAAAGAGTAGTAGAGAGTATGCAGGAGGCTTTAGAGTGAAACACATTATCATCGGTACAGCGGGACATATAGACCATGGAAAGACAACGCTGATTCGGGCGCTGACCGGGAGGAATACGGACCGCTTAAAGGAAGAGCAAGATAGAGGCATTACGATTGAGCTGGGCTTTACCTGGTTTGACTTGGAAGAAGGCTTACGCTGCGGAATCATTGATGTACCCGGACATGAGAAGTTTATTCAGCAAATGGTCTCCGGTGTAGTGGGGATGGACATGGTACTTGTGGTTGTGGCCGCCGATGAAGGAATCATGCCGCAGACAAGAGAGCATCTGGATATCCTGAAGCTCCTCGGTATTGAAAAATGTATTTTGGTGCTGACAAAGTGTGATACTGTGGATCCGGAATGGATTTCTATGATGGAAGAGGATATTCGGAAGGAACTGAAGGATACCATCCTGGAGGACGCACCGGTTGTTCGTGTTTCTTCCGTTACAGGGGAGGGAATAGAGGATTGCAAAAAAGCAATTTCTGCGATGGTAAAGGCGCTTCCGGAAAGAGATACCAAAGGAATTCCGCGTCTTCCGATTGACCGCGTGTTCAGCCTGCAGGGCTTTGGAACCATTATTACCGGTACGCTTATTTCCGGAACGCTTCATAAGGGAGATGCACTGGAGATCTATCCGGAAGGACTGAAAGCGCGGATTCGAAACATTCAGGTGCATGAGCAGGACTCCGAAATTGCGGAAGCCGGACAGCGTGTGGCGCTGAATTTAACCGGTGTAAAGAAGGAAGAGCTCCATAAGGGCTCCGTTATTTCTGCGGAAAACAGTATGGAGAATTCCACCCTTATGGACGGAAAGGTGACCATGCTTCCCGATACGAAGAGAAGCCTGAAAAACAGGGAAAGACTGCATTTCCTGTCCGGGACAAAGGAAGTGCTTTGTCGCGTGGTGCTTCTAGACAAGGAAGAAATCGGCCCGGGAGAAGAGGGACTTTGTGAGTTTATTTTGGAAGAGGAAACGGTATTTAAGAGGGGTGATCGTTTTATTCTCCGCTTTTACAGTCCGGTGGAAACCATCGGAGGCGGCATGGTACTTGAACCCAATGCCAGAAAGAAGAAGCGCTTCTCGGACGATGCCATTCAGGAACTTTTAAGTAAGGATAAGGGCTCTTTAGAAGATGTACTGGAAACCCTTCTTCGAGAAGAACTGGAAACCTTGTATACGATTCCGGCTCTCGCAAAGCGAATTTCCCACTCAAAGGAAGAAATAGAGCCCGCCATGGAGAATCTGATTCGGGAAGAGCGCGTTTTCCCTGTCACCGTGCAAAAGGAGCGCTATTTTCTGCATAAGGAAAATGCGTATATCCTCGGCACGGAAATGGAACATGTACTGGAAGCTTTTTATAAAAAGCATCCCTATCGAATCGGCATTCCGAAGGCGGAGATGCGCGAAAAGCTCTTAAAGAACAGTAAGCAAAACCTCTTTGATGCTTGCATGTCCTTTATTTCCGGCGTGCGTTTGGAAGGAGAATATCTGCTCCTCAATGACAGAACGGATTTTAAGGACGAAACCTATCAAAAAATTGAGAAAAATATTGTAGATGCGCTTTCCGAAGCCGGCTTTATGCTTCCCCGTGTGGAAGAACTCTGACCGAAAGAAAGCGAAGGAAGAGGACTTCCTCGACATTCTGCAAAACTTGGTAGTGGAAGGGCAGCTTGTAAAGGTCGGAGAGGATCCTGAGCTTCTAATCTTAAAAGAGAATCTTGACAAGGTGGAAGATTATCTTAGGACCTATTTTTCGGAAAATGAGGTACTCGGCATTGCAACCTTGAAGGATCAGTTTGGAACGAGCAGAAAGTGCGCTAAAGCACTGATTCAGTACTTTGATAAGGTGAAGATGACGAAGAGAGTTGCGGGAGAGGCGGAGAGAGTGGCCGGCCCGGAGCTGAATCATCAATAAGCGTTTATCTATTCTCCCCTGTCCTTTTTGTAAAGTCGCTCTCGCTCGGGCTACGACATAGCGGTACTAAATTCGCACATCGCTTTGCTTGTGCTCATTAAGTACCGATGTCTTCGCACGCTTTACAAAAAAGGATAGGGGAGAATGAGAAATCAAAATACATATTTATAAATTCATTTCCATAAGAGAGGGGGATTCTATGGAAGAAGAAAAGGACACAAAATATTCTTGTCTGATTTACGGGGATTCTTTAACTTACGGCTATCTTCCTAATGACAAACATCAGGACTTACGACTTCCGGAAGAGAAACGTTATACCACAGTTATAATGAAAGCCTTCCCGGAAATTCAATTCTTCGTGCATTCGAAGGTAGGGAGATGCATTCCCTATCTTCCTTTTGAATGGGAGGAGTTTAAGGGAGCCTGCAAGAACTGCACGAAAGAGGACTACCTGATTTTCTTTTTGGGAGTGAATGATTTCCTAAGCTATGGGCGTCCGGATATTCCAAGAGTCTTAAACCATCTAAAAGGCTTTTTTGAGGATTTTAAGAAAGAAAATATCCCTTTTTCTTCGGAAAATATTCTGTATATCTGCCCCCCGAGTCTGGACTTTAGGGAAGATAAGGCCTATTCGGCATTCAGCACCTTGGACGGGAAACTCAATGAAGCTTTAGAGGAGTATTGTGCATCGAAGGGGATTCATTCCTTTAATACCGGAAGGCTTTCTTTGGAAAAATTTCCGGACAGAGTGCATCTTACGGGAGAGGCACAAGTTGCTCTTGGAAAGGCAATCGAGGAACAAATAAGAAAGAATTGTTTCTTTTAAACTATTTAACCGAATAAAGAATAATCCAAGAAAAACATATTATAAAATTATATATGCTTATTTCTATCTTTTTTACTAAAAATCACTATAGACTATCCCTATAAATGAACCTATATTGTTGAAAAAGACTAGGAGTATAGATAAAATCTTAACAAATTCGAAATAAGATAAAACAATAAGGAGGCAGGATTCATATTCTTTCGTGGAAACCATTATCTTATTTCAGCAATATCTATATTTCCGGAAAGAAGAGTTGGTCCAATGACGGGGGAGGATTGACATACAGTCAATCACAATGTCTAAGCGATGAGGAGCTGATCTGAGATATTTCTTTAAAGAAAAAAGAGGGGATTTCAAAGAAAAGCGAATCTAGAAGAGGAGAAGAAAGATATGGAAGCATTAAATGCGATCATCAACAAAGGGAATGACTTTTTGTGGGGATTTTTACTTATCTTCCTTTTGTGCGGAACAGGAGTTTACTACACCATCCGACTGAAATTTATCCAGCTTCGTCGTTTTGGTGAAGGATTCAAATTGGTTTTTGGGCATTTCAATTTGAATGGTGAGAAGCATGACAGTGGAGAGATGTCTCCGTTCCAGGCTATTGCAACAGCTATTGCAGCTCAGGTTGGTACAGGAAACCTTGCCGGAGCGGCAACCGCAATCGTAAGTGGTGGACCCGGTGCTATTTTCTGGATGTGGGTTTCCGCATTCTTCGGCATGGCGACTATTTACGGAGAGGCAGTTCTTGCGCAGACCTACAAAGAGGAGAAGGCCGGACAGGTAACCGGTGGTCCGGTTTACTACATTAAAGCCGCTTTTAAGGGTGGCTTAGGTAAGGTAATGGCTGCAGCATTTGCTATTTTCATTACCTTGGCACTCGGCTTCATGGGCAACATGGTACAGTCCAATTCCATCGGCGCTGCATTTAAGGAAGTGTTCGCTGTAATGAATATCAATGTTCCCAGCATTGCTATCGGTATTTTCGTAGCCGCAATCGCAGCCTTCATCTTCTTCGGAGGTACAAAGAGACTGGCTTCCGTATTGGAGAAGATTGTTCCGATCATGGCAGGGATTTACATTGTTGGAGCTTTGATCTTTATCGTTATACATATTTCCGCACTTCCTGGAGCAATTGCATCCATCTTTATCGGTGCTTTCAATCCGCAGGCAGTAGTTGGCGCAGCGGCAGGAATTACGATTCGTCAGGCAGTGCGTTTTGGTGTGGCAAGAGGACTTTTCTCTAACGAAGCAGGTATGGGTTCTACACCGCATGCTCACGCAAGAGCAAAGGCAGAGTGCCCGGATGCACAGGGACTTTGCGCAATGGTGTCTGTTTTCATCGATACCTTCGTAGTATTGAACTTAACTGTTTTGGTTATCTTAACCAGTGGAATGCTTGGAACCATTGATCCGGATACAGAGAAAGTATTCACTGGAATCAGATTGACACAGCAGGCTTTCGTTTCCGGCTTTGGTATCTTTGGTCACTTCTTTGTAGCATTCTGTTTATTCTTCTTTGCATTCTCCACTGTACTTGGTTGGCATTTCTTCGGTGCAGTAAATATAGAGTATCTCTTTGGTAAGGCAGCAGTAAAGTTGTACTCCGCTATCGTAGTGGTTTGCATCATTATCGGAACAACCTTGAAGGTTAACCTGGTTTGGGATATGTCCGACTTCTTTAATGCTTTGATGGTAATTCCGAACGTACTTGCCTTACTGGCACTCTTTAATGTCGTTCAAAATACGAAGAAGATAGGAAAATAAAATTGCTTTAACTCAAACTTATGAAGGGGGAGAGTTTTAACAATACACAGATGGCAGCCCGTAAGGGCTGTCATCTTTTGATTCATAACGAGTATCGCTCGCAAAGCGTGCGGTATCTCGTTTATAAGTGCGCAAAGCGTGGGTTATAGGACAAAACGTGTTGATGAAAACCGCTCTACAGCTAGATAAATAAAGACTGTAGGGCGGTTCAATCTTTTTCAAAACAACTTTGAGGGTGGACAAAACGTGTTGATAAAAAAGCTGTAAGTCCCTGTGCAGTAAAGGGGGATGATGGTTTATTCGTTTAAATGGTTTGCTTTGGATTTTGCGTGGGATTTTGTGTATCAAAAAAGGGCTGTAGAAATTTCTACAGCCCTTTACGGTTTAAAGTCTTAGGCTTTCTTCTCCTTTGGAAGAATAATGTTCAAGAATACTGCGATGATGGTAGCCAATACTACAGGAGACTTTCCGAAAATCATGGTAAAAGAACCGGGGAACAGTTCCAGAGAAGCCGGAGCCTGTGCAATACCTACACCGATAGCTGCTGCCAAACCTACGACGGTAGTGGAACGAGCAGTCAAAGGTTCCTGTGTAATCAACTTAATTCCGGTCATAGCAATGGTGGAGAACACGGTGATGGTTGCTCCTCCGAGTACACACTGCGGAATAGTGGTAAGCAATGCAGAGAACTTAGGACAAAGACCGCAAGCTAAGATAAACAGTCCTGTTGTTGCAAAGACTTTTCTTGCTACTACCTTGTTGGAAATAACAATACCCACGTTTTGAGAATAGGTTGCTGTGGGAAGTCCTCCAAAGAAAGAAGTTAAGAAGTTCGTTGCACCGTATGCAATGATACCGCCACGAAGCTCGTCATCACTCGGCTCTCTGTTGAAACCTCCCATAGTGGTTGCGGTGAAGTCTCCGATTGCCTGAATGGAGTTAATAGCAAAAAGCAAACCGATAGAAATACAAGCAGGTGCATTAAAAGATACACCAAAGGGTAAAAGGTGAGGTAAGGCAAACCAGGAAGCTGTTCCGATTTTATCAAAGGAGATCATTCCGAAGCCTAAAGCTACAAGATATCCCACTACCATTCCTAAGAGGATGGAAGCTAACTTGAATATCCCCTTTCCAAAGATGCTAAAGCACATTACAGCCACTAATGTAATCAATGCTACCAGCCAGTTCTGCCAAGATCCGTAGTACAAAGCCGGATTAATGGTAATTCCTTTTTCGGCAAGGGGTTTGCATTCTGTTGGCTACTCCGCCGGCCATATAGTTTACTGCTGTAGGATACAGCGAAAGTCCAATGGTAAATACTACTGTTCCGGTAATGAGTGGCGGGAAAAACTTACGAATACTCTTTACAAACAATCCTACAATGACAGCAACAATACCACCCACCATCATGGCACCTACAATAGCTCCAACTCCGCCGCCGTCTTTTGCAATAGCCTGCATACTGGGAAGATAAGCAAAGCTGATTCCCAAAATCATCGGAAGTCCTGCTCCGAATGCTCCCTTTTTAATAGGAAAGAGCTGGAAAAAAGTACAAAAAGCTGACATGGTTAGAGAAGCCTGAATCAAGATGATTCGTTGTCCGATTTCTAAACCTGCTACATTCGAGATGATGATTGCCGGGGTTACACAGCCGATAATCATCGCTACCAGATGCTGAAGCGCCAAGGATATGGTGGGTGCCATAGCCGGCTTTCCATCCCATTTAAATAACTCGTCCATTTTGTTTTGTTCTACATTCATACAGCCCCTCCTGACCAAAAATGATATTATGGAAACAAAATATTTTTTGACTAAATAATACTAGCTAAAAAGACCATGAAATACAACTTGGCAAAACCTACAGATTTTGATTTATGATTTTGTATAATTTTATTAATTCAAAAATTATTTTTATATTAAGAATAAATATTAAAATATTTTAGAGTGTAAATAAATTTTGCACCAAACAAGAGAAAAATGTAAAAAAGAGAGAAAAAGAAATGTTTTGCCTCTGCCTTTTCTCTCTCTCATTTTTGGCTATTTTTGACTTTTCGTCTCGGGTTATGTATATAGTAGCCAATGAAATAGAAAATGTAAAATTGATTTTAGCTATATTGCTAAGTGTTATAGGTAAATCATATAAACAGCTGATTTTGAGTAAAAAGAACTGAGAAAAATAATTAAAAGTACAAAGATTATAGATTTTATACATAAAAATAAAGGGAAAAGTAATCTCTGCAGCGCTCCCTGTCGATACTCATAGAAGTTGGCTATAATTACCCTGTTTTGGTTGATTTAACAAAGGATTACGTTAAAATATAAACAAAGGTATGACGCCTGAATGCTGTTTTTTATACTGAATAAAAAACAAGATATATCCAGAGAGAGTGAAAACCACCGAAGAGGCAAGTTGCTTATCGCAATGAATCTTTCAGGTAAAAGGATGGATATATTGGGGACTCTGAATCGAAATGAAACAGGGTTGTGGGAATGGTATTTCTCCGACCCTGTTTTTTGTTTCTCTGTAAGGAAAGGAGAAAGAAGATGAAGAGCTTGGTGATTGTTACAAACAACCCGCTTGTGAAAGAGAATTTTCCTAAGAAGTATCCGAATACGGAGGTGGAAATTGATTTTCGCGAAATCTCGTTTATGGATATTTTACGAGGAGTAAGGGATATGGTGCATATGGGAGGGAAGATTTTGACTCACCCTCTGGACGGTTCCATTAAACCGAATGAAACTCCGTATGAGTCCGTTCTTTTAGATAAGACTCCGGATGAAGGCTTTGATATGAAATCTCTGGATTTGATTGAATATGCCTTAAATACCTGTGAAAAATTCGAGGAAAAGGATCGAATTCATGCAGAAGAAGTGCAGAAGGATTTTCAGACCCTGGACTGGACGCTTTTAGACAGCGGATTAGAGTCGCTTATGTTGCATAATTAACATAAAGTTTTTTAAAGGAGGTAGCAAAAGTGAAACTGGAATTAGGTAAGATTTTCATCAAGGACATCCAGTTCGCAGACACAACCGAGATCAAGGACCATGTTCTCTATGTGTCGAAGAAGGAACTTACGGAGGTCTTCCTTACTGAAGAAAAGATTAAGGAAGTAGAATTCGACATCGCTAAACCGGGCGAGTCTGTTCGTATCACTCCTGTTAAGGATGTTATTGAGCCAAGAGTAAAGGTTGAAGGAAAGGGCGGCGTTTTCCCGGGAGTTATTTCTTCTGTTGAAACAGTCGGCTCCGGTAAGACCTACTGCTTAAAGGGTATGGCTGTAGTTACTGCAGGACCGATCGTTGGTTTCGAGGAAGGAATCATCGACATGACAGGTCTTGGCGCAGAGTACACCCCGTTCTCGAAGACTCTCAACTTAACTTGTGTATGTAAGCCGGTTGAGGGTACAGAAGCTCACGCTTACGAGCAGGCTGTACGTATGGCAGGTCTTAAGACTGCTACATTTATTGCTGAGAAGGCAAAAGAGTTAACTCCGGACGAGACTAAGGTTTACGAGACTTTGGATCTTATTGAAGGTGCAAATGCTTATCCGAATCTTCCGAGAGTTGGTTATGTACAGATGTTACAGTCTCAGGGACTTCTGCATGACACCTATGTATACGGTGTAGATGCGAAGAAGATTCTTCCGACCATTCTTTATCCGACAGAGGATATGGATGGTGCTATCATTTCCGGAAACTGCGTATCCGCTTGTGATAAGAACCCGACCTATGTTCATGAGAACAACCCGGTTATCGAGGACCTGTTTGAAGAGCATGGTAAGACCATCAATTTCGTGGCACACATCATTACCAACGAGAACGTTTACCTCGCTGATAAGGAGCGTTCCTCCAACCAGACAGCAAAGCTTTGTAAGATGCTTCACTTAGATGCGGTAATCGTCACCGAGGAAGGATTCGGAAACCCGGATACAGACCTTATTATGAACTGTAAGAAGATTGAGGCTGAGGGTATCAAGACCGTTATCGTTACCGACGAATACGCAGGAAGAGACGGAAAGTCTCAGTCCCTTGCAGATGCTGACGTAGCGGCTTAACGCACTCGTAACCGCTGGAAACGCAAACCAGCTGATTACTCTTCCGAAGCTCGATAAGTTAATCGGTACATTGGATTATGTGACCAAGATTGCAGGTGCAAGTGATACAACACTTAAGCCGGACGGATCTTTGGAAGTAGAGTTACAGGTTATTACCGGTGCAACTTCCGAGGTAGGATTCAATAAGCTTAGTGCAAGATAAGGAGAAAGAAATGGGAAAATTAAGAGTTGTACAATATATTAACCAGTTCTTCGCTCAGGTAGGTGGAGAGGATAAGGCTGATTATCCAATGGAGTACCATGAGGGTGCCATGGGACCGGGACTTGCATTTCAGCAGGCTTTCGGTGATGAGGCTGAAATCGTGGGAACTATCGTTTGCGGAGACAGCTTCTTTGGTGAGAATACAGACAAGGTAAAGCCGGAAATCTTAAAGAAGGTTGCTGAGCTTAAGCCGGATTTATTCATCGCAGGACCTGCATTTAATGCCGGCCGTTATGGATTTGCCTGCGCAACCATTGCTATGGCTGTTCAGGATGAGTTACATATCCCGGTAGTAACCGGTATGTATGTAGAGAACCCGGGTGCTGATGAGGCAAAGAGCAAGATCTACATTGTTTCCACGAAGAACAGTGCAGCCGGAATGAGAGATGCCGTTAAGAAGATGGCTCCCTAGGCTTAAAGATTGCTCGCGGAGAGAAGATCGGTTCTTCCAAGGAAGAGGGATATATCCCACAGGGAATCCGTGTAAACTTCTTCGAAGAGGAGAGAGGATCCAAGCGTGCGGTTAAGATGCTTCTTGCTAAGATTGCAGGCAAGGAATTTACCACAGAGTATCCGATGCCTTCCTTCGACCGCGTAGATCCGATGCCTGCTGTTAAGGATCTTTCCAAGGCTACTATCGCTTTAGTTACTTCCGGCGGTATCGTTCCGAAGGGAAATCCGGACCACATCGAGTCTTCCAATGCTACTCGTTACGGCGAGTACAATATTGCAGGGGTAAATGATCTTACTGCCGAGACTTACGAGACCGCTCACGGCGGATACGACCCCAGCTATGCAAACGAAGATGCAGACCGCGTTCTTCCTGTTGACGTATTGAGAGATATGGAAAAGGAAGGAAAGATCGGAAAGCTTTACGATTACTTCTATACCACAGTTGGTAATGGAACAGCGGTTGCTTCTGCTAAGAAGTTTGCTGATGAAATCGGTGCAAAACTGAAGAAAGACCATGTAGATGCGGTCGTTCTGACCAGCACGTGAGGAACCTGTACACGTTGCGGTGCAACGATGGTTAAGGGTATCGAAGCTACAGGAATTCCTGTTGTGCATGTATGTACAGTTACACCTATCTCTATGACAGTAGGTGCTAACCGTATCGTTCCGGCGATTGCTATTCCGCACCCGCTGGGCAATCCTTCTTTAAAGCCTGAAGAAGAGAAGGCATTGAGAAGAAAGATTGTAGAGAAGGCATTAAACGCACTCACTATCGATGTAGACAAGCAGACTATCTTTAAGTAAAGATCGCTTTGTCATAAGATGATGAGTAATTGATAAAGTTTCAATACACTTTAAAAGTGTAAGTTCAATACTGAAGTTTAACTCTGTATTGAACTAAACGAATTTAGAGGGCAGAAAGCCCTGCCCCTTTTGAATTCCGAAGCAACAGGTGGGCAATGAGAAAGACTTAGTAACAGAGCTCAATAGAAAGAAAAATTTTTGTTTTTGGCTATTTTTTTATGGATAGTATCTCTAAAGGGAAAATACAAAAGGAAGCACTAGGAAGTTTTCTTTCCAAGACCTTTGTTTGGTGTATAATAGAAATACTATTTTGACTTCGGGTTCTACTGCTTTTGCAGAAAAAATAAAGAATAAAGCATAGGGAAGGAGATTCAAAAGACTATGTCAAAGCTGTATGATGTTTTGATTTTAGGTGCCGGTCCGGGGGGACTTGCAGCAGGCCTTTATGCAGGTAGAGCAAGACTCTCCACTTGCATTATCGAAAAGGGACAGGATGGAGGACAGATTGCTATCACGGATTCCATCGAAAACTATCCGGGACAGATCGTAGAGGGAGAGTCCGGACCGTCTCTGATTAAGAGAATGACAGAGCAGGCTGAGCATTTTGGTTGTGACCGTGTACACGATACGATTAAGTCTGTAGAGTTGGAAGGGGATGTAAAGAGACTTGTCGGTGTGAATGGAACGTATGAAGGTAAGACCTTGATTATTGCTACAGGAGCGAATCCCCGTCCTATCGGATGTAAGGGAGAGCAGGAATTCCTTGGTAAGGGTGTTTCCTACTGTGCAACCTGTGATGCGAATTTCTTTGAAGACCTTCCCGTATTCGTCGTAGGTGGAGGAGATTCCGCTGTAGAAGAGGCTATGTATCTGACGAAGTTTGCAAGCTCCGTGACGCTCATTCACAGAAGACATGAGTTAAGAGCGGCAAAGTCCATTCAGGAAAAGGCTTTCAAGAACGAGAAGCTTCATATCATGTGGGATACCGTTGTAGAGGAGCTTTCCGGAGACGATATCTTACAGAAGATTAAGGTAAAGAACGTGGTTACCGGAGAAGAGCAGGTGCTGGAAGCCAGTGAAGAAGACGGTATGTTCGGTATCTTCGGTTTCATCGGAAGAATCCCGACTACAGAGCTTTTCCAGGGAACGAATCTCAAAATGGATGAAAGAGGATATATTCCTACTGATGAAGATATGCATACCAATATCCCCGGTGTATTTACCGTAGGGGATGTTCGTGTGAAGAGCTTAAGACAGGTTGTGACCGCTGCCGCTGACGGTGCGATTGCTGCTACACAGGTAGAGAAATATCTGAACGAGATGGAGTAAGCCGTTTTTTGCTGATTCTGCTTTTCCAAGCGCAGAAAATAATTCTGTAACTGTATATTTTATATCTATAAAGGAGGAATTATGTTAGAGGTTAATAAGGACAATTTTGAAGAGGAAGTTTTGAAGGCTGAAGGCTATGTATTCGTAGACTTTTTCGGAGACGGATGTGTACCTTGTGCAGCACTGATGCCTTTCGTACATGCTTTAGCCGATCAGTATGAAGGAAAGCTGAAGTTCACTTCCTTAAATACAACAAAGGCAAGAAGACTGGCAATCGGCCAGAAGATTCTCGGACTTCCGGTTATGGCGATTTATAAGGATGGCCAGAAGGTCGAAGAATTAGTTAAGGATGCTGCAACAGAAGAATCCATTAAGACAATGGTGGAGAAGTACGTTGCAATGAATGCCTAAATTTAAACCGCGTATTTGGCATTTTGCCATTACGATATAAACTTTTCAAGAAAGGAGAGAAGAGATGGCTATTTTAAAGGGTAAAAAAGTAATCATCATCGGAGACCGTGACGGTGTTCCAGGACCAGCTATTCAGGCTTGTGTTGAGACTGCCGGCGGAGAAGTAGTTTTCGCTTCCACTGAATGCTTCGTTTGAACGAGCGCAGGCGCAATGGATTTGGGAAAAATCAGAGAGAGTAAAGGATTTTTGCTGAGAAGTTCGGACCGGAGAATCTGGTTGTAGTTCTTGGCGCTGCTGAGGGAGAGGCTGCAGGACTTGCAGCAGAGACCGTTACAGCAGGTGATCCTACCTTCGCAGGTCCATTGACAGGGGTCCAGCTTGGACTCACAGTATATCACGTTTGCGAACCGGATCTTAAAGCAGAGTTTGATGAGGCCGTTTATGACGACCAGGTCAGCATGATGGAAATGGTTTTAGATGTTGATGACATCGTAAATGAAATGAACAATATTCGTTCCGAGTATTGTAAGTACCTTTTAAAAAATAGGGGAGCTTTTTCGCCCCTTTTTCTATTACGAAAAAAATTGAGAAAAAATAGCAAAAATCTCTTAGTTTCTTTCATCTTAGTCACGATATGACAAGTTTAATTCTTTAAAAGAGGGAATCAATATGAATAGTATTATTAAAGGCGTAGGTTATTGCTTAAATTACACACCGGGACTGATGTTACAGCATGGTTCCACTATTGCTACGGAAAGAGTGGTAAATCCGGACGGAGATTTCTTAAAGGAGATGGGAAAGCATGTTCGTTCCTTTGAGGATTGTGTGGCATATTGGCCAAATCAGGTTTATATCGGAAACAAGACTCCGGAAGAGTTGAAAGGAGTGGAGTTCCCTTATTATGATAAAAAGGTAGAAGGGGCAAGCCGTTACGGAAAGTTCGGTGAAATCATGCCGGAGGCGGAGTTCCTGCTTCTTGCACAGGCTTGTGACTGCTTTGAAGTTGTATATATAGAGAAGGGCTTTGTGGCTCAGCATAAGCCGGAGCTGGCAAAGGATCCCGTTATAACCGAGGAAATCTTAAATCGTGTGACAGAGGGTGCAGAGCTTTCCGAAATTCAGGGCTTTGTAGACAGACACGAGGCGGAGCCGTTGTTCTATGAAGGCAAGCTTATAGGCTGTGTAAAGAGAGCACACGATATCGATGTTAACTTATCTGCTGAAGTAATGCTAGAGAACATCATGAATAAGGCAAGCTCCGTTCTTGCTATCTTACATTCCTTAAAGCACTCCGGCGTAAATGCCAATGAAATCGAGTATGTTATCGACTGCTCCGAGGAGGCCTGCGGTGATGTAAACCAGCGTGGTGGCGGAAACTTCGCAAAGGCTGCTGCTGAAATTGCGGGACTTATGAATGCAACCGGCTCCGATGCGAGAGGCTTCTGTGCAGGTCCGTCTCATGCCATGATTGAAGCTGCCGCTTTGGTTAAGGCAGGTGCTTTCCATACGGTTGCAGTAATCGGTGGAGGTTGTGTACCGAAGCTTGCCATGAACGGTAAGGATCATGTAAAGAAGGAGCTTCCGATGCTGGAGGATTGTCTTGCTTCCTTCTGTATTATTGTTTCTGAAAACGACGGAAAGTCCGCTGAGATTAACCTTGACATCATTGGTCGTCATACCGTAGGAACCGGTGCTGCTCCGCAGAACGTTATCGGCTCCCTTGTAGCTGATCCGCTTGAGCGTGCAGGTTTTACCGTTAATGATATTGATAAGTTCTCTCCGGAGATGCAGAACCCGGATATTACCAAGCCTGCCGGAGCAGGAGATGTTCCCATGGCTAACTATAAGATGATTGCCGCTCTTGCAGTAAAGAAGGGATGGCTCGATAAGGCTGCTTTAAATGAGTTTACCGAGGAAAAGGGTCTTGTAGGATTTGCTCCAACACAGGGACATATTCCTTCCGGTGTACCTTTCGTAGGATTTGCAAAGGAAGATATTGAAGCAGGAAAGATGAACAAGGCTATGATTATCGGTAAGGGATCACTCTTCCTTGGAAGAATGACAAACCTCTTTGACGGTGTTTCCTTCATTATCCAGAAAAATACCGGAAAGGGAACAGGAGCGGTTTCAGAGGAAGAAGTTCGTTCTATGATTGCAAAGTCCATGAAGGATTTTGCAGCTTCCATTTTGGGAAATCAGGAATAAGAAAGGAAGGGTAGAATGGCTAAGGAAATTAAAGAGCTGATTGCCGATACCTTTTTAGCCATGGCAGAGGGCTTAGAGACCGGTTCCTTCGGGAAGAAGCCTCGTATTGCTTTAACAGGTATGGGTTCCGAGCATGGAGAGGAAAACTCTATGCAGGCTGCAGTAGCTGCGGCAAAAGACGGAGTTGATGTAGTTTACATCGGTTCCTTAAAGAATGAATTAGTAGAAACAATTGAAGTTCCTGATGATGAAGCAGGACACGACAAGATGGATGAACTTCTCAGTGAGAAGAAAATCGACGGTGCCGTGACCATGCACTACCCGTTCCCACTAGGCGTTTCCACTGTGGGGCGCGCCGTAACACCGGGTATCGGTAAGGAGATGTTTATTGCGAATACTACCGGTACATCCAGTACGGATCGTATCGAAGGTATGGTGAAGAATGCCATTTACGGCATCATCACTGCAAAAGCTTGCGGTTATCAAGAGCCGACCATCGGTATCTTAAATGTAGACGGCGCAAGACAGACGGAGAAGGCTTTAAAGAAGCTTCAGGCGAACGGTTATCCGATCCATTTTGCAGAGTCTTCCCGTTCCGACGGAGGCTGTGTAATGAGAGGAAACGATGTCCTTCGTGCTACAGCGGATATCCTGGTTACCGATTCCTTAACAGGAAATGTGCTTTCCAAGATGCTTTCCTCCTTTACAACAGGCGGATCATTTGAGGCACAGGGCTTCGGCTACGGACCCGGTATCGGAGAGAACTATGAGAAGCTTGTTATGATTATTTCTCGTGCTTCCGGTGCTCCGGTAGTGGCAAATGCACTTCGTTTTGCCGGAGAGCTTGTTAAAGGTAAGGTTTTTGAAGTGGCGAAGGAGGAGTTTAAGAAGGCTAAGAAAGCCGGATTGGACGATATTCTTACCGAGATTCGGGAGGCCAATAAGCCAAAAGATAGCAGTGAGGATGTAAAGGAGCCGCCAAAGGAAATCGTTACCGCTGCAGTTTATGGAATCGAGGTTACCGACCTTGATGATGCAGTTCGTTGCCTTTGGAAGCTTGGAATCTACGCAGAATCCGGAATGGGATGTACCGGACCGATTGTCCGTGTATCCGAGGCGAACTTGGAGAAGTCCGAGGCAGAGCTTAAGGCTAAGGGATATATTGGGTAAAGTAAAGAGATAGATTGCTTAATGCGTTGAATGAGTTGAGCTTAGCTTTGTGAGAGTTCCTGTAAAAACAATAAGATTTTTACAACTCTGTTGGCGGAATATTCATTAAGAATAAGATAAGTGTAGCTGCAAGTCTTGTATGTATACTTGCAGCGCACTTATTTTTATACAAAAACTAAAAGAAAAAGCTGTTATTTAACATATTGTTGGATTATTTGTGATAAGATGAGTAAAATCTTGGTAAAAGGAGTTAAGAGGGTATGAATAAAGTGGGTATAGTTCCATCCAGCAATCTTTTGGAGACGGATAACCCCTACCATGACCGTTCCAATTTCATAGAGCTTTACACAAGACGCATTATGGAAAATAGGGGACTGCCGCTAGGCATATTAAATGTAGACGGTTTTCTTTCGGAAGAGGTACTGGAACTTTGCGACAGTTTCTTGATTTGCGGAGGAAAACGCATTTTTCCGTACCACTTTCAGGTAATAGACTATGCGCTTAGAAGCGGAAAAAGACTTCTTGGCGTCTGCCTCGGTATGCAAGCCATACACAGCTATTTTATAGCGAAAAAAGAGCGGGAGAAGAGGCCGGGAAAGAGTATTCTGGAAGTATATTCGGAGATGAAGAAGGAAAAGTACTTCTTTGTGGAGCCGGTAAAAGAGCATTGGAAATTAAATCCGAATCGGGGTGAGGAAAACCTCGTTAAGCATAAAATCGTGCTTTCCGAGAGCGCGGTTCTTCGGAAGTATTTTCCGGAAAAGGAGATAGAAGGCGCAAGCATGCATAATTATCGAATCACAGAGCCTTCCGAAGAGCTGAAGGTCGTGGGGTATAGTGAGGATGGAACGATTGAGGCGATTGAGTATGGAGAAAAAATACTGGGAATTCAGTTTCACCCGGAAATTGATCGTAGCTTCCCGGGGATTTTTCGATTTTTGACAGAAGACTGAATTACAATTAGGCAGTAGGATAAAGCATCCTACTGTTTTTTTGATCGAGGTATCGTTCGCAAAGCGTGCAATATCTCGTTGGATTTTATCTGCTTGTATATACTTGACGGATACTGTAT
>BNJS01000581.1_pt1 | contig 19438 bp, 27 predicted proteins | sample 8540461 | NCBI WGS metagenome assembly BNJS01 (sample SAMD00202454, study PRJDB9452) | human saliva metagenome | isolation source: human saliva | place: Japan | reverse complement strand
GTGCAGATAAACGAAACGGCTCTTGTTACAATATCGAGGATGTTGGTTTGACTGCCAACAGCAAAACAAGTACAAAACGGCTAAAGGTAGCAGGTGTTGAAGCGCGCAACAAAGCTGCGACTTGCTGAACGAGCAGACAATACCTCGGACTAAAAACATCATCGAGGCTGTGACTGGTAAAAACAATCTTGTCACGTCAGCAAAAACCGGAGTTTGCAAAAGTAAGTACATATGCTGCTGGCATCCACCTGTGCTTTTATAAAACAGGAGAGATAAAAGTAAAAAGAAGGCAGATTGGACACTTACTGCTGGCGCATTACAGATGGCTTGTTTACGCGTACAACTTGTTTGACTCGTAACCTGTGTTACTTGTCTGCTCAGTTTAACGTAAAATTCAGTTGACTCAGACTCGTCGACTCGTCAACTTACCTACTGCAGACTCCTATGTGTCCGTTTTCAGCATGAATTTTAACATTATGAGTGCCATTTTTATCCACCAGCCGCTCACCCTACCGCAAAATCGATTCTCGCGAGGGTTGCTTTTCGGTGCAAAAAGCAACGCATGTGACGCAGCCAAAATGAGTATTTATTTCAAAAACACCATCATTTGCACCCATTTCAGACTGTTGCCGCTTCAAATGGCAGTGCGTTTTGCTGCTAAATGCAGTGCAATATGGCGCTAAACGCAGTGCATTTTGGTGACTAAACGCAAAGGTGAAAAATGGTGCTCAAACGCGGTGCAAAAGTGCTGCTACCGCAGATGCAAAGCATAAACATCCACAGCAATTGTATAAACAAGTACCCTGCATTTGAACCATGAAAAACATGGCACAAGGGAAAAACAACTCATTAAAAGAGATAGTTTAGGGGCTAAATACAGCTTTTGGGGGTTGAGAAAAGCGCAAAGCGGCAACCAAACTAGAAAGGCAAAGTGGTGCAAATGCCGGAGCCTTCTGACGTGGACTAGAAATGCGATTTGCTGCAAAATGCGGCAAATCACGCTTATTCCCAGGCTGAGTTTTCGCTCTAGAATGGTGTGTGAGAGAACGACACCCTGTTTTGCATATGTGCCAGATTTTTAAAGTTGGTGAGTTTATGAGGTTGTAAGTTGGTGAGTTTATAAGTTTTGAGTATGAGGCTGTAAAGTTGGTGAGGGTTTGAGTTTATGAGGTATGTGAGTTGGCAGGGTTTGTCAGGTTTTGAGTTTGTGAGGGCTGTAAGTTGGTGAGGCTGTGTAAGTTGATGAGAGTTTGAGTTTATGAGGGTTGTAAGTTGGCGAGTTATACTCAGTTTTTGAGTTTATGAAGGTTTCGGTGTTAGTAAGTTCATGACGAACCTAATCGTAAACTAACAAACTTATTAACTCACAATTACTGACTACCAAAACTTCAAAACTTACACTCTCACAACTCGTGAGTCAAAAACTTACACCCTCTGACTCACATAAACTCGAAAGTCCCTCACCATAACTTACAACCTCATAAACTCACCAACTTACAAACACAAAACTAATCAACTCACAGACTTGAAACCCTCACATTCTATCCCATGTATATTTGCAGTGATAAAACGTTATATCAATGGAAACCATGCCTGCGGTACGTCCGTTAGAAACCCTGTACACCCTCGCGTTGCTTCTGGTCAGCGCGACGTTTTATCGTGCAGCCCTCGCGCCCATGCCCCTTTTGCAGAGTGGCATTTTGTGGGAGTCAGTGCGCACGTGGACAAAGCTGGCCGTTACGCGATGGTGCCACATCCCAAACGTGCAGATTGTAGCCGTGCGCACGCGATGTCTGGGCGAAGCCGCAGAAAGAGGCTGCAGCATTCCGGTGAACAACTAGGCCAGCCACGTCCCACCGCAGATGGGGCGACGCTACTATCATCAGCTTATGCACAGCAACGAGGGATTAAACCTCGTTTGACGTGACTGACTGGCTCGCACGTGCCGATGGCCTCGCATGCCATGCACTGCGAGCAAATGATAGTGGCCGTGGAAGTGCCTGCCGCCCTAACTCTCGACGACATTTGGCGGTGGTAGACACAGCCGAACGCACACAACAACACTGCATGATGCTTGAAAACGCTGTGTACGATCATTTTAGAAATGTGCCGTTATGCGCGAAGATGGTTCGTGAGGGTCTGTTCGGCAGGAGTGGTGCATGTCGAAGAGTGGTTATAGCACATCCCAGCTGGGCGCGTTGGACACCCTGGCGCATGGAACGCCAACCGCCTTACCTGCTGGCGATGTCTATCCCACACACAGCAGCGGCGGCGACTGCCTGTCAGCGCACAGAACATCCACCGCACCGACCACGCCCACTACCTCACCGCGTGCACACCGCCCCTTTCTCTGGGCAAAGGGAGGTGCGTATGAAGAGGTGATGGGAAAAGCCTGCGACAGCTTTGCCCAGCGGCGACCAAACGTCTACCATGATACGCACCATGAAGGGCAAAAACAGTCGCTCATACAGCATAACGTGATGACACCGCGGCCATATAGCCGCATGTTTCAAATGGTTGGCACATGTGGTGTGCGGCAAAATATCCTATCCACGAAGTGCTACTTAGCCCCGATGCAGCCACTAAAGTGGGCCTTGATACTGCCGAAGACAACACGCCTTTTGAGCACTTCGCAAATAGAAACGTTGCTCAATCGCTATGCCCCACCCTTTTCGGCCCAAACTATTAGTATGGCCAAGCAGCTCGACTCGCGCGGCGGCATGTCTTATTTTATGGACTTACGCCTGGCCCAATGCCTGCAACAAGGCTTGCCACTAGACATGGACGTGTACGACTTAGCGGAATGGTGTTGCATTGCCGAACTCTCAAAACTATCTATCGAGCATGGATCAATGCCCGTAATGATACCCGACTTCACACGCCGCGAAGTATTGCGGTAAATCTTCGAGAGAAACCGGAGACATAGGAGGACATCGTAAACGATACCTTGTTTTAAGTCATAATATACAAGCCAAGTGAAAGAATACTCACCAACAAATCATTTTCTGAGACATAACCGCATTTTACCACCGATAAATGGTGAAGGGTTTCATTATTTATTGTATCTTTGTCCAGTATTTCGTACATGAGCGGAGTGTTTATCTTGATTTTGCATCACAAAGACAATAAACTCCTCTCAATTTCTGTAGAAATAATAAAAAGCCAAGACAACTTCAATAGAGTGAGAGGTGCACAATGAACAATAAATTAAAAATGATTTTGTTGTCGGCCCAAACGTTAATGCTGATGGGCTGCCCGATGATCGATAGCGAGAGTGAAAACATAAAAATCGTTAATCGAAGTGATAAGGAAATCTGTTTCCAGGTCAACTCGCTTACGTATCCTTTTGCGAATGAAGATACATTGCTACAAAGCCAATTTCCTATCTGCGGAATAAAGCCCAGGACACACTATTTATGTTCTGCAGCTACAAATTCAGATTGGAGGAGGGAACTGCATAGATGTAGGTTTTTGCAAATCCTTATAGTTGAAAATGGTGACGACTGTAAATATTTTAAAGCGCCAAAAGACGACCCTACGAAAGTATGTGCCTGTGGTGTACGTTATCACCTGTCGGTAAAAAGACTTGGATCGACTGCATTTGGACTGTGACTTATCCGCCAACAGAGGAAATGAAAAGGATTTAACATGTGGCCACCTTATAAGAAATAGGTGTGGCATACTGGTAGCTATAATCTGTTCATGAAGAAGTGTGCAAGCGAAGAAGAAATCGCAACACTTCTTTGTGGACAGATGATTGGTTTATTGAAGTCATCTAGACTTTTTCCCTCTTTCTTATCTTTTTCAGAAAAATCAGTATAAATGCGATATAGTTCCATCCCTCCCAACTGGTTTGTGTGGTATCGAACCTGTTGAGCACGCTCTCTGTAGGAGTCCATCCACGCATTGGTCCTTTCAATGCTTTGTCCAGTACTTCGTACATGAGAGGAGTGTTTATCTTGGTTTTTACAGTACAAAGATAATAGACTCCTCTCAATTTGTAGAGATTTAAAAAGTCTAGATGACTTCATCATTATGATGGTACGGATATAATAATGAATCCGTTAAGACACATCATTTTTGACTCTTTGTATCAGTGGATTGTATATAATAACAAGTAACTTATATGAGACGAAGATTCTATTTTACGCATTCAGTACTCATTTGTCTATGCCTCACCTCATGCTCGGGCATATTCCGTACTACGTATTACACTACGGATACGGCAGGATGGAAGAAGTTGAAACCTTGCTCAGAAGGCGGTATAACTTACACTTATGATGTTACGCCAGACATGGTTATACTTAATGTGAGAGGACCAGGTACTTCTGCAATTTCCGTGGGGCCAATATTTTTCCCCTTTGCTTTCCCCACATGCCTTCAGTTTTGGGTAAAAGAAGAATCAGAGCTGATAGTAGCTGCAACGCTTTATATGAACCAATCAGGTACAATTTATCCACAGAGCATTCGCTTTACGGATAACGAGGGGTACATGATGACTCCCACAATGATAGAAAGTCTAGATATAGTTCACGAACAAGACATAACAAAGCTAGACTCTACTGCTATCGTGCAGGGCATAAAGACGAGCGGGGCGATAAGGTTGCGTTGGCATTTTAGGGGGAAACAAGCAAAGAAGAAGGAATTTTGCGTATTGATAGATACCCTAACAATTACCGGAAAAGATGGCAAACCGTTACTTATTCGGTTCCGACGCAAAACAGTATATGAGTACATTCCATTCTTTGGTCATTGATGCTTAATAAAAGTCGGTGGCTTTATATACTGAAGTCATCTAGACTTTCTCTCTTTCTTATCTTTTTCAGAAAAATCAGTATAAATGCGATATAGTCCCATCCCTCCCAACTGGTTTGTGTGGCATCGAACCTGTTGAGCACGCTCCTGTACAGAGTCCATCCACGCATTGGTCCTTTCAATGCTGTATCTCTCCTTGTAAAGCAGTTCATCAAGCAACTCGCCATCTCTGCACATTCCTCTCCGCTTATTGAAGGCCACGTTTGGGAACACCTCCCTGCCGATGGCAATCCCGCCTGAATTGTGCAGAGTCAAAACCGCATCTGCATTGAGAAAGAGCCCCGATACGGACAAGCCTGAGTCCTCAATACCTGCGAACAAGCCCTGAAGTACCTCGGAGATGCAGTGAAGGTCGTTGTGGAAACCCAAAACAGGCGTGGACATGGCAAGCGGTATGCCTTGCCGGTCTGTGACATAGATGGCATTGGTGGTCGTTCTTTTCTTGCGTCCTTGGTATCCACAGCACTCCCCACCGCGAAGCGTGGTGGTGTAGCTGCCGTCCAAATCCACACTGGACATGTCCAAAGAAAAGACCTGTGACGGCTCAATATCATGCCCCAAACCTTTTCCATTCGCCGTTCCTCGACCACTTGCAGAAATGGGCATACACGCTCTTGTAGCTCAAAACCCTCCCCGTGAAGATGGCTGAAACGGGAAGCATGTGCCACTGACAGCCCGTTTTCAACTTGTAGAGAATGCACTGAATGACCTCCACCAGGTCACTTTTTGTAACATAACCGCGTTTTGCCACCGACAAATATGGCAAGATCTCAGATTTTATTGTATCTTTGTCCAGTACTTCGTACATGAGAGAGGAGTGTTTATCTTGGTTTTTACAGTACAAAGATAATAAACTCCTCTCAATTTGTAGAGATTTAAAAGTCTAGATTACTTCATCATTATGATGGTACGGATATAATAATGAATCCGTTAAGACACGTCATTTTTGATTCTTTGTATCAGTGGATTGTATATAATAACAAGTAACTTATATGAGACGAAGGTTCTATTTTACGCATTCAGTACTCATTTGTCTATGTCTTACCTCGTGTGCGGGCATATTCCGTACTACGTATTACATAACGGAGACGCAAGGATGGAAGAAGGCAGATTATAATGGTGTGAACGACATAGCTTACACCAGCGATACCGCACCAGATTCGATTATGCTTAATGTAAGAGGACCAGGTGCAGCAATTTCAACAGGGCCATTATTCTTTCCCTTTGCCTTTCCCACATGCCTACTGTTTTGGATAAAACACTCCCCAGAGTTGAAGGTTGAAGCCAAATTCTACGTGTGTCAGCCATACACGATTTATCCACAAAGCATTCGCTTTACGGATAATGAGGGGAACATGATGACTCCCACGATGATAGAAAGTCTAGATATAGTTCACGAACAAGACATAACAAAGCTAGACTCTACTGCTATCGTACAGGGTATAAAGACGAGCGGAGCGATAAGGTTGCGTTGGTATTTTAAGGGGAAACAAGCAAAGAAGAAGGGTTTTAGCGTATTGATGGATGCCCCAGCAGTTAACGGAAAGGACGGCAAGCCATTGGTTATCTGGTTCAGACGCAAAACGGTGTATGAATATGTTCCGTTGTTTACCCATTGATGCTTGATAAAACTTGTGGCTCTTTCTTTTAAGAGGATTAAAGTAAATATGAAAAGGATATATTTATTTTTTATCATGAGTTGTCTGTTTTTGAGCATTTCAAAAGCACAGACATTAATTGAACAGGTTGAGCATGCTTACAGCGCGCTCGATTCCACTTCTTACATTGATAATATCGTCTTGTCTTATTCTAAATCGTTAGAAAAAGGACATAAAAGAAACATTCAAATTATTAGTGGATATGTGTGGTTCGGGTGTTGACAGCTTAGATGTTGCTCAAAAAGCAGCATATAGCCGACAGCGTATACTTAGAATACTTTAAAGATGACTGGATGCACAAAAACTAAAAGCTTTTGAGGTGAAATAAAATCTAAAAACACCACTCTACGTTTTGAATTTAAAACTGAAAGATAAGCAGAACATTGCAAGTAGATACTGGCAGGCTGGCCTTCAATCTTTTTATTTCGACAAAAAGATGTAAAGGACGTTTATACGTATATTGCTATGACGGAAAGTATGGTTGGCATGAGGATAGTTATAGAACTTTTTCAAGACCTCTTGTAAGGAACGCACCAAAAGTTTTTAGGAAAATAATGCGTAAACAGCCGAAGCATCTGTTGTTCTGCCCAGATTTAGAAGGCATGAATACCATTTTTATATGTAATCAACAATGAAGTATTTATTTATAGAATTGTTGAAATGGAGAAGTATAAATTAGACGACCATATGAAGAATAGAACGGCTATTATGGATTCATGATGGCCAACTGCAAGCTCATTACTCATTTCGGCGCATATCGAAAGATTGGTTGAAAGAGAACAGATTGACATCATTCATCCGCCGGACAATTCCTCTGTCCGGCGGATTTTTTTAATAGTGCCTTCAGTCTCAACATTCCCTTCCTGCATTACTTCAAAAACTTGAAACCTTGAAGAAAAGGTTTTTCAACCTACCAAATGTCCATTACGCCCCAAGAACAAACATTTTGATATGGATTTACACTCGAAAGCAAATAGACTTGGGAAATATTAAGAAAAAACGTAACTTTGCATCATGATGTTAAACTTATCCATAGAAGAACTCGAAACCCTTCGTAGGCTTCAGCACAGTAAGGAATTTGAACCCTACTGGATTCAGATAACCTGCATACTGATGCTGGCTCATGGTCACGATGCAGAAACAATCTCCTACGACCTGGGAATAAGCCCGTCCTGCGTGTACAACTGTGCAGAGACCTACAAGTCGGGTGGCATTTCCAAACTGACCGACAACCACTACAAGGGCCATTGGGGACTTCTGGATAGTTACGCCATAGTTTAACTATGCCGACGGTGTACATCCCACGCACAACAGCCGCTCCACCTATGCTTGGATTGAGAAAGGCGAACGCATGGAGCAACCCACGATGAGCGGCCGTGACTGGATAAACCTCAACGAACACCTTTGGAAAATGCTCCGGAAGAAAGTCAGCAATACGGGATTTTACAGAACGGAGAAAGAGTTCAGGCGAGCGGTGATGAATTTATTCGAACACATCTCCGACTATAAAGAGAGGTTGGAGTCGATTCTAACTCTCAATTTCGATTGGTTAATTCCAAAACCATTTCGTTGTGACTACAACAAGAATGTTGATGGATTCTATCAAACGGAAGAAGAGTACCTATACAATTTTAGACATGGAATACAAAAAGGATGGGACTTCTTTAATAACCCACTAGATGTTACACACGGTGGAATACGAGGTGCTTATATTGACTATCACGATCCTAATCTGCCACAATTGCTTAACAACTTGTCATTGCAATCTATGTCGTATGATTATTTGGGCTGGATTGATGGCAACTTCTGGATCGCAGGTGTTGGAAATGGAATATACTACAATAAAAAAAGAGTGAGAGGTGCACAATGAACAATAAATTAAAAATGATTTTGTTGTCGGCCCAAACGTTAATGTTGATGGGCTGCCCGATGATCGATAGCGAGAGTGAAAACATAAAAATAGTTAATCAAAGCGATAAGGAAATCTATTTCCAGGACAATACGCTTACGTATCCTTTTGCGAATGAAGATACATTGCTACAAAGCCAATTTTCTATCGTCAGAATAAAGCCCAGGACACACGATTTATGTTCTGCAGCTACAAATTCAGATTGGAGGAGGGAACTGCGTAGATGTAGGTTTTTGCAAATCCTTATAGTTGAAAATGGTGACGACTTCCTTAAATATTTGAAAGCGCCAGAAGACACCCTACGAAAGTATGTGCCAGTGGTGCAACGTTATCACCTGTCGGTAAAAGACTTGGATAGACTGCATTGGACTGTGACTTATCCGCCAACAGAGGAAATGAAAGGGATTAACATGTGGCCACCTTATAAGAAATAGGTGTGGCATACTGGTAACTATAATCTGTTCATGAAGAAGTGTGCAAGCGAAGAAGAAATCGCAACACTTCTTTATGAACAGCAATATCATTTTATGGATGTACGTCTGGCACAATGTCTGCAACAAGGATTGCCACTATACATGGACGTGTACGATTTGGCCGAGTGGTGTTGCATTGCCGAACTCTCTAAACGCTCGTATCTATTCTCTGATAGTCAAAAAGAGAAGAGCGGCGGTTATGATGAAGCCATTGTTTGCGGAAGCAAAAAATGAATAACTTGAAGACAATGGTGAAACGTTTGCAGAAGATGTTAAGGAGAAAACAACAAAAGAGCATCTGAATGAAACAGACTGAATTTCGGCAATGAAAAGCGTATCTTGGGAAAATGTATAATAACTACATTTACGATATAAAATTAGGTCATAGGCATTAAAGGGGCAGCGGAGCTTTTCGGTTGCAGATGAACGCAGACCGATTGTTATTAATGACGATAACACATTTAACACCTTAAAGTTACAACAAACTTAGCTAATCAGCAAATTTACAGACACTTATAATTCGTCGATCTCGTTATCTTAGTGTTTGCTAACTTAGAGTTTTAGGCAATGCCATATTCAGCCCAAACCCAAATTCTAGATTATCTGAAAAAGGCAGTGCCTACTCGTAGTTTTCAATTCTTTGTGTATGTCGGCGATAAGCCTTGCCAAGAGAACGTTCAACCCAAATCCATTGGGGATGGGAAACACCAAGCATCGCTAACACTGTTGGCCAACAGTTTGTTTGCTATGGTAGAAACAAACTCGTTTAACTTAAAAACACTTAGCAAATGTACCACGCATACCCCATTGTTTTATAGCATAATGACTGGCAAAAGTCTCGAAAGGGAAAAGAAGTGCAAACAAAACACCATGCTTGTCTTCGTTCAGCACAATGCAATCGCCCTTATACAGCGTCCATATCTCTTCCCAATCGCATATTCGTTTTACAAAATAAGCATAGCGTTGCTGGGGCGTTAACTTTATTATCGCCTCAAATTCTTGATCAGTTGTCTTGTATTTTTCTGTTTTCATTGCCCTGTCTTGATTAAAGGCATTTTTATAACCTGCCTAAGATATCTTCGGCAAGGTTCTTTTCATAATCCACAACATCATTTTGACAGGGCGTTTCTATCACTTGTGTCAAATACTGCCTAGCCTCGTTGTGCTTGCCTGCCTCAAACAGCAACTCGCCTAGCACACAACTTGCCCTTATAAAGAAAAGGTTGTTCTGCATTTTAGCAGCCTCAGCAACTACGTTTTCTAGTATTTTTGAGGCCTGTTCTGTTTTACCGAAGTCTAAAAGGCGCAGTGCCTTATAAAACTGAACTTCAAAATCATTTACTTTATCCATACCTAGCTTTGCGGTTTTAATGGTTCTCACGTGCTATCTTACCTTAAACTGTTGCGCATTGCCCTAACGAAGAAATACAATTCTGCTTGCATTCTAAACGCCAACCACGAAAAACGAAGAGGCATATACCCAAACTTGCGCGTATCTTTGCTGCTAAGCAAAGACTGGTCGATGTCTTGCCAAGCCGCTTTCAAACGCTTTTTCACCATTTGTTGCTCTGCTGGCGACAATTGCCGCCGCGTTTTATAGTACTCATAATATGGGTCGACAACCGTTAACCACCGCATGTCTTCAAATCGTGCGCACAGGAAACGGGTGTCGGCATGGTCTGCAAAAATGTTTCAAGCTTTTGTAAGCATCCAAACGATAGTACTTATTCAGGTTAGGCGCATGCGTGGCCGACTCTGCATGCTGGCGATAGAAATACTTTCCCGCGCATTGCGCCACCTCTCGCGATGCCCAATAATGCACGCGCGTGGTGTTTTCGTCGCTGTACACAGGGCTACTCTCATCGTAAGGATATTGTAGATGTATCGCACGCCTTATCATATAAAGCCCATGAATGCGCCAATCAAGGCTCAATTCGCAAGCACGCAGACCACTTATACGATTAAACGGCATCGAATTATACCGCCGTTGGCGCGTGTATGTGTCCAAAACATCGTCGCGTTCGGCAATGATAAAGTCGAAAAGCACACAATCTACCTCTTGTTCAGTGTCGAGCACCTCGGCAGAAAGCTGCAAAGCGTCGGCCGAAAGCCAATCGTCCGAATCGACCATGCACACGTATTCGCCCGTAGACATGCCCAAAGCCACGTTGCGTGTGTGCGAAATGCCTGAGTTTTTAGCCAGCGTCGCCACCTTTAATCGGCTGTCCTTCGCGGCATATTCGTTCAGCAACGCCAGTGAATTATCGGTCGAGGCGTCGTCTACACATACCACCTCAATGTCTTTCAAACTTTGATTTAACAGCGAGTCGAGACACGTTCGCAGATATTTTTCCGCATTATACACGGCAACCAGTACAGAAACTTTGGGCATTATCTTTGTATTTCTGAGTTTTAATGTTTGGTTTTCTTTCGCAATGCGCCAACAGACAGGTACGAACTGATGCCAACCAACGCAAGACCAACGAGGCAATAAACCGACATGTTGTACACAAAGGTGGTGGCATAGGCCAGCATAAGCCAGGGCAGTGCAGCCCGATGTTGCGGAAAACGCTGCGGCGCATGCGATAGCCGAACTTACTTTGCACCACGCACGCCACCAAAACGAGGTTAAGCAGCCCCATTACCGACAGGCACAGGCCCACGCCCCACAGGCCGCCTAAGCGCATTCCGCCGATAACGGCCGCAACAAAAACCAAGTCGTAGGCCACTTCGAGCAGCAGGTAGGTTCGCGAATCGCCCTTTGCAAGCGCGATATATTCTAACGGAAGACTTATCGCCCGAAAGAAAATGTTGAAACTAAGCACCTGAACCATGACCACAGCCCCAGCAAAGGCATTGCTAAACAACAGCGGATCAAGAACGGGCAACGCCAAAACGAACACCACCAACAACGGACCAACAATGAGCAAGCCCACTTCTATTTGGCGGTTTACAAGCACGTTCATGGTATATTGCAAGCGGTTTACGGCCGAAATGCGCGGGAAAAAGTCGGCCTCTAACGCCGAAAACAGCGTGGAGGCATACACCACAGAAAGCATATAGCCGGCATTATATAGGCCAACGGTTTCGATAGAGGCCGTTTTGTTAAGCTACGAATAAAAAGGTCGGCCCCGTTGCCCAATATGCCTGCTAGCGTAAAGGCCAAGCCCAGCTTTTATCATCGCGCTACCCGAACGAAAAATGCTCGCTGTTCCAATTCAGTCGCAGCGGAAAATGCCCTAAACGAGCAAGCAGCAGTTGCGCCCATCTGCACCAAAGCGGCCACGATAAGCGACGGAACGATGGCTGCCTCGCGATAGATATAGTACAAGGGATGGTTATCAATATGGTAAGTGCCAGACTGGCAATGGTAAGTTGAGCCAGACTCACGCAGCATTCTGTGCGCCTTTCAATAGGGCCGTCTCGCCCACGGTGATGCACGAAAGGGCCACAATGGGCGAAAAGCAACAAGAAAATCTACGGTGTGAACGCTGTCCGAAAACGTGATTTGGCTGAGCCATACACTAAGCGCAAGGCACAGCGACATACCCAAGAAACCCGTTAAGAAAGCCCAAAAGCGAAGTGTGGAGACAGCCAAGTCGAGACGTTGGCTATCGTTTGCCTCATAGGCCTCCGACACATTGCGCACCCCACTAACGCCCAACCCCATGTTTGCCGTGTTGGTAAGCAGGGTAATGGCCGAGTTGAACAGGGAGATAATGCCCACACCGGCGGGTCCGATAAGCACGGCCACCAACTTGTTTCGGATAATACCCAAGCCGATTGTCACCCCTGAACGCTGCCGAACACACCCATATATTTCAGTATGTGCGCAGTAGCCGTTTTGTCTTTTCCTGTTGTTTCATTCTTAAATCTAGTAAAAAAGAAGTGGCTTTAAGCCTTTGTCTGCCCTCAGCTTTCTCTGCAACGCATCAGTACAAAGCCCTTTGTAGTGGGGCTACAAGCCATTTGTAGTGGCACTACAAGCCGTTTGTAGTGTCTGTACAAGCCGCTTGTAGCCCCGCTACAAGGCACTTTTATTGGCGCATGCCTAGGCAGAGTGCAGCTTTGCAGCTTACTGGCGATTATTTACAATAACCCAATCTTTTTACTGATAACAACGAAAAATTTTTGGTCATTATTACTTTTTAATGTAACTTTGTAAATAAAACATCATGCAAATAAGTGTTGTCATACCCTGTATATAACATGCTGCACACACTCGACCGCTGCGTAGAGAGCGTGCTCAAACAGACGTTTGACAATATGGAAGTGCTGCTTGTTGATGATGGTTCTACCGATGGTAGCGCGCAAAAATGCGATGCGTGGGCCGAAAAAGACAGCAGAATAACGGTGCTGCACCAACCCAATGGCGGACTGAGCAAGGCCCGCAACACGGGTATCGCCCATGCCAAGGGCGACTTCTTGCAGCCTTTGTAGATGCCGACGATGCTATCGCGCCCAACACGTTTCAGGCCGCAGCCGATGCCTTTGCGCAACATCCGCAATGCAACATCGTGGAGTTTCCTGTGTTGAAGGGTTGGCTTTCGCAACACGAGCAGCTGCTCACCTTTGCCGAACAAGAGCATCATGCGCCAGCCCTTTATTGGTATGAAGAGCAAGGCTACCTGCATGCTTATGCTTGGAACAAGCTGTGGCGCGCCAATCTCTTTGCCAATGTGCGGTTTCCCGAAGGAAAGGTGTTCGAAGACCTTATCACCACGGCGCGCCTTTTGGCCAAAGCAGGCAACATACTTACCATTAACCAAGGCACATACCACTACTGGCTGAACCCAGAAGGCATCACCCAAAAGGCCAGTGCCTACGAATTGGCGCAACTGTTGGTGTGGAACATGCGCGTGCAAAAAGCATCATCCCGCCCAACGGCTGCACAAGCGAGGCCCAAGCACGCTTTCACCTGCATTTGCTTAACATGCAAATAGACCTTTACCGCAAAGGCGACACCACCATTAGGCTGGCTCGGCATCCGCTAAGTTGGCACTTCGTGCTAAAAGCCCCGATGCCCTTTGCCACGCGCGCCAAAGCCTTTTGGATTAAGGTTTTCGGCATAAAGAGTCTATGCCAAATACATCTATTGTTACACCGTTTCATGAAAACAAAATGATTAGCTTTGTCATTCCCTATCACAACGAACCCTTAAACATGCTCAGGCAATGTCTGGACAGCATATTGTCGCTGTCGCTGAGCAATGAAGAGCGAGAGATTATTGTCGTTGACGATGGTTCGGACTATTCGCCCATCAACGACTTGCGCGACATTCAAGACCACATTATCTACGTTAGACAAAAGAACGGCGGACTAAGCCATGCCAGAAACACTGGTCTAAGACTCGCCACCGGCGAGTATGTGCAATTTATCGATGCCGACGATTACCTGTTGCGCGCGCCATACGAGCACTGTCTAGACATCATGCGCTATCAAGAACCCGACGTGGTGATGTTTAATCAGACACAAAACACCCCCAAAAACGTTCCCACACACTATGAAGGGCCAATAGACGGAGCACGCTATATGCGCCACAACAATCTGCATGCAGCAGCCTGGGGCTACCTTTTTAAACGGCAGCTTGCCGGTTCGTTGCGCTTTCGGAAAGGCATATACCACGAAGACGAGGAGTTTACGCCACAGCTATTGCTGCGTGCCGAACGCGTATTTGTTACCAGCGCCCACGCCTATTTCTACCGAAAGCGCGAGGGTTCTATCACACAGCGAAACGACATCAAGAGCGTTGCCAAACGGCTAAGCGACTTGGAAGATGTTATTATGCAGCTAAAAAGATGGCGGCAACAGGACCAACGGCCAACAGAGATGCTTTGCAAAGACGTGTGGCACAGCTAACAATGGACTATTTGTACAAGATTATCGTCGACACGCGTTCGCCTAGGCATCTGGAAAAATGCGTGGCGCGCCTGCATCGCAATGGCCTGTTCCCACTTCCCGACAAGCCTTACAGCCAAAAATACCAATGGTTCAGACGTTTCACCAACTTCAAGGCTGGCAGGCGCTTACTTTGTAGGGTGTTACCAAAGGTTGTTTCATGAAGATTTTACTGCTAGGCGAATACAGCAACGTGCACAATGCCTTGGCCCAAGGGCTGCGACAGCTGGGACATCAAGTGACGGTGGCCTCTAACGGCGACTTTTTGGAAAGACTATCCGCGCGACATCGACCTCAAACGCACTGCGGGCTGTGGGGCAAAAATAAGCTTTTCCCTTCGTCTTTTGTGGGCGTTACCCAAGCTGCTGAGGTTATGATGTGGTGCAGCTTATCAACCCCATGTTTGTAGAAATGAAGGCCGAAAGGCTGTTTTCGCTGTACCGCTACCTGCGCAAACACAACAAGCGCGTGTTTCTCTGCGCCTTTGGCATGGACTATTATTGGGTGAACGAATGCCGAACACGCAAGCCTTTACGATATAGCGACTTTAACCTTGGCAACGAACTGAGGGCAAAACGAAGATGCCTGAAGGAAACGGCCGACTGGATTAGTACGAGCAAAGAACGACTGAACAAGTATATCGCACGACTGCGATGGCATTATCACCGGGCTTTACGAGTATTGGGTATGCTATCAGCCGCTTTTCCCCCATAAAACCGTTTTCATCCCCTTCCCCATTAAGATGCCATGTCCGCCTGCAACCATCGCACCTGTTGGGCAAAAAGTTAAGATTTTCATTGGCATCAACAAGTCGCGGCATGCCTATAAGGGCACCGACGTGATGTTGGCTGCCGCCCTTCGGCTGGTGGAAAGGCACACTAACGAGGTGGAATTGGTGAAGGTAGAGTCGGTTCCCTTTGCCGAATACCAACGACTGATGGAAAACAGCGACCTTATTTTAGACCAACTATACAGCTATACCCCATCCATGAACCCCTTTTTGGCCATGAGCAAGGGCTTTGTTTGCGTTAGCGGAGGCGAGCCAGAGGGCTACGAACTGCTAGACGAAACGCATTTGCGACCTATAATAAACGTGCTGCCAAACGAAGAAGACGTGTACGCAAAGCTAGAACAGGCCATTGCCGACAAGGAGAGCTGATGCAACTCAAACGCCAAAGCGTGGAATACGTAGCCAAACACCACGATTATGTAAAGGTGGCACAACGGTATGTGCAACTATACACGGCAGAACTAGCCGCCAATGCGCCGCCAGAAGAGTAAGGTTATGAGTTGGTGAGTTGGTGAGTGGGAGTTGGTGAGTTTTTGAGTTGATGAGTTTGTTAGTTTTTAAGTTTTTCGCTTATTCGCTCATACAACAAACTTACGAAGATACCAGCCTTCAAACTCAACAATTCATAAAACAAACCCATCAACTCAAAAACTCATCAACTCAAAAACTCCCCAACTCATCAACTCATCAACTCAAAAACTCACCAACTCATCAACTCAAAACTCACCAACTCATCAACTCAAAACTCATGAACTAACAAACTCAAAGACTCACCAACTCATCAACTAACCAACTCAAAAACTAAACTCATGAACTCACAAACTAACAAACTCATAAGCAAGCTACTTCTGCTTTCGTTTTTCATTGTCGGCACAACGGCAAAGGCGCAAAACATTATCGACACCTTCGATTATGCCAATTATACCAATACCGACAAGCAAAGTAAGCATTGCCAACTCATTTTTCCGAAAGGCGAAGGCAAAGACAACCCAACAGTAAACCCCAAAACACATACACTATTGCTCAACCCTGGCAACAGATTGGTAGGAAAGTCGCTTTCCAACAAGTGCATCACAAAGGTAGTACTGCACGTTGCTAAGGCAGCACCCCACTTCATGCGGCACATTCACTGCCCTTCGGGCTATTTCAAACAAGAAGAGCAGGCTTGGGTGGGGCAATCGCGCCAAATGGAAATAACGAACAATAGCCAAGAGGTATTGAGGATTGAACGTATTGAGTGCATTTGGCCGACGTTTCGCCTAAACAGCCAACAACTATAAGCTTTGCCCAACCGGCATACGACTTCTTTAAAGGCGACAAACTACCTGTTCCACATCTCGAAGGGGCCGATAACAACAATTTGATGTTCCTTTCGGGCAATAATAAAATACTAGAACTCAATGCCGACGGCACCAATGCCACACCCATTGCAACCGGTACAACCACACTCACGGCCATTTATTTGGGCGATGAGAGGCATGCACCCTGCATGATAACATGTGTGATGAGATGTTGGAGTGGAATTAAAGGGGCCGCAAACATTCGTGAATTTAACAAGAAACATGACACAGAAAGCCAGTACAACCTTTCTTTAAAACGCGGCCGAAGTGGTATTCGTTCGCAATGCAGTGGGCATTCGTTCGTGATAAAACGGGTTGTTTGGCTTTAAAGTTCAACAACACCATGCCTTTTCAAACAGGCGACGTACTGTCGGGATTTGTACTTGGCAAGTTCGTACGCAACTATTTTCCCGTATTGATGGTTGAAAACGATGGTACAGGCCACGTACAGAGTAGAACATAAAGAGCCACCGACACCGACAGAATTAGATTGCACGAAACTAAACCTAGACGATTGCGTCTTTGGTTATCAGCCCAATGTCGCGGTAAAGGTAAGAGGTAGGACGGGTAAAGCAGAACTGATGGTGAACGGACATAGCTTAGAGTTGCTCCGTGCGTTTAACTTAACGTTTACCTTACCAACGAAACAAACCTATCACACGCTCACGGGCCTGTTCTATACCTTTAAAGAGGAAATTTATTTTATCCCACTACAACGCGATGGAATAAGGAAAGAATTTGTTTTGGACGAAAGAAAACAACAAAACAGCATCATCACGACAACGAACACAGCTGTTGTAGTTAAACGGAAACTGAAAGCAGAACGATGGAACACCATTTGCCTTCCGTTCGACATGAGCACAGCTGAACTAAAAGAGGCCTTCGGAGAACATACCTTGATGGCGTTCGCTGCTGTTGCAGATAACAAACTGCGATTTAAACCCGTAAAGCAACTACAAGCAGGCGTGCCTTATCTGCCAAAAACCGCAAACAACATTAAGTCGTGGACAATGCCGAACACCGACATTATCGCCACTAATGCCAGCATGGTTACCCACGATGGGGTATCGTTCTGTGGAACATACAGCGCAAAAGAACTCGCAGCCGACGATACCGAGCAGTTTTTACAAGGCAATAAGCTATTCTTACCTGCCTACAACGCCCGCACAATGCCTGGGCTAAGGGCCTATTTTAAGTTTACTTCTGCCGCAGCAGCCAAAGAATACCAATTCGTAGCCGACGAGATAACCGCAGTTGAACTCCCGCATAAAGAACAGCGCGATGAAAACGAAACATGGTACACGCTAGACGGAAGGTGCATACAGAAAGAGCAGCGACAAGCGGGGCAGGTATATGTACGGCGAAACAAGAAAATACTAATTCGGTAGATTACAGTTGTAGTCTATATCTTAAACATTCTCATGCCATAACAAACAGCACATAATCATCCTATGAAAAAAAACATCTACAAAAAACCAACCATTGGTTTGCTATGTATTAAGGTTATGTTCCTTTGCGGCTCGAAAGGCACTAGCCTAAGCCCTGGCACTGAACGTGGAGATGCATCGCAAGCAGATGCAAAGAGCGCCGTCGACTTCGACAACTACGAAAATAACGACATGTAATTGAACGGACACATTGCGGTTCATACTATCCCTAATGCCGTTTGGTAGCTATCGAAGAAATGGCTAACAAATGGCCAATATCGGATGTAACAACCTAACAATTAAATGATTGTTGCATAGCATCAGCTCAGCAACCTCCACACATACCAATACTATTGTGTTGCGCATTTAGGTGCATTATTCCTTAACGGCACATCACAAATTAACATTCATAACCAGTCATATTTGTATAAAAAAGTGCGGTAGTATTAAAGTAAATGTGTAACTTTGTAGCCGTAATACCAGAAAACGAATGCCCTATGATAATATAATAACATGTTACAGACACGAAGGTAATGAAGTGTAAGCATCATCATTATTTCACCCATTCTACACTTGGGTGGCACCAGTTGTCCGCACTTTGTTAATCGTCTCCCTACTGCCCTTGGACAACTCTAACTTTAATAAATTATATCAATCAAAGAACATGAAAAACATTAGGATTTGTCGGAATTGTTGTGCTCGCCATCGTTTTTGTGCGTAAAAATAGCTGTAAACTCAAACGAAGACAATGAACTGGAAGGCATAATCTGGAATAAACAATACACAGAAGAAGCTAGGAAAAAAGCCGCACTATTCCTAAATGTGCGGGTTACGTTTAATGCAGATGGCACAGTTACTTATAGCAACAGCCCCGAATGGAGCGATGCACGCAGTAACCTAGTAGACAATAAGTCGAAAACAGAGTACAGCAAAGGCGATAGACCTCATGGAAATCAAGAGGATTCTTCCTCAGCCAACGACAGCCCAGAGCTATGGGATTGCTATGATGTCGACCTGAACAATGGCGTTTTCTGGGCCGACTAACTTTCCTCTCAGCATAATGCAGCATCTTAATACCACAACTCACTTAAAAATTGCATTATAAGCATCCACCTCATACCCTCCCAA
>BNJS01002704.1_pt1 | contig 19474 bp, 23 predicted proteins | sample 8540461 | NCBI WGS metagenome assembly BNJS01 (sample SAMD00202454, study PRJDB9452) | human saliva metagenome | isolation source: human saliva | place: Japan | reverse complement strand
TTTCCATGAAAAATGACCGAAGCTTAGGCTTCGGTTTTTTATTGGTTGGGATATATAGTGAAATGAAATAGAATCTGAACAAATTTACCAGAGCAGTTAAGTCAATTTTTAGCATTTTTTTAGAATTCACAGTGTACAGTTTTTGTATAGTAGATTGAATTTAGAATAGTACGTTATGGATTCTAAGAAATCAATTTGACTTTCCTAACCTCTTTGTTCACATCTTATTTCAATCCACTATATAAAAGGTGATGGGTTTGAGTAGTTTGTCTTGTCTGATTCAAGTTAAGAACTAGCTAACATAAATAGAGGTTATAAATGTGAGTAATAAAGGAATGGGATTAGGCGCTTCAATAGTATCTAATAATATTTTAGAAAATAAGGCCAATATAAAATGGATATTACGCGAGAACAGTGTTAATGAGTTAGATAACGGATGGCGTTTTTTATCCGAAATAGATACAGAAGAATATCTATCACATGCTGAAAATATGTCGATATGTGACTGGAGTACAATTCTTGAAATAGAACCAGCAGTATTATCAATTTTTAACATGCCTATTGGAACAGAACTCATACTTATTTACGAAGGTGAGAAGAAGTATTTCATAGATTCAAGTAGTGGTCAAAAATTATCTTACTAGGGTATTGAAACTGACTTCATCTACTTACGATTTCATAGAATGATGAGTGCTATGAAGCGAAAATAGATACTATATAGATTTGGTCTAATCTATCTGAGAAATATTCCTAGTAAAGGACAAGTTTGAGAGAAATCTGAACTTGACAATTGATGCACAAGCTATTATGATAGTCAGAGAACGGATTTAAATATTAAAACATCAGATAAATTAGCAGGAATGATGATTGGAATATAAAAAAATTAGAGTTGTGATGATAGTTAATCTTAAAGATAAACAAGTATAATTTTTTCCAATCCCAATTGCAAATCTACCAAGCCGCTAGCCTGTGTTTTTTTGACAAAAAAAGGAACGACACAATTTTAAAAATAGAGTTTCAATGGTCCTTCTTATAGTTCTTAGTTTCCAATGATTATGTTCTTTAGCATTGAAGTAAAGGTATCCCCAAATGGTAACTTTTCTGCTTAAACTAATCTCCGAGTTCATAACTAAAAACTCATTTAAAAATCAAAAAAAGAGCAGAAATGTTTACTTCTATAGCAAATATATTCTAGTTCTTTGTTAGAAACTCTTTCTTTACTTTCCTAAAAATACTATAAGATTCATTGATTAGTTGGTAATTTCTAAGTTAATAACTGGATTAGGATATTTATTAAGTAGCCTGTCAACAAAAAAATGTACTTTTGATTTTTAATGGAGTGTTAATAGGAAATCCAATTGGTAACTCAAATAAATTGAATAAGATCAACAGCATTAGTCCAAAAAATAAATTTCATGATGAGGCTATTATAGGGCTCAAAAATAATAGATAGGTGGAGATTATGATTTTTTTAATAACTTGATGAAAGAAAGAAGAGATAAAAAAATTAATAGTCTTCCAAAAAGAAGTACAAAGAAAATTAAAAAAGTTTGAAGAGCTTGATTCGAGTGATTATCAACTCCAAGTAATAAAACCTAGTAATGATTTGCCTAAAGAAGGGGATCTGTTTGTTTTATCCCCCAAAAAAGGATATTATTTTTTGGGGAAAGTTATGGAATTAAACATTGTATCAAGCAATAGCCTGATGAGTGGAAGCTATGTTGTCGTAATATTTTCAACATGTTGCAATACTATGGATATCGAAATATTTAAACCTAACTATCATGAATTGTTGACGGATCCTTTTATTGTTAATAATCAATATTGGGAAAAAGGTTACTTTTACGTAATTAAACATTCTCCTCTCAGTGAAGAAGAGAAAAAACTGGAGATAGGATTCTATAAGATTCATCCTTTAGGAGATTCATTTTGTACTTCAAGTGGAGAGCGTTTAGAACATGAACCTCAGATTTTAGGAATGTACGGGCTTTGTACAATTACAGGAGTAGCTGCTGAAATTAACCGTTCATTAATTATGAATCCATCTATCATTGCTAATTTTTTTTATTAAAGAATGATAATCTGTCTACAAAAAAATTGATAGTTTCATAAAAAATGATGAAGGTATAATTACGATAGATATTGGAGACGAATTGGTTAGAGAAATTTCAAATTATATTGAAGTACATTTTGGAATTTACATGAATGGTTATAATTGGGAAAAATTTTTAGATTCTTACTTCCGTAAAAAGTAAGATGAAGAAATTTGAAGATTTAGAGATGAATACGGATGCTGGAACCATTGAGTTACACTTTTTTTAGACGGGGATTTTTGTCATGAATAAAGATCTATATGACCAGATTGTTTATTTATTTATTTATGAATCCGCAAATATTCTATTCTTTTTATAAGTAAATATAATAACGAAATTATGTGGGAATGACACTGTCTCGTTAAACTCTTTAGCTTCTACTTTTTGTGAGCTGTTTTTTTACACATTACGTAAATACAAATGGATTTTTAATTATACTGAAGAACCAATAGTTGTTTTTTTATAAAAACCGAATTAGGGACTTGACGTGAAGAACAATGTATCAACTAATTTTCAAATATCTCACATCATATTGTTTATTACATGTAGTAATGATGAAATAGTGGAGTGGACAAATGATTTGGGAAACATTATATATTCTAAAAAAAGGATTGCTGACTGAATAAGTAGTACAAAAGACGGTGCAGAGTATCTTAGAATTATTAAAAGTGGAAATTAGAATGTTGTTACCTTTTCAGAGAAAACTAAAAGTAGTTAACATTTCATTCTAAAATGGAGTGATACAGTAGGTGAAACAATAAGTGATGCGATTCAAAAGGAATTCATTATAAAAGAGATTAGGGTAAGAAATGGTGGAGTAGTTCGTTCAGACTTACCTGTAGAAATTTTATATAAACCTCAAAAAGCTGGTAAACATAACGAGTGGCAAATAGATCATATTATTCCTAAAACCAAAGGTGGTTCTAATAGCTATGCTAATGCACAGTTTTTTCCTAGATTTGAGAATAGAATGAAATCTGATGATGATTCAGGAGGTGATTGAGATGTCTTATGATGTAAATGTAAAGACTTTATATGAAGGATGTTATTTAGCAAGTATTTCTTGCGCAGTTATGTCTGCTAAATTTCCAGAACTATCTTTTGAGCACTCTTGGGACGGGGCTAGTTATTCCGTTCAGGATGGTTTTGGCAGTCGAGGAACTGTTACGTTTCAAAATGATGTTTGTGTATGTGCTATTCGGTCTGATAATAGTGAACGTTTAAGCCATTTCCTTCCTTATACATACTATTTTGAAAATTGTCCAGTTCAAAATTTTCGATTGGCTGAGGAAGAGACCTTGCAATATCTATTGGATGAAAGGAATGGAGAAATTCTCCCAGTTATTACAGCTTGTTTCTGGAATAACGGGAATGAGTTAGAATCTAATGATAGTTGGAAGGATATATTCTCTAACGGTGGAGATATTTTGATTCCTCAACTCTCTTCTTTTGAAATCGGTTTAGAGCATTGGAAAAATTACTATGATATGAATACAGCGGAGTTGAATTTAGTTGTAAAGTTATTCAAAGAAAAAGTGTCTAATCCGCAACAAGATATCAGACTGGCTGATGATGTAGAAATCTTATCTAAATATGGATTAGAGGGCTTTAAGGAAGCTAAGGGATTATTAGAAGGCATGTGCATTTATGTGGATTAGTAGACAATCTGTTAATTAAAATCAATAAATCTCTTGAAGATTTTCTTCAGGAGATTTTACTTATGGTTCACTATAAAGTTTACTGCTAGCTGACTATGTTACTATAAACATCGCTTTTGAGAAGAACTCAGAAAAGCTAGACTACATCTACGACACCGAGAACTGCCTGCTTGCGATCAAGAACAAGAAGGGTCTTCTCATGGCTGCACTTTACGACGGAGATGAGAATCGTGTTTTCACTGCTAGCCGCAAGGAAGGCAAGTACACCTATCAACTCTTCCAACGCAAAGCCGAGGATACTCAATCTGGGGATCAGGTAACGCATGCAGGTAGAGATAAGTCAGGTCGTAAGTCGCCATATACAGCTCCAAGTGGGGAAGAAAACTCCCTCTTCTGGTATGGCTTTAGCCAGAATGTCCTCCAATCCCTATCCACCCTACCACAGACAGTAGGAAGCATCTGGCACAGCATCTTTGACAATGTGTTGAGAGCCTACCACCAGAAAGTGGCTAAGGGTCGAGAAACTAAGGAAGGAATCGTCGTCAATCCACCAGAACTTGGGAACCTACCTGGACAGGGAGAAGTAACCTATGCCAGTCAGGTTCAGGATGTCCTCATCCCTTATACCATACGAGAGGATACCTACAACTACTACGAGGAACGCAACTATGTCAATGATATCAATCGTGAACATACAGAATTCCTTGAAACCTATGACCATGATGGCAAGGCACGAGAGATCTATAGTTATGGCAAAGGTCGAGCTAGCTACCTCAACAACCAAACAGGTGACAGCTACAACTACTTGGAAAACAGTCGGGCTCTGTGACAGGTTTGACCAAGGATGGAAAAGCCGTCGCATCAATTATCTATAATCTCTCTGGGGCAAGAAAGACAAGCACAGACCCAACAGCTCAGCCGTTTGCCTATAACGGCGAGGATTGTGATGATACTGGACTTGACTATTTACGAGCAAGATATTATGATAGTCAGGGAGGTACTTTCTTAACCTAGGATAGCTACCCAGATGAGGACACAGATCCTCTCAGCCAGAACCGTTACAGCTATGTGCAGAATAATCCCGTCAACTACACCGACCCGAGTGGGTACTTCTGGAACAGTATCAAAAAAGGCTGGAACTATGTTAAAAAGACGGCCTCTAATGCATGGAATGGTGAAAAATATCTTAATGGAGGAAATTAATAATGAATACAAATCTAATAGCTTTAAGAAGAAAAAAACGTTTTGAGGGTTTAAATTTAGAAATTCAGAAGGAGTTAGAGAACTTTTATGATACAAAGGCAGCTACTCATCAACTAAAAGTGATTAAAAAAAGTAGGTCAATTCCAAAAGTGGGAGATGTATTTCTTGTGTCTCCTAGGGAGGGAATTTACTTTTATGGTAAAGTGTTGGTTTCTAATATAGTTAGAAAAGTTCCAGATTCTTTTGTGGAAGGGAAACATGTTGTATTTATCTTTAAAGGAATTACTCATGAAAAAAATATTGATAAATACAAGCCAGATTATTCTAACTTGTTAATTCCGCTTGCTATTGTAGGTGATGAATATTGGAAAAAAGGATATTTCCATACTATCGCTAATATTCCCTTAACAGAGGAAGAGAAAAATCTGGATTTCGGCTTTTATAAACTTAATTTAAAAGGTAACTTTTTCTGTAAAGAGACTGGGGAATTATTGGATAATGAGCCTAAATTATTAGGGATGCATGGAATAACAACCATCAGTGGAATAGGAAAGGAAATTGAAAGAGAATTAATTATTAATCCCTCCTTATTAGAAGAAACTGAGTAGTTTGAACTTTGCGATAATCATTAAAAACTCTCGAAGAAATTTTTCATCGAGAGTTTTATACTATCACCATCAGCTATAATCTCTCTGGGGCAAGAAAGACAAGCACAGACCCAACAGCTCAGCCATTTGCCTATAACGGCGAGGATCGTGACGATACCGGACTTGACTATTTACGAGCAAGATATTATGATAGTCAGGGAGGTGCTTTCTTAACCGAGGATAGTTACCCAGGTGAGGACACAGAACCTCTCAGCCAGAACCGCTACAGCTATGTGCAGAACAACCCCGTCAACTATACCGACCCGAGTGTGCACTTCTGGAACAGTATCAAAAAGGCTGGAACTATGTTAAAAAGACGGTATCTAATGCATGGAATGGTGAAAAATATCTTAATGGAGGAAATGAATAATGAATACAAATCTAATAGCTTTAAGAAGAAAAGAACGTTATGAAAGTTTAAATTTAGAAATTCAGAAGGAGTTAGATGACTTTTATGATACAAAGGCAGCTACTCATCAACTAAAAGTGATTAAAAAAAGCAGGTCAATTCCAAAAGTGGGAGATGTATTTCTTGTGTCTCCTAGGGAGGGAATCTACTTTTATGGTAAAGTGCTAGTTGCTAATATAGTTAGAAAAGTTCGGGATACTTTTGTGGAAGGGAAACATGTTGTATTTATCTTTAAAGGAAATACTCATGAAAAAAATATTGATAAATACAAGCCAGATTATTCTAACTTGTTAATTCCACCTGCTATTGTAGGTGATGCATATTGGAAAAAAGGATATTTCCATACTATCGCTAATATTCCCTTAACAGAGGAAGAGAAAAAGCTGGATTTTGGATTCTATAGTATTCATTGTAAAGGTAACTTTTTCTGTAAAGAGACTGGGGAATTATTGGATAAAGAGCCTAAATTATTAGGGATACATGGAATAACAACCATCAGTGGAATCGGAATGGCAATTGAAAGAGAATTAATTATTAATCCCTCCTTATTAGAAGAAACTGAGTAGTTTGAACTTTGCGATAATCATTAAAAACTACAGACACGACAGGGAATCCATTCGCCTAGTGAATCTTCTCTTGATATAACAAATCGTATTGTAAATTATGGTGAAAATTAGGAGGAAGCTAATGAAATATTATAGAACTTATTGGGAGCAGTCATCTCTCGAATATGCAACATGGATATTTTCAGAAGTTGATAATCAGGGGGATGAGATTAGAAAACTAGAAATTTTTTTAGATGGAAAAATTAGTTATTATGATGCTAATACTCCCTTTGAGTTGGGTGAATTTCCTACCGATGAAGATTTAGAATCTATCAACGATAGTGAGGAAATTACCGTAATAGAAATTTCAAAAAATGATTTTGAAAAAACATTACAACTTTTTTTAATGATAAAAATCAGACGGGGGGCCAATAATGGAATACTATCGAACTTATTGGTAACATGATGATGATTATCCTGTTTGGATTTATTCTGAAATTGATAATCATAAATACGATACTAGAAGAATTGAAATATTTCGGAATGGAAGTGCCAAATATTTTGATAATAGAACTCCATAGAACGCTTTGACATATATGTGTGATTAGGAGAGTGAGACTGTCGGGTAATGGTCACTAGTGGAGTAGTAATAGTCAAATAGTTGAAGCTTCTTAGGCTGATATTGTGATGACGAAGCCTACGGTTGAACGTCTACCAATGACAGTAGAAAATTTTCGAATGTTTGCGGTTAAATTGAGTACTTTAATATCCAAGTGCGATATTGGAAAAATAAATTATCTGCTGCAGAATATAGAATTTAGAGATAATGCTCCATATCAGATCTTTGAATGAGAGTCAATGAAGGGATTAGTCTGCCGATGCATGATTTTGCAATACAAGGAAATGTCATTACCAAGAAAATAGAATCTGATCATATATTCTCAAAGAAAAAATTTGTTACTTTGGAGGGATTTGATAAGAAAAGAAAAGAAGTAATCTTAGAAAGGGAACTTCAGAGCATGATAGATAACTTTATCTATGATAAATAAATTGGAGGTAGTTTATGAATGAAAAATTAAATTTTTTAAAGAAATATGTTCCATCTGGAGAGATGGTCGAGATTTTATCTAATTTTGAAAATCTGTCCAATCATCCTATTCCACAATATTGGCGGGATGCGTTTCAAACATCAGATTTTTCTAAAAGAAAACAAATAATCCTAGGAGAATGGAAAAAATATCTAGCTGAGGAACTCAGCAATACAATCTCATATCTAGAGGAATTTTCAGAAGATATAGATCTTATCAAAATTGGAAACAATTACTCATTGCTTTATTCGATTAGAACGTATCAAAGCAATAGCTTGGTTTTTTATGAGGGCAAAATGCCGATTTCGAACCAAGAGTTTACAGATCACTTTAATCAGTCCAAACTAGAACTTGACGGAAGTATCCGTGATTTCTATACACACATTCATGCAGGTTTTAATGATTTTACGAGTAAAAGTATGGGATTAGACGACCTAGATATGATTGAACCAATAGCCGATTATGATTGGGAATTTGAGGAGCAGTTAACAGCTGACATTTCCTGTTATTACAATTTTTTTAGCAATGGTATGGGAACGTATCTCGTATTAGATTTGTCTAAACCAATAGATGAAGGAGGTGTATTTTGGTCAAAGGATGAGTTGCCAGAATATCCGATACCTTTTTGGGATTATGTGGATGAATGGATAATTATCGGTTTAGATTTTTGATGACATAGGATTATGAGTTAAATCAATCTAAAATCTCTTGAGGAATTTATTCTTCAGGAGATTTTTTTACTTATGGTGTCATATAAAGTTTACTTATAGCTCAGATAGAATAAGTTTGAGAGAAAGCTGAACTTGACAATTGATGCACAAGCTATTATGATAGTCAAAGAACTGTTTAGGTTTTAAAGCAACAGATAAAATAGCAAAATTGACGATTGAGATATAAAAATGAGATATTGAGGTATGAAAGTGTGTAGAGTAATAAAATTATTTACGGATACGATTTCTTCAGAGCACTTGGATTTTTCTTTTCAGATTGCTCATGAAACTCAAGAGGCAGATATCGTTCAGATCTTTGATGGAAGACAGACATTCAATTTATCAGTTAATTATATTAAGTATCTATCGTTTGTTAGTAAAAAGTATAGCGAACTATATAATAAAGAATATGAACTTGATGGCTATGGAATCTACCAAGTTTTTGATAGTAAATTATCGAAAGAAGTTAGTTATCGTTCTTGTGGTATATGGTCAGCTGATGATTTTAATCATTACGTTTTCCTTTCTAATAAAGGCATGATGGAAATACTCATAAATGTTTCCTTGACATTTAAATTTGAAAAAACAGCTACTGAACTGCAAAAAATATCGGGCGTCCCCTTGAAAATAAGTGAAGTAGGGAACATCGAGAAAGGTTTATGTTATGTAGAAGCTAGTTTAACCAATGACGGTGAACTCTATTTGAAAATCAGTGATAAACTTATAAAATGTGACGATTATGTTGCTTTTAGATTGATTGATGAAGGACTGGATTTACGTTCAATTGAATCGGAATATGAGTTAGATATAGCAACTATTCATCCCGAAAATCATTTTGTTTATCAAGTTTTAAATGGTGGATTTATGGGGCTTGCCCAATCTATTTTATCGAGTTATAAGGTTATAAATACTTTGAATTACAATGCCTATTTATTAGTTTATGGGAGCGCTACTTAAGACTGTACAAATTGTAAAAGAGCGATGCTCCTAGTAAAGGACTTGCCTACTTTAGAAAATTTACCCAATACCCCAACAAATCCTAACAGCCAAAAACTTTATCGATATACATATTAATAAGCATATCAAGGTTGTAGAATGACTAATGGATTCCTAGAGGCCTCTTTCGTTTATCAAAAGTTAACCATTAGATTATTCCCAAAAATGTATCTGAATGAGTATGGGAAACGTCAAACAAGAACTACTAGAGTTGCGAAGTGCTGGATAAAAAAAGTGATACTAGTATGAATTTGAAAAAATTTTTAAACAGTTTATGAAGGGGAACTTTAAGTGAATATTTATAGAAGAATAACAAAGTTAGAGAAAAAAACTATTTAATGGTTAAGTGCTCTAATGATTTCAATCTAAATATTGATGGAAAAAAAGTACAAAGTGAAAGAGATGCGATAGAGATATTAGCCAAAAGTTTTAATATTGATGATCTCCAAGATGGTAATTGGGATGCATTATCTGATAGACTCCAGCGTTCTAATTATATACATCCAGAGAGGATTAATATTTTTTTATAAATAATTCAAAAATATCTTTTTATCAAGGATGAAAAACTCTAAAAATACTTTTTTTAGAAATATTATCTGATACAGTTTCATGGTGGAAAGAAGATGCTGAAAGATACATAGTTGATGGAAAAAAGAAAAAAACATTCAATGTATATCTGCTAGATTAATACTAATTGTTTGATATGATATAAATACAAGCATATATAAGGACTAGATGATTGCTAGACAGGTTGGACAAATGCTAATAGTTCAAAAAATTTAAATAAATAAAGGTGGATTATGATTGATGAATTAAAAAAGAAGATTGCTTCTACTGATGGTGTGGACTTCGGACCATTTGGAGAGGGGCTTTCTGATGAATGGATTACAAAAGCTGAGGAAAGATTACATTTTATTTTTCCTGAAAGCTATAAATGGTGGCTTAAAAACTATATGGGTGGAGAAATTTATGGAGAAGAAATATTCAGTATCTATGGATTAGATTTTGATAGTGTTGTAGGCAGGGATATCGTATACATAAATGAACTGAACCGAGAAGAAGGGTTTAGTAATTCTGAACAATTAGTCATCTGTGAAGGAGAAGATGGCATGTTTTATTTTCAAAAACAGGAAAGTTTGACCGATGAGTTAGCAGTTTTTAGAGATGGAGAATACTATGCTAGCGATTTTATAGAGTTTCTACTAAAAAGAATAGACGGCTAGTATATTTTAAAGAATCTATTGGATTAAAAAAGTAGGGATTATGCTCAGTAATGATAGATAGGAAGATAGACTGATAGTCGTTTCTATTATTTTTACTGATGTTCGCCAATATTTCTTTCTGGGATTTAAAGGAATATCAGATAGTTTTAAAATCCGAGTAAAAAAATTCCATCTAATCGTTAAAATTACTAGTACGATGCCATTGGTTACAGTTAAGATTATTAGAGGAAGTTTAAGAGATAAATTAGTCAGACACGACTAAAGTAATCAACAATCTTATTTATCTGTAAACATGCTCTCCTAGGAAATCAAAGGAAATTAAAGATTGAATAGGATATTGACAATTAAAAGCATAGATGTATAAAAGTTTGATCTCGACCATAAAGATTGGAAAGACAAGTTGCTAGAGATAGTGCATAATAGATAGAAAAAAGGGGATAGCATTTGCTAATCTTCAGTAGACAGATGATTTTATTAACAATGATAGGACATCTGTTGATGTAGAAGTAATATTTAAGAATAATTTGGAGGTGGATTTTATGTCTGTAGGCTTAATGGTAGGTTATAATTGGTGGACAGTAGGAGAAGGGAGCTTTTTTAATTCATTCTTTTCGACTATTTATGTTCAGTTAGAGAATAATGACTGGGGAAGTAAGTATCCCGTTATCATGAATAAACTTTATTTTGGCGATATTCCTTTGGAAGATATTGAGAGTGGAATAGCAGAGTTGTTATCTATTCAAGAAGAGTTGAAAAAATTTCCACCTCACGACATCATATGGGATTTTGAAGATTTGTCAGTCACTCCTCCTTGGGGAAATCAAATTGCTTCCCATATCACAAATTTATCTCAATATTTTATAACTAGTTCAGGCAGTGATTTATTTGAAGTCATGTTAACTTGTTTTAGATTCGCACTTGAGGAAGGTAAAAATGTAGTTGTAAAAAGTATCTGAAGAAGGATTTTTCTAAGAATTTTTTTAAATCCAATGAACCATTCAAATTATTGAAACTCCGATTTTTATTATTTCATATAACTCTAAGGTGTATAAACTGATTTTGTAGATTTTTGAAATGTCATCATTTTGAATACAGCCGTAAATAAAATCTGACTTATTAAACTATCATGGAAACCATTTGTTTAAATGCTAAAGGCTGAATAACCTATCTATGGTCATATTTTTTTATTGTTAAATTTTTATAATATAGAGTGATGTGTTATATGTCATTGTGTAGAGGAGGGAAGAAATTGGATAATATAGTACTACGAAGTGAGTGGTTGGATGAATCGGAAAAGTTTTGCGAAGTTAGGCTTACTTGTAAAACAAAGTTTCTAACAATTTACCAAGTGTGCTATCTCTTTGAGGATGAGATGACGAAGGTATTACTGGACATGGATGATTATATAGAAAATCCTAATCTAGCAAGAAAGATCATTTTTGGAGATGATAGGGTTGGTGGAAGTGGTTATTTTGTTTTCACTTTTGCACCTATTAATGTAAGAGAAGAGTTAAATATTGAAGTGGATATGGAAGTAGCAGATAATGACGAGGGGCTCCATCGATGTCAATTCTATGTCAAAACTCAATTAGAAAATCTAAAGCATTTTAGAAATCATTTACCTAGAATTTTTTCAAAAGACTATAAAAGGACAGTAACATTACATGATGAACAAACTAGAAATGTAATGATTTAGCAAGTGTTTCTCGTTTATTCTATAGATGTATACATTTTTTATTAGATTTTAATTAAAAAAATTGAAGGGGAGGGACTAGTGGACATTTTAAAACTACAGGAAGAGATTGAGGGTACGAACTACTGGGACGCCTATGCATTAGACTTTAGAGCTTCATTTTTTGGAGATGAATGTAGACTCTATATTGAAGTTGAAAATGGACAATCGGATCAGTATTGCTGGGAGATTGTTTTCTACCGTTGCTTTAAGGTAAACTATGAGACGGACGCTGGTTGGACATGTTGGAAAAGTGAGACTGGCACAAGAAATTTCAATATGAAAGATATTCCTTTTGAAAATCTCATGTCTCACACTGTGCATGAGATTAGACTTATCGCCGAGAAACAATATGATACAAGCTACAATTACTTTATCAAGTATGTTAATTGAGATTGCATGCCAAGATATTCAAGTCTCTAAGGTCCTAGTGAGTGAACAGAACTTCTTTTGGAAGGTTTAGTTTTGATAATGATTAATAGTTGAACTAGGAGATTCTCTCATTTTTTGAAATGATTTAGTTAAGACTTAGTGAGAATCTGACTTGAAGGTTGACGATAAAACAGTGAAGTCAGCTTGATTCTAAAAGGCTTTGCTATTGCTTTAATATGTGAATAGACACAGAAGGACTAGTCCTTCAGTCAAAATCGACATATGACGAAAACTGGATAGATAGATTTGAAATCGTTCAAGAAGAGGGGGGGATCATCTAGGTACAAGGTATGAAAAAATTTTCTTATTGAAAAAAACTATCGCAAAAGATGGATATCCGATTGTAGTCTATTCTGTAAGTAATTTTTCAGTCGCAAGAAAGAGAAATTTTTCCATAATAACGAAGAAGTATTTAGAAATGCTTCTAGAAAGTAGAAGATCATATCGTCAATAAATTATCATTGTGTATTTTTATCAGCTCTTCTTATAGAAATGTGTCATTGAAGTTTGTACTTTTAGTTTCAGGAATACGATCAGTGAATGCTATTGATAATATTCTAAAGAATTGGAAAGATCAGTAAGAATTAATACTGAGAAAAAAATACAAGGGTGATGATAAAATAATTTTACTTTTTTATTCCTTTTTTTGATATAATAGACGACAAGAAAGAATATCTTATCAGTAAATCCCAAGCGAGCCTGAGATAGTGAGAGTCAGGTGGTTGAGAGATGAGTGTGGCGCTTTTGGTAAATTTTAAAAAATAATGAAGTAATAAATTAGGGTGGAACCGCGTTTCTGACGCCCCTAGTCGCAAGGCTTGGGTGTTGAAATTCGGTTCTTTTTGAATTCGTCTAATGCCTAAGTAGAAAGGAGCATAATGCTTAAAGGATCTTGTTTATGTAAAGCAGTGACCTACACTCTAGATGAGGAATTATCGGAATTAGTTTTTTGTCATTGCTCATTTTGTCGGAAAGCAACTGCGTCTGCCTATACAGTTAATGCTAAAGTTAGCAGTGAAAAGCTAGTATTGCATGGAAAAGAAAAGCTTGTTTCCTATAGTTCTTCTCCAGGAAAACAGCGTTATTACTGCCAGAACTGTCATAGTCAAATTTTCACTGTTCAAGAAAATATACCAGAAGTCTGTGCTTTGAAATTAGGTACAATAGATGAATGCGATCAGAATTTACAAACTGTTCCTAAACGTCATATTTTTCAGGACCCAGCCTTTTCTTGGTTGCTTGATAAATAAATCTAAGAAGATAATATAAATTAAAGGAGTAAATAATGTCTAAAAAATTGACTTTCCAGGAAATTATCCTTACTTTGCAACAATACTGGAATGATCAGGGTTGTATGCTCATGCAGGCTTATGATAATGAAAAGGGTGCGGGAACCATGAGCCCTTACACTTTCCTTCGTGCTATTGGTCCTGAACCATGGAACGCGGCCTATGTAGAGCCTTCTCGTCGTCCAGCAGATGGTCGTTACGGGGAAAATCCAAACCGTCTCTACCAACACCACCAATTCCAAGTGGTCATGAAACCATCACCATCAAACATCCAAGAACTCTACCTTGAGTCATTGAAAAAATTGGGTATCAATCCTTTGGAACACGATATTCGTTTTGTTGAAGATAACTGGGAAAACCCATCAACTGGATCTGCAGGTCTTGGTTGGGAAGTTTGGCTTGACGGTATGGAAATCACTCAGTTCACTTATTTCCAACAAGTCGGTGGCTTGGCAACTGGTCCTGTTACAGCTGAAGTAACTTATGGTTTAGAGCGTTTAGCTTCTTATATTCAAGAAGTAGACTCAGTTTACGATATTGAGTGGGCTCCAGGAGTTAAATATGGAGAAATTTTCCTTCAACCAGAATACGAACACTCAAAATACAGCTTTGAAGTTTCTGATCAAGATATGCTTCTTGAAAACTTTGAGAAATTCGAAAAAGAAGCAGGACGTGCTTTGGAATTGGGACTTGTACACCCAGCCTATGACTACGTTTTGAAATGTTCACATACCTTTAACTTACTCGACGCTCGTGGTGCTGTATCCGTTACAGAACGTGCTGGTTATATCGCTCGTATTCGTAACTTGGCTCGTGTTGTAGCCAAGACCTTCGTCGCAGAACGCAAGAAACTCGGATATCCACTTCTTGATGAAGCAACACGTGCAAAACTCCTAGCAGAAGAGGAAGAATAAAAACAGTTACAAGAATAGAAAAAGGGCGAACAAAGTGAGCCCGTATGGCACTCAGAGGCAAGTCGAAGACTTGCTAAAGGGATAGGCACCGCCGTACTGATATCTGGGGATTTTTGAAACTTTGGGTTCAAAAATCAGTTGCCTAAATCCACTTTGATGAGACTGTTGGAAATCTTTGTCAAGAAGACAGAAGATTTCCCCACAGACTCACAAAGTTAGTTAGCAACGTCCCCAGTACCTAAGGTGCCTATCAAAAAGAAGAAATTTTGTAAAGGAAAAAACATGGCAAAAAATTTATTAGTAGAACTAGGACTCGAAGAGTTACCAGCCTACGTTGTCACACCAAGTGAAAAACAACTAGGTGAAAAAATGGCAGCCTTCTTGAATGAAAACCGCCTTTCATACGAAGGAATTCAAACTTTTTCAACTCCACGTCGTTTGGCTGTTCGCGTACTTGGCTTGGCAGACCAACAAACGGATTTGACTGAAGATTTTAAAGGACCTTCTAAAAAAATTGCTTTGGATGCAGAAGGAAACTTTTCTAAAGCAGCGCAAGGCTTTGTCCGTGGTAAAGGCTTGACGGTAGATGATATCGAATTCCGTGAAATCAAAGGTGAAGAATATGTCTACGTAACTAAGCATGAAGCTGGAAAACCAGCTGAGGAAGTTTTGACTGGAATTCCAGAAGTATTGGCTAGCTTAAGCTTCCCAGTAAGTATGCACTGGGCAAACAATACCTTTGAATATATCCGTCCAGTCCATACGTTGACAGTTCTTTTGGATGATGTGGCACTCGATATGGATTTCTTAGATATTCATTCAGGAAGAGTTAGCCGTGGACATCGTTTCCTTGGTCACGAAGTAGAAATTCAGCATGCTGACAGCTATGAAGAAGACCTGCGCAAAGTTTATGTTATTGCAGATAGCACTGAACGCGATATGATTCGTGAGCAAATTAAGGCTATTGAAGCTGCAGAAGGTGTACAGGTACAAATTGATGAAGGACTCTTGAATGAAGTTTTGAATTTGGTTGAATACCCAACTGCCTTCATGGGGAATTTTGATCCTAAGTACTTAGAGGTTCCAGAAGAAGTTTTGGTCACTTCAATGGAAACTCATCAACGCTACTTTGTAGTACGTGACCTTGATGGAAATCTAAAACCAAACTTTATTTCTGTTCGTAACGGAAATGCAGAGTATTTGGATAATGTCGTCCGAGGAAATGAGAAAGTCTTAGTTGCGCGTCTTGAAGATGGTGAATTTTTCTGGCGTGAAGACCAAAAATTGAAGATTGAAGATCTTGTAGCTAAATTATCACATGTAACCTTCCATGAAAAGATTGGTTCATTACGTGAACACATGATTCGTACTGGACAAATTGCTATCCTTTTGGCAGAAAAAGCAGGTTTATCAGTTGATGAAACTATTGATCTTGCTCGTGCTGCAGCTATTTATAAGTTTGACCTCTTGACTGGTATGGTTGGTGAATTTGATGAGCTTCAAGGGATCATGGGTGAGAAATATGCTCTTCTCGCTGGTGAGAATGCAGCAGTTGCACAAGCTATCCGTGAACACTACCTTCCAGATTCTGCAGATGGTGCTCTTCCTGAGTCTAAAGTCGGAGCTATCCTTGCACTAGCTGATAAATTGGATACTCTTTTGTCCTTCTTCTCTGTTGGCTTGATTCCATCTGGTTCAAATGACCCTTATGCTCTTCGTCGTGCAACACAAGGGATTGTCCGTATCTTGGAAGACTTTGGATGGAATATTCCAATGGACGAATTGATTGCTAGCCTTTATGCCTTATCATTTGATAGCCTAACTTACGATAATCAAGAAGAAGTGCTTAACTTTATCAAAGCTCGTGTTGATAAGATGATGGGTTCTACTGCAAAAGATATTAAGGAAGCTGTTCTTGCAAGTTCAAACTTTGTTGTATCAGATATGATTGAAGCAGCAGAAGCCTTAACTGAAGCTGCAAAAACTGAAAACTATAAATCATCAGTTGAATCATTATCTCGTGCCTTTAACCTAGCAGAAAAAGCAGAAGGCTCAGTCAAAGTTGATACTAGCCTCTTTGAAAATGAACAAGAAAGAGAACTAGCTCAAGCTGTAGAAAGCTTAGAATTGAAAGGTTCAGCTAGTGATAAATTAGAGCAATTATTTGCTCTTAGTCCTGTTATTGATGCATTCTTTGACAATACAATGGTTATGGCAGAGGATGTTGATGTTAAGAATAATCGCCTAGCTATTCTAACTGAACTTGTGAATAAAGCAAAAACTGTCGCTGCTTTTAATCTTCTTAATACAAAATAGAAATTAAAAAGTAGATTGGAGGTTCAAATATGACACCAGAAAAAATCGCTCGTATTAATGAGCTTGCGAAAAAGAAAAAAACTGAAGGCTTGACTGCAGAAGAAAAAGTAGAACAAGCTAAACTTCGTGAGGAATATATCGAAGGCTATCGTCGTTCAGTTCGTCATCACATTGAAGGGATCAAAATCGTAGATGAAGATGGAAATGATGTGACTCCTGAAAAACTTCGTCAGGTACAACGTGAAAAAGGCTTGCATGGTCGTAGTCTTGACGATCCAAATTCATAATTTTGAGATATAGAAAACTCGGTTAGTAAAATCTAACCGAGTTTTTGTTTTAAAAAAAGGAACCTAAAGAGGTTCCTTTCAGAACGAAGACAAACGTCATTTTTGGCGTTTGTCTTTTTCTGTTTTCAAAAATAGTTTGTCTCATCATCTGATATTCCATTCAAAAATCGGATTTAGAACAAAATAAAAAGGGATATTCTCTATCCATTTCACCAGTTTTTTGATATTTAAGCATGCTAAAGTAAGCCCAACCTGATCCTCCATTTTGGACTTTCCTTTCTCTCTAGTGTATCTCAAATTATGGTACTCCTTAGCCGTCCCAAAAAAAGCCGTTCAATTGTTTCTTTGCGCTTCTTATAGAGCTCTTTCATTTCTCTTTGGTGACGAATCTCCTCACAAAAATTCAAGGGCATCTTTCCAGACATGTCTCGTTACTACTTTTTGAAAAATTCTTGCTTTGGGTACAAATGGATAATAAAGGACAGTTAACACATACTTTGGGATTACTCTTATACTCACGGTAGCCTTCTCGAGTGGTAAAAGCGATAGCTTAATACTTGATTCTCTGGACAAATATAAGAGTCATGACTTGCATCATAAACAAAAATTACTAGGCCTTAAGTTCCCTTTACTCCCTTTTGGACGAGTATAAGGAAAGACAGGAATGATGTTACGTTCTAATAAATAATGGGCAATAGCTGGGGTCTTGTAGCCTGAATCCGCAATTATATAGCGTGGGGAGAAAGGTTCTAACTTTGAAAATAGGGCAGGGAAAGCCTGACTGTCATGAACATTTCCTGCTTCAACCGTATAAGCTAAGGCCCAACCATGCTTATCACAAGCAACTTGAGCAGAATAGGCAAATACTTCCTTGTGTTCACCCTTGTGAAACCAACCACACTCGGGATCTGTTGTTGAGATTTTCTTTTCTTTTGCCTCACTTTCTTTTGCGGGCTTTAAGGACTTTTTTGCGTGTTTTTTCCTATCTAAAGCAATCTCAACTGCCAATTGTTCACTCATAAATTTAGCTTGTTGGTCTACCATTTCCTTACGGTACTTGTGACTATTAGCCGCCGCTTTGATATGGGTACCATCCACAAATATTTCAGAAGGATCAATTAAGCCAGCATACAAAGCTTGGTTGAGAACTTGGGAAAAAATCTCAGAAATGAGTTCTTTATCTTGAAAACGACGGCTGTAATTCTTACCATAGGTAGTAAAATGAGGAACCTTATCATCTAAAGTTAGTCCGAGAAACCAACGATAGGCCACGTTTACTTCAATCTCTTTCATGGTTTGGCGCATGGAACGGATACCATAAAAACACTTGATCAAAGGAATTTTGACTAACATGACAGGATCAAGACTAGGACGACCGTTATTTGGACTATAGGTATCTTCTACCAAGTCATAGATAAAGTCAAAATCAACCTTGGAATCAACTTGTCGAAGAAAGTGATCTTTAGGGACCAATTCGTCTATTGTATAGAAACCATATTGCTTACGATTATAATCAGGTTTTTCTTTGTGAAACATAGGGATTACCTCACAACTCTTCTTACCTCTATTATACGACTTTACACAAAGAAAAGCCCTTAGAAACTTGAGTTCTAAGGACTTTGTCTTCAATCTGAAAGGAACCTAAAGAGGTTCCTTTAGTATTAAATTTTATACTCTTCGAAAATCTCTTCAAACCACGTCAGCTTCACCTTGCCGTATATATGTTACTGACTTCGTCAGTTTTATCTGCAACCTCAAAGCTGTGCTTTGAGCAACCTGAGGCTAGTTTCCTAGTTTGCTCTTTGATTTTCATTGAGTATTAGTTACTTGCACCTGAAGTAGCATCCGCATCTCCATGGCCGCCATCAGCTGAGTCAGAAGCACCAGAAGTAGCATCTGCGTCACCGTGGCCTCCAGCAGGAGCAAACGGTC
>BNJS01001434.1_pt1 | contig 19477 bp, 24 predicted proteins | sample 8540461 | NCBI WGS metagenome assembly BNJS01 (sample SAMD00202454, study PRJDB9452) | human saliva metagenome | isolation source: human saliva | place: Japan | reverse complement strand
TTATATATAAAACCTGAGGGATTAGATGTGCTGGGTTCAACGTACTGTGGTAGCCCCACGCAATAGCGATACACCATCGCTGAGGTTTAACTAAGCCTCGACCACACAGTACCAAGGAGCTATAGTGAAAAGATCCAGGCTTTGCCGTCACTGCCAGTTTTATATTTATAGTTATGGGTACTTTTTATTTCTGCAGTAACTTTTTTATTTAATATATTTGTAACTTCTTTCTATTATCCAATATTTGCAGGAATTAGTCTTGTTTGGATGGGGGTAGTAATTTTAGATTTGAGAAACCCACTACAACATTATTAGATGGAGAAAAGCTCATGCTCAGATCTTGTTTTGCGGAGATGTAGCTATAATTCACTCGTCCCGTTGGGCTAACGTAGTGCGAGGTTCCGGTCCTTTTTCCTTCTTCTTATCGCTTGGTTTTAGCGCCGTGGCTATCTCCGCACATCTTTCTTCATGAAGATGCATTTCCTCCTTTCTGGCATCTAATTTCTATTTGCGTCATCTTTCCACTCGCTGGCTATTTTCTCCATTTTTTTACAGTTTCCCAAACTCTTACTGTAGGGAGAAAATATTTCAAGCGTGAACTTCACGGCTTTGGGTGGCGCTCTGAACTGGAATCAAAAGACCCCAGACTTGAATTTGATTTGAACAACTATAATCTCTTTATTGTATTTTAGTGGCTAATGTGAATTATTATCGGACATCTATTTTTGGATCTAAAGCTGACCATTTCGACGAAAAGCAAGTTCCGATACCAGACGCAAGAAATATTCCTCTCGATAAATTTTTGATGTGGCTATTTCCAGAGCAGGAAGACATATGGCGTTTGATGATTGATCTAATTTGTGAGCCGCAGTATGAGGCATGGGTTCCAACAAGGCGAATGCAAAATATATATGGCGAAATTGTAAAAAAGAAGGAAGAATTTCGGAACAATACAGAACATAAATAGGTTGATGGTGTGACCGCCTGCAAGTTGCGGACAGTTGGTTAAGGGGCATCGAGAGCAATAATTTTCTTGGCCGATAAGGGTTGCTGATGATATTTTGGAAATCAACCGAACGTCTCACATCCAATGCCGAGTGAAAACGCCGCCGATTGTAGATGCCTTCAAAACGAACGGTCGGCTGAATTAAATAACGATTCTGACCACTTCTTCCCAGTACTGTGGGGTGTAATTCCTACGTTGCTGACTGACTATGAACATCCTCTACCACGAACACAAAATTTGTACAAATAAGGTATCAACTATTGAAGATTAACCTCAGAAAAGTAACGCCCCAACTGCTAGGTTAGCCATTCAACCAAAACCCAAACAGAACAAGGGTCTTTTCCCGACGCGGGTCTACCTCGGTTATTTCGATATCTCAATCCACGTCACTGAAACGATCTACTGCTGGCTTAGTATCTACCGTCTATGGCTACCTGCATAAGGCACTTGATGTGTTCGCACAACATGCCCCTAGTCTCCAGCAAGTGCCGGCTGATCAGGAAAGCAGGTGAGCTGATCTTGGGCCTGAATGGTACGCTCGTTGACACCAACAGTGTTGCCACAGGCAGCAAAGACACAGACGACGATGGTCCTGTATATAAGACCATTGACTGATTCGCCGGCAAACACTGCTGTTTCGGCGGACCAACCTACAAGTCGTATCCGATCGAGATGATAGGCCGTTGTATGTCACCCCGGTCGAACCTGGAGCAAGGCACGGTAACCGCTACAAAGAAGTATATTGTCGATGCTCTGCGGGCAACCAGATTGTGGTTTTTCGATGACAAAGGCCACCAGCGGGCAGACATCAGGGCGAAACCCCACCTAAAGGAAGCCGGTTGAACCCTGATAATAGAAACCATCAGGGAGGTTACCACCGACGTCAGGACATCCATCAAGGGTGGAAAGATATCATCAAAGCACTATAAGGCTCTCAAACACATAATCCTATGCCCGACGACGATGACAAGGACCGCCTGACTTGCAGTGGCGTTGATATCACTGCACTACAGCCTTAGTTGGCAATCCTTATTAGAAAGTCCCTAAATCCTTAGCTGAAATCATCTTGCATCATGACCTTGATATTTTCTCCAAGAACAAATAGATCAGAAGATACTAGTTCTTTTAGAGTTTTGGGAGGTTCAGCGAAGTAACCAAGATCTATTCCAGATTTACCCTCAATATCAACGACGTGAAATCCACTGGAAATAACTTCGGCCGTTGTATCTATCGGCTCATGTACTCTATACGAATAAACGTTTGATATTAAAATATCAACCGTACCCCAAGATTCTTTACTTCCGTCCAAATATGCCGTATATACCGAAATTTTACAATCTTTCTTTCCATCTCCTACATATTCAATAGTTATAGACTTTAGCAAGGAATCTTGGAAATTAATGAATTTACGTTGGATGTCATCGTTGCTGAGATGAAACATGCGCCATCCTTAGTGCCCTATTGGAGTCTGTGGCTTAACCCCAGGTGGCAAAGCATCCCATCCAGAGGGTAGAGATTTATTTGGGATATGAGGACTATTCGGACCGTGACCAGAAGCTGGCTGCCCTGGCTGCGGAAATACATATCCATGCCCCGACGTACTGCGAGGATTTAAAGGATATGCTCCTTTATTGTGTTTTCTGAAATCGACGCAACCCACTACATCGCCATCCTTATTATAGATTGTATTTTGCAACGCGTTTCCCATAGTCTCATCAATATATGCAGACCGAATTTGGTTTCGCGCCACGCACTCTAGGCTTTTCATTTGACCAATTATGAGAACTTGGTCTTTCATATGTACGGTCTGTGGTAGGTTTCCCAGTCCTATTATCAACCCACTGACCACTTTCCTCATCGTATGAAAGCGCTTTATCATCCTTGGGATATGATTCTAATCCCAGTGTGTCAATCCATGTCAAGGGATTATGCACATACCCCTGTGGGTACCCACATTCGGCCCCACACCCAATGGGTCCTGTGAATCATACACACCACCAGCAGGATCATAAAACCTAAACCGGTTATACACCCACCCAGACTCAGCATCCTCATACTGCCCAGCAAACAACACCGGAGAAACCACACCCAACCATTGACGCCTACCAAACAACGACTGGGTCACACGACCCGCCACACTCCCCCGCACAGTGTCAATCAACTCCTGCGACGCACCCGCAAGATCGACCACCAAGGCATAGAACACCGCATCCACCTGCGCCTGCGACCACCCAGCCAAGTCGCCCGTACCCACATCCGTCCCACAGCACCAGATCTGGCATCACCCATGGTGTCGTACTCAGGTACCAGATCATTGTCAGCATAGGCAAACACCTGAGGCGACACTACTTTATTCGTGTTGGTATTCAGGAACAATCTCCTCTAACTGCCCATAATTAGCACTTGCTACCGCACTGAGCTTCCCACTTGCTGATGAAAGAAACACTCGTGAAAGTGACAGCCTCTCTACTGTAGATGCGGGCTGATAACCTTTGCACTAGTCTGCTGAATCTACTCCTTGCCGGGGACGCGCAGTCTTTTGCAATGAAAGCTTTTGAGCAGGATATCTCTATAGTTTTGTGAGGCAGAATAGTGCGAAAATTTAACTAGTTTTCTACACTACAACATCCAGCATGGCGTGAGGCTAAAAATTTTACCTTTTGAACTAAAAAGTAGCCGGAGCAGCATTCCAGAGCCCAACCAACCCCTCACGATCCTCACCACTAACAGCTACATGATCACAAACTCTTTTAATCCAGTCAAGATGTTCCTGATACAACGACCAGCATAATTCAAATAGAGGAAGTCCAGGATTGCATTCCACTACACCATCAAGTATATGCCACACAACTCTTTTCGATGGAAAAGTCCAATCATATTTTTCATATACTTTCAGTATCGCATCTAAAGCGCTCTGAATGTGAGGCACCTTTTCTTGATCCGCGACCTCATTAAGGAGTTTTGGAATGACGGATTCCTGTATTACAACCCACAGCGCCGGGTCACTCAATTTGAGTCTATCACCCTCAAATTTTAGATATTCAATTGCTATATCTTGCTCCTTCATAAGCTTCAACAGACTTGAATGACGAGTCCAAGGTTTAATATTTTCGAGAGAAAATGCGACCAATGGCGAATCACATTTTAGCAGGATATACCAAAGTTTCTGAAATACATCAAACTGCCATTCTTCCAAATTGCGATTTCCACCATTGAGACCAGAGATCAAAGATGGAAGATTCACACTAAAAATATAAGCTTGAACTAAACCCATAGTATCAAAGGCTTCAGCAAAATCTCGCCTGTATTTTCTCCTCTTCCTCAGGTGACATCTTTGATATAGCATCAACATCAAAAATTACAGCCATTCTTGAGATAATTACATCGCGCAACTCATCTCGACAAGCAGACGCAAGTACGGCTGGATCCCAGGTTCCAACTTCTTCAATAAGAGATGTTAAAGTAATCAACCCAAAAGCTCCCTCAACATAGATCTCACATATAAAAATCTCTTTAGCGTTGGACAAATATAAAAGCGCATAAAGCCAAAAGCCCAAGTGTTAAAAATTACACCGCTTTAAGATTCTTAGCACTTGACAGGGATTGGGATGAAAGCTGAAAAATCAAAATTCTTAGACATCACGAACTCTTTCAGAAAAACATTCCGAAACCTTTGGCTCAGCAGGATTTCCATCTTCCTCAACCTGCCACATAGAAGCCCCCTCTATTTCGTCGCAAAAGTTGAATGATCGGAAAGCAATATACTCACCGAGTTGAGTCTCTACTGTAGATACAGTATAGTCGGTACCAGTCCTGCTCAGCTCGTCTTCAATAATCCTTGCCAGCTTCCACATACAAAGCATCATAGTACAGTCCTATACCATATTGCTTCCAAAGCGCTGCCATCATCGTCAACCCTATCCTCAAAAGCTTCACGCGTAAGACCTTCATAGTTAGCCTTTTGACCGCTCTCTCATAGGTCAAATTACTTTCATCCTGAAAATACATACCGCAAGCATCACGCGGTACTACTATGGTGTAAAATTTCATGTTGCATCCTGTCCGAAGTTGACGTTGACTCATCGAGCTTGATTCAGGCTAGTAACTTTCAAATGCATCAGCCTTTGCACTTGTATTGTTCAATCCAATCCTTGCTGAGGTGAGCATAGGTTTTTGCGATGAAAAACTCTTGAGCGAGATATATCGTCGAGCTTATGAAATTATTAATATTCTTGATCATTGGTCTTAAATTTCATAGCAAAATTTCAAAAGCAACGTGTTGAGTGTTAGGTTTTGTGAACACCAGGTGATAGAAAAGTTGTTACGCTGCTTCCACCAGATCGTGCTATTTTTTACTCCGTCTCCACCTCAAGTTTTTTTGGGGGGGGGATGATAGCTCGGCCGGGAGCACAGACGATGCATATTAAACCATTTCACATGCTACGTTATAGTCGCCACCTCCACACCAAACCCATCCCAGGGTAAAGATGAACTTCTGCTTTGTACAGCGAGTTGAATCCCCCCCCCCGGCAAAATGTTGCCGGGGGGCATTCCCACCTTCCATCGACGCGACGCGTGTCCTGTAAACCCAACATATCCCAAACTGTATGGCTATGTTATCAGCGCAGGTTATTGCCAAAATTACAAGCACAATGCTAGCAGCCACCTCGTTACAATTACTCCCTTGGTTGAGGATCCTCACGGGAAAACGCATCTGCCTTAGAGATATCAAAAATAGAGGTGGAAGGGAGGGGCTGGTTTGCAAACAATCCAAGAAGTCCCTCGCCTGGCACAATATCTCCCAGCCACGCACTTACTGGAGAGATCTCTGAGTCAATAGCTTTCACCTCATTACCGTCATCATAAATATAGTAACGAAGAGAAGGGGAGGCGTTAGACTCCTCATTTTCCTGCAGTTCAGCAGCAACCATGCACAATGTAAAGTGCACGATCATACGAGCAAAAGCGCTGTCGTCTCTCCCTTCAAAATCTTCCATATCAGGAAATCTGTGCTTAACTTTTTCAAGCCAAACTATGCTGTCATCATAAACTTTGGCATAGAATTTACCAACAGTATCAATTATCAAATCTTCACTCATAAATTCTTCATCCTGTCGAAAGTTCCACTCCAAGGAATTTTCGTTGGCGATGCCACACCTTGCCCTTTATAGAAACCAATTCCATGGTCAGCCATACGTTGCGCTTGCTTTTCGGCGGGGCGCGGCGCTTGCTTCTCGACAGGCTGCGCCGCAGACTTATGAACATCATGTGGCTCAGATTGCGGCCTTTGAACCTGCAGCCACGGCGGCAGATTATGGGATTGCTCAGGCCCTGAAACCATGAATTCCTCCAATAAACCAAACAGTTTGGCACACGGTACAATTTTCTAACATAGCAGCCACCGAGTGTCGCACGCTTGCTACCATTTCTAAACGGTAAAGAATTTATATAAGGACTGAGACCTAGTGCCTTTACGCAAACCCTCTATCCTTCCGCACATTGCAATGGAATAACCGCTTTGCGCACGCCCAGCGAACCCCACCGCATGCGACAGATAACGCGACAATAGTCGCCGTGGCATCCATGGACGACCGACTACTCACCAGCCCAGCAGCCGCCCTTATTTCATTGGTTATTAATGCCGAGGCCGAAGTACCCGTCGTGGCTATAGATGCCGACGGTCTCAACCAGCCCCTCCGAGGGCCACTGCGCGCCGGGAACGGCGGCGACCTCGTCGGACTTTCCGACCACCCCAAGGAATCCCTTGACCGCAGCGAAATAGAACTTTTTGTCGACCAAGAGGGGGCGATGCCGCTTCTCGCCTGCTGGAAAGAAGGCCCAGGGCTCATCCCTCCAGAAGTTCTCGAATCGGCGGTACGACGCGTGCAACACCGATGGCCAGACCGTGGTCATGAACCTCCCCTACACCTGCCCGCCGGAAACAATCTCCTCTGGCGTAGCCATGGCCAACCATGTGTTCCTCATTGCCGACAGGCACCACGCCGGTCATGAGTGGCTCTACCAGCCTGGACACCAGCTCAGCACCCTCGCCCGCGACAATCGAGTGACAGTTCTGACACTCGGGCGGTCAAAAGCAAAATCACCACGCCAGACACCATCCACCTCCCCCGCACCGGGCAGGGGTTCCGACGGCCGCGATCCCATTGACATCCCCACTGACCCGGAATCACTCACCATCTTTCCACCGCATCCTCAGCAGGGTGTACAAAAGCTGAGGGACTTTGCAGGGATTGAGCGATGTTCATCACTGAGCTCGAAGAAGGGTGTTTTCGTACCTGCGGATAGACCTATCTGACAAGAGGCTTGAAGGGGCTTGCTTTGCGGTTTATCAAAAAGTCAGTTTTCCTGGTTGCGATGAAGCAGTGCAATTATGATCCAGCTGTAAAATCTGTTTACGCCCAAGCTCGAAAACACCTCATTTTCCGGCTTGGAGATAAGCAAACTTCTATGCAAGCGTTTGCACTAACGCCGTTCAAGACTCTAAGCGGTACCATGATCTACCAAACTGCCATCTTTCCAGGTCTTTTTTACAGCATCATGAGCGTCCCCGTAAGATAGGGTCCATCGCCAGGCTCAAAAACACCCCTTTTCCGAGCTCAGCGGTGGACTTATCTTACCTAAACATCATTCAATACCCCCACAGAAGAAAGATCGGCAGGAATGCCACGAAGAACGCGAGCACTCCGCATCGCGGGTTGCGTCCAAGCCAGGCAACCTCGCCCCCAGCTTCCCCACCACCTACCGCAAATCGCTTCCCCACGATACTGTTTCAGGGCGAAGCGCTCGATGTCTTTGCAGAGCTGTTCTTCGGTGTAGAGCACGCTGATGAGCATGCTGATGGCGGCGGCGACGCGGCGGTCGATGATCGGGTCGTCGAAAAGCACATGTGCAGCCTGCGCAACGTTGTGGATTGCCTCGATTGCCACGAGGTCAGGCCCGAGTCGGGCGCTGGATTTTTCCAGCAGGTATGCGTATTTGATGGCGAGTTCTTCGCTGCGCGGGTAGGTGTCGCCATTTTGTACGTCTTTGTAGCTAATGAGTGAAATGAATTCTCGTAGGTCTGCTGCTGTATGGGGGTGTCGTCGATGATGTGGACGCAGGTGTCTTTGAAAAAGGCAGCGCTTCTCCATCGGCGATGAGCCTGTTTATGAGCTCGTTCGCTTTATCGCCAAGCTTATCGATGCGCACAGCCACGTTGTTTCCTTAGGGCTAGGGTTTGTGTCTGTTTTTGTCTGGAAAGTGCCTGCTTATCTACCGCCAGCTTACAGGTTTTTGCACGTTCGGGTATGGCCAGCTGTTGCTTTGTGTGGGTTCATGTGACCTTGAGGTGTTCCTGTACTGCGACATGTGTTTTTTCGTGTGGTTTCTCACACCAGACTGCCCGTCCCCACACGTTCCAACAGTCGTTTTTCGACGTCGCTTATGCTGCCGCCCCTCCCATACCCGGCCGCATCCAACCCCTCGCGATCATCGCTGGTTCTCATCCCCTGGGCGTAGGCGCGAAGATGAATTCTAGGTCACAATGTTCCGCCCGTCGGGTGATTCTTTTAGGCCTCCGAGCAGCGATGATGGTTATCAGACAGTTGTTGTTCTCTACGCAAGGAGGAGTTATGAGTCGCGTTGTTAAGGCCAAGGATGCCGTGGTCGCGCGGGACCTACGGAAGACATACGGCGCTGGGGAGTCACAGGTGACAGCGCTCAACAATGCAAGCATTCGTGTGGGTGTGAGTAAGTTTTTGGCGATCATGGGACCGTCAGGTTCGGGCAAATCCACACTGATGCAATGTTTGGCCGGACTTGACAGCATTGATTCGGGCAATATCAAAATTGGCGGGATTGACATCACAAGTCTGAATGATCGCGATTTAACGCGCCTTCGACGCGAACATGTTGGTTTTGTTTTTCAGCATTTCAATTTGGTGTCCACCCTGACCGCAGAGCAGAACATTATGCTGCCCATGAAATTAGCCAAGCGTCAGGTGGATCAAGAATTGTTCAACAATGTGGTGGAGCGACTGGGCATTAAGTCACGCTTGTCGCATAAACCACATGAAATGTCGGGCGGACAGCAACAGCGTGTCGCTATTGCCCGCGCGCTTGTTGCTCAACCGACGGTGATTTTCGCTGACGAGCCGACGGGGAATTTGGATTCCGTATCCAGTTCGGAGGTGCTGCGCTTTTTGCGCGACAGCGTTGATGTGTTTGGCCAGACCGTGATTATGGTGACGCACGATCCCATTGCCGCGACCTACGCGGATGAGACGATTCTGCTTGCCGATGGCCGCATCACCGCCACCCTCGTCTCCCCCACCGTGGAACAGGTTGTGGCTGCATTGCAGGAGGTTGAGTAATGAACTTCCTCGTAGCATCTAGTTTGAGAAACAATCTGCGTAGGCTCATCGCCACCGCCACCGCAGTGGCGCTATCGGTGGCGTTTATGGTGGCCACGCTGCTGATTATGGGCACCTACAACACTGCCCTGTCGAACAGTGTGACGGAGCAGATGAAGAACTCCGATGTCTGGGTGGGCTATGACAGCTCATTACCAGACAATGCAGATGAAGTGCTGGCCAAAACCGCTGACCGCATCCGCGAGCGTCCCGACGTGCAGGCCGCCGATGTGCAGCGCAGCGCATCCGGTGAGGTACGGCACGATTCCCGCAGAGCAAACGCACAGATCCAGGCGATGCCGAGTGAGCCTCTTCGCTGGGCCACGCTGGCGGAGGGTGCGTGGCCGCAGTCACCGGACGAGGCCGTGCTGAACAAGTCCGCAGCGGATTCTTTGCAGGTATCTGTGGGTGATTCGGTGCGCTTAGATGATAAGAACTCCGTTCGCGTCGCGGGCATTACCTCTCAAGAAGATCAGATGATGTCCATGGGTTTCGCCGAGATTAGTGTGATGCCGGAGCTGCTGGATCGTCTTGAAGCCCAGAAATACGCTACGAGTATTCTGGTTCGCAGCACTGCCCATGACGGCACGAGCAACACCACCCCAGATCAGCTGGCACAACAGATAAAAGACCAGACTCAGGGCACTCCCGACATCACGGTGCGCACTCGCGACGAGCAGGCGCAGCATCAGATCGCGGACCTTTCCGGCAATACCGCGACGCTGACCGCCATGCTGGGTGTGTTTGTGGCTATTTCGATGATTGTGGCGGGCTACGTCATCGCGAATACCTTCCAGGTTCTCGTCGCGCAGCGGACAAAAGAACTGGCGTTGCTGCGCTGCATTGGTGCAGATAAGCGGCAGGTGCATGGCCTGATTCTGGGCGAAGCCGGTATCACGGCATCGGTGGCCGCGCTGGTGGGCTGCCTACTGGGTGTCGTTGCCACGGTGATCTTTGCCCAGTTCATGTCAATGATGAGTGCGTTGACCATCAGTCCGCTGGCGTTGATCGCTGGTTTTGTGGTGGGCGTTGTGGTGACGGTTGCGTGTGCTCTCGGGGCGTCGAAACGCGCGACCCGCGTGCATCCGGTGGAGGCACTTCGCCCGCTTGAGGCAGTGGCTTCGGACAAGCTGCCACTGGGGCGCACGATCGTGGGTTCCGCTCTGACCCTGCTGGGCGCGGCGGGCCTGATTTACGGCGCGACGAGCGGTATGGCTGTGGCTATTGCTGGCGGGTTTATATGCGGCATGGGCGTGCTACTGGCCGCCACGACGTTGCTACCAAGGCTGGTGTCGCTGGTGGGTCGGGCACTGTCGCGAGTGTCGCTGCCGGTGGAGTTGGCCGCCGCTAATTCAATGAAGAACCCGCTGCGCACAGCAGCGACAGGTATTTCCATGCTGATCGGCGTGGCTGTGCTGGTGTTGATGGCCACGGGCATTCACTCGGTGCAGGAGTCCATTGTTTCTCAGATCAATCGGGAACGCCCCTTTGACCTCATGGTGACCACGAGCAACCCGGCTGGTTTCTCGCCGCAGGAGCTTGAGCAGATTAAGAACAATCCCAAGGTCACGGCCAGCGCTGATTCCCAATCCGCACAGGTGACAGTGACCACCTCTGATGGTCAGGAACATCCAGTGAAGGCCGAGACTGCGGATAGCTCACAGCTCAGCGAAGTGTTCTATGCCAAGGGTGATACATTGTTCCCACAGTCCGGCGTGGGCACGGTGGGCACTATCACTCGAGAATAGTCCCCCATCACCATTCAGGGCGATGCGGGTAGCCTAGTTGTCTCGGCGGACGTGAGCGACAAGCGCGCCCCGGATCAGATAAGGATGTCGAAGGATGACTTTCACCAAGGTGGCGCGGAACACCGTCACTCGACACCGTGTACCTGCGGCTCACCCAGGTCTCTCAGCGGACGAGGTTCAGCAGGGTTACCAGCGATCTGAGTGCCCTGAACGACAGCTACAACACCGGCGGCGGCGGCGCAGGGAACGCGCCTACTACACCCAAGATATTGAACATCATGCTCATGGTGGTGCTGGCGCTGCTGGCCATTACCCTGATCATCGCCTTCGTAGGCATCGGTAACACCACAGCGTTGTCGGTGCTGGAGCGCCGTCGCGAATCCGCATCTGCTGCGGGCGGTCGGTTTGGAGCGCCGCCAACTGGTCACCACCATCGTCGTGGAGGCCATGCTCACCGCCGTTGTCGCCGCCGTGTGTGGCTGCGCGCTGGGGATCTTCGCCAGCTGGTCCGGCTTGAACGCGCTGGAACACACCGCCGACAAGCTTGAGCTGGACCTGTACATCCCGTGGTTGCAGGTCGCCCTGATCATCGCAGGTGCAGGCACCGCCGATGCTCGCTCGCCCTGCTTCCCGCCATGGGTGCTTCTCGACGCCCACCGGTGCAGGGACCTCGCGGCAGAGTAACTGCCCCAGTGTGCCTGATGTATCGTGCCTGGCGTAGCCGCTACCGAAGCGTGCTACGTCAGGCACGCGGCGTTCACAACGCCAACCATCACCAGCGACACGGAGGCCACAATGGCACCGGCGCGGAGCTTCTTATCTTCCACAATGTCCCGGAACCTTCCCGGAATGGCCAATTCCATGGCCACCAACGCCGCGGCCTGGAGCGCTATTCCCAGAAGGCCAAACACCCCGGCCTCAATAAGCCCCTTGCCTAAGCCCAATTCGGAGGCGGAACTATGCACGGCGGTGGCCACCACAATTCCCGTAGCTATCTGCTGCGCCGCCGCTATGAAACCAGCATTGGGCAGGTGATCCACAAACACCAGGCGATGTAGTTTCCCGGGGGTAAGCAGGTCAAGAACCACAAACCCCAGCGCAGCATCACGCCAGCGAGGGCGAAAATAGGCCAGCGTACTACGACCTCTGCAAATACGTCCATTTTTCTCCTTTTATTTCACACCGGATCCCGACGATCCACCGCTACTGCTGCCACCATTGCTTCCTGAGCCAGACGACCCGCCAGAGGAATCACGCGGCGAGGACGGACTGAACCCAGGCCCCAGGAAAATCAAACTGCCATTGTTGTAGCGGTGCAGGTCCTCCACCTCAATCTGGCATTTTCCGTTATTATTGGACACCACAATAAGTCTCTTGTCGTAGCGCAAGTATTCCGACCCCGACGCGGAGTCAAACTGCCTGGCCATCGGCTTAACCTTATTCGCAATATCCGAAGCCGTCTTCTGCACGCTATCGCCAGACTTGCACTCGTAGGTATTGCCGCTCTTTCTGGTGTAGTTCTTTGACACATAGCTTTTCGGGATTACTCGCGTTAGCGGAAATCCCGCAGCAGCCGTCACAAAAAGTCAGGCCCACGGATGCTGCGCTCACAAGAACCAGAACAATGCCAAGAAGCCTCCAGCGGCCACTATTCATGACGGAAAACCTGCCTTTACTATTGTCGGGAGCGTCGTTGTCGGGGCGTCGAAAAGCATATTAAACCGAGTAATCAGGCGCTGGGGGCGCGGGGTAAATGATCAGCTCACCGGGAAGAATCACCCGCCCCGTGGACACCTCCCAGGAATCGTCATTGGACCAGCCCTCAAACCCCAGGCGGAGCTGCTCGGACGCATCGGCGTAGTCGATGTAGGCCATTTCCCCCTCCGGCGGAAGCCCGGTTGTGCCGTGCGACACATAGCGCGCGTGGCCGCGCTCCTGCTCCACGTAGTGAACGCCCTCAAACTCCAGAACGCTCTGCGGGGTGAGACCCGTCGCCTTCCGCGAGGTCCACCACACCAGCTCAAGCTCGCCGTCGTCGATTTCCACGGCCAGGAAGCTGCTACCGTCACCGCCGTCCAGCAGGTGTTCGTACCAGGTGAAACTGCCCTGGGTCACCACCAGCGTGCCGCGCACCAGGTAGTCCGTCGCCCCATACGTAACGACGGCCCCCGGGCCCAAGCGATCCGGTCCGAAATCAGCGGCATCCGGGACCTCGGCAAACAAATTACGTGCTGGCTGCTGCTCATCATCAACCTGACGCGCCTTGCTGAAGCAATATAGCGCTCCTATACCACTCACACCCGCAATAGCGAAGAAAAACAATGACAGAAGTAGCACTACAGTATCCTCAGTCTCAGCTTATTTTTATCCAGCATACAAGCATAGCCCTGGGGAAGCATGTCACAATGGGCCTATGAAGAAGCGAGCATGGATCGGTTATGCGTCCGCTTTTCTCTCCTGGGCGCTTGTTATAGGGGCGCTCATCGCGTTTTTTATGGGGCATTCCGCACTGGCGCTCTTTCTGTGCCTGCCGGGAATATTATTGGTCTGGCGCAGTGGAAGCATGTTTGGCGACACCAAGAAACTCCCCAACGGTGCCCCCATACCCGATGCGAAACGCGTCAAACGCTACCGACAAGAAAACCCCGGTGCCACCATTGTTGACGCCATCAACGCGATCAACAGGCAGGACGGGGTGTACTAGTTACTTCGGGTTGGTGATGCGCGGCGCATTTCCCGAGCCATCAGCCCTCGGCCGACGCGCTCGCATTCCCCACAGTCGCCGAGACCTTAATCGGCTTATCACCAGCGGCAACGCCCTTTAGCCGTGTGCACGGCACGCGATATTCCTTCATCCGGCCGCTATCGGTGTCCTGGCCGTGCTGACGATCCTGATCCCCAGCAGAACGCAATACTGACATTCACATTCTCTTCAAGCCCCAGTGACGGCCCTCTTTAACCAAAAATCGCACAATTCTGGTTATCCTTCGACGAAAAATACACCTCAATCGTGGCGAAACGCTCCCCGACGCGTCCTTCACCGGCACGCGACCATCCTTCACCATACGGTAACTTGTGCCACGTATTCGCCGCAGCAGCCTCAGGAGCATCCAACACGGAGACAGCGCCCAGACCACCACACGCCAAAGAAAAAGGCCATGAACAGCTGAAACACACTCTCACAGTGATCATCATCTACCTCAACAGATACTCACCAGGGACACTTAGCAGGGTTGCGATATCTGCTAATCCTACGCGCAGCACATGTAATATTTTTCCGACGCGCCGCGATAGGGGTAACACAACGCTAACTTTTTGCGATACTTTTTGGCAAATTCTCATACGCGTAAGGGTTCATGCAGGTAGAAGCTTTTTCGACGCCACCATGGCTACGGTTGGCAGATAAGATGCGGGTGAGTTGGGGGGTGAGTAAAGGGTTAGCGCAGTGGGGTGATTTTATTCAGAAGGGAGGTCTGCGTCTTGAGTGTCGGCGTAGCGGGCTTGTGAGGTTGTGGGAGTGGGCTGGGTCTGGTTGTGGCGTGGCGTGGTTGCGGGTACGGACCGTCTCGGTTGCGTGCGTGAGCTAAGCGCGGGTCGGTAGCTTTGACGAATCCGCAAGCCACTGTATGATTACCCCTGAAGCGCCTGTGGCGGAATTGGCAGACGCGCTGGATTTGAGGTTCCAGTGCCTTAGGGCGTGGGAGTTCAAGTCTCCCCAGGCGCACCACGATTCCCTTACTTAAACACGCATTATCATGCACACCACTTGCGGTACTCACCCAAGTGGTGTTTTCTTTACTCTCATCATCCACCTCACCATCAAACTGCCTCAGAACCGAGATAACAGGATGCAGGTGAGCAGTCGCCATGCGCCTCACCCCACTCGCATCATCCTGCGGGTTAATGGCAACTGCAGTAAAAAACACCCCATTGAGCAACTTCTTCATACTGGGTGTTGCCTGCATATACAAGCGAAAGCAATCTTCCAGCAGATCCAGCACATACCCAAGGTGCTTCTGGACTACGTGGGACTCGAGGCTCTGCTACACGTTAGCATTCACCCCCTGACTGGGCGCATAACATCAGCCTGTTCCCATCGCACCCGAACAAGTGCAGCCTCAAGCAGTTCAAGATTTTTAGCAATATTCTTTTTCACATCAAGCGGGCGGCCACGCATTTTATCTTTGCGATATTCCTTTTTGGTTTTTGTAACTCATATGTAATGTGTCCAGTTCCGCAAAATATATGGTCGCAGCGGCAACATAAACTTCCAGCGACAGGAGATTTAGGCCAAGTCATGGACGGTTATGTAGTTACTTGGTGCAATATGCAGCATAGTGCCCACAACATAAGTACCCATCCACTAAATATAGACGGGTATTAGATAGCCGAATTTAATAACGTGACACGAAAGTATAGTAAGGGTACTATTTTAGGTCGTTCAACAGAAGGAACTTTGCAACCGAGGCATGAACCTCTGGGTTTCCGGCCCAGTAGGCGTGCCTGGCACCTGGAATCATACATACTTCTGCACGTGGGTTCGATTTTCGAGAATTGCTGCATTGCCAGGATCGGAGATAGGGTCATCCGTGCCGTGGAGGATCAAAGTGGGGACTGTAATATTTTCTGGAATTGGTCCGTCGGGGCGATCTGAGGCTTTGCCGTGGATACTCATTACTTCTGGTGAATGAGGTGTGGGAAAGACACTGGCAGCTTGTTGCGGGTTTGCTGCGATCCAATCATCTGGATAGAAGAGTGAAGCCAATGCGCTCGGGTCCCCAGATGCGAGCGCTGCTACTCCAGCGGCGGGACGGGGTAGGCCAGTTCCATCGCCAACACTGGCACCTCCAATCGCGAGTGCAATAATACGGTCTGCATGCTCTGCTGCGAGCCACTGAGCAATTCTTCCTCCCATCGAGTGTCCGTAAACGTGCACTTTATCGATGCCTGCGTGATCAAGAATAGTTATTATATCGTTTGCAAAATCCCGCGTTGACCATTCAGAGCTCAGTGGTGCTGTGGTCTGGCCGGTGCCTCTGTGGTCGATGAGGCACGATGGTTCGATCGGTAAATTCATTTAGGACGAATCCCATCCAGCGGTGGTCTAGCCCTCTTCCTTGGATAAGTACTAGCGGAGCTTTGGATGATGGCATATTTTTATGAAATACCAGAGTTTGTCATTGTTCAGTAATGTTACAAAAGTCATGAGTCAAATCATATCATAAAAACTAGTTTTTCCCAATTGAGGATAGCGTCAATAGCCACAGTAAAGCTTATCCGTCCAGCCCATCTAGGAGAGCGTCATTGTTCTCAAGGTAATAATTCTTTGGGTGCTTTCATTGGAAATGAAGCAAGGCTTCATAATCTTGAAGACCAATGGGGTTACGTCATCGAAACGTGCAAGCACTACGCAGATACAAATGAGTTATATGCGCCTGAATGGTATTCCTGGCAAATATAAAGACAAGGAGAAATGGGCACGAAATAGATCTGTGAGCATTACTTTTTAAAGTAATGCTCACACCCTGTATTCTTATTATGCTACAATATGTAGTACATGCATAAACATCCTACCCAAAACATGGACACCCGGGCAACAAGCCCTAAATACCGTCCAAAGCTACTACCCAAAAAGCAAACAGTCCGTGCAGTACTCAGGTGGATGGATAAACACCACCTTATTTCTTTGATGGTTATAGTGGTAATAGGGGTGCTTATCTGTAGTTTTCTTCCTGATGTTTTTCTCCTCCATGGTGAATCGCTCGGGCCTAGTAATTAAGCAGCCTTTGCTTTCTCAGCCTTACCTTCTTGCCATAGGCACAGGTAATCTACCGCGTGCATAAATGCGATAAGACTATTAACGCGCCGATACTGCCGCTTTGAGACTGCGTGGGCAGTGGCGTGTCGACTTAGCTGGTGCGGAATTGCATCTTCGCTATCTGAGTGGAACTGCAAAAACATTCCCCATAGTCCACCATAGACTATGCCCTGCTCAATCTCCTTTTCCGCATCTATGTTAAAGCGCGTACTATGTCTCCGCGTACCATGACTCATCTTTTGTCCCTTCCCCTGATAGGTGAAGTTTTCAATTAGCATTGTATCAATCAGATTAACAGCCAATGCCTGCGCAGCGGCCGTGTACCCGCCCCGTAGCGCACTAGCAACCTTGACTGCAAATTCCCGCCATTCAGCCAGATCAGGTTGATCAATATCTTCAAGTAACTCGCAATAATGGTCTACAATAGATTCTTGGTGATCGGATAGAATATGTAGACGCGCGAATTTTGACTGTGCACTAAAAATCTGAACGCGTAGTTCTGGTTCCACAACCCAGAGTAGTGCTAGCCCTTCGTCCAGCAACAAACCTTCAAGTAGACTATGATCACAATGTTCCAAGGCAGAGTCAGTCCATTTAGAGGATGACGAGATCGCGTTGCGGTAATCCTCAATATTGAGTCGTTTGAAAAGATTGGCAAGCTGCCGCCTGGTCTCTCTCAAAACATCTGGAACATTAATTTGCTGATTAAAGGCTAGGTCAGTTGCAGGTAACTCTCCCACAAACATACTTGCAAAGTCGATAGCCGGTGTGAAGTATATCCGATCAAACTTGGGAACTGTAGTTGTAGGGACCAGGGGTGGCATATCTATCTTGGCGAGTGCCTTGATGGCTTGTTTCGATGCACTTCCAGCGTCATAAGCTCGCGCAAATCGCGCTGCAAACCCGCCCTATATATAGCTCGGGCATAATTGATGAGGGCATTGCTGCTGTCAGCTGATCACTTAGTTTTTGGCATTAACCCAGCACCCGTTAGTCCCTTGATCATATCTTCCGCGAAGTATTGACCAGGTAACAGCGGGTTTCTCCATGTTTGTGACAGTGCTGACATGTTAGCTATGGCTGGCGTTGCGCTAAAACTACTCGACGCCTGAGCGGCAAGGTCTACCGAGGGACGGATCTGTTCCGCTAGCGACTGGCTTAAGTCTGCAGCGATGTGGTTACCATTAACCACGCTAGCAAGTGGATTATTATGGCGACGCGTCAGCTTAGACAACGAAGGCACCTTTCAAAACGCGAGACAGCCCTGCTATGCAGGGCAGAGAAGGGGGATTCGCTACAAACCTATGGCGCAGACTAGATCAAACACAATTTTTTGGATAAATATGAGTGAGGCTGTGGATAACTTCTACGTCACAAGGCCCCGGTGTTCAGTGACTCGCTCCCTACGCCGCACGTTTCTGGAACTGGCGGAAGTCGTCGCCTAAGAAGGCTTCGATCGTATCGATACGCCGGTTGGCTTGTGCTTCGCGACTATCTTGGACTGCCCGAGTCCGTCAACCTCAGTCTCACGAATACCGCGCTCCAGGAAAAGTTCGCGCTTGATCTCCATCATCTCTCGCTTTAAGCCGCTGATCTGCTCAGTTGTGCTTGCGAAACCAATACCCATACGCCGATCAACATCTTCCAGGTTAACACTGGGGTTATAGGTCGCATCTTGCAAGTTGGCAATATCTTGCTTCATGCTAGCAATGTCTTGTTTCATGCCAGTGATATCTTCTTGCATAGCAGCTTGGTGTTGCTTGAGCTCGACAATATCTTGCCTAACTTCAGCAAACCCCTCCTGCATTTCTGCCTTAAGGTCCGCGACAGAGCTAGTAAGTGATGCCACTGACTCAGTCAGAGTTGTTACCGTTGCCCCGAGTGCGGTAACTGTTTCCGTTAATTAATTGTAGTTGTTGCTTCGATTCCTTGTCCATAGTGGTATATCTCCGCTTTATTAAGTTATATTATTAATCATACACGATTTAGAAGATTGAACCAATCGATGAGGTTACGGAAGACGCAGCTACGACCGCACATAGGAGCACGGTCCTGTGCACGCTGCATGCTCTAGCACCAGGCTCCGACTCATACTCCAGCGTCACTCGTCAAGCAATTGCTTAGCACATCGTGGACGACACCGCAGTGGCCTGCGATGGCGGTAGTGCTACACCGGACGCATGAAGCGCTTTGGCTTTTGTTTTGTTCCGTGCTACTCAGCGTCCTACGCTGGTGCGCCTCACCATTTCTTTTGATAATTTCGGCAATAGTCGCTCTGCGGAACACCAAGCGCCCGTCCAATCTCGGCGTAGCTGACCTGAGCAGTAACGTTCAAGTGCCTCTGGCGCTGCTGCTTGGATAGCCGTTTATGAGGCGCACGTTTTGGCGTTGCCAGGGAACAGGCTCTGCGATAGCTTCACTCGCATCATCACGCGAACGGACTGCTGCCGCAGTTGGATGAGCGGCATAACTTTGTTCATATCAAGATTAGTAA
>BNJS01002086.1_pt1 | contig 19487 bp, 19 predicted proteins | sample 8540461 | NCBI WGS metagenome assembly BNJS01 (sample SAMD00202454, study PRJDB9452) | human saliva metagenome | isolation source: human saliva | place: Japan | reverse complement strand
TCAGTTACGTATTGGCTAGAGCAGGGCAAGGCGCCACGACGTCGAGGACCTCGGGCACCGGCGGGCCCAGATCGTCAAGGAGCCGGAGAAGACCGAGGTCTCCGCGCTCGGGGGCCGTGGCAAGCAGACCCGCCGCACCGACGTCCCCCAGCGGCTCGTCACTGGCACGCGCTCACTCGCGTGCTTCTGGCCACAGGCTGGGACTGACCACCTGGAGGCGAGCATGAGGCCGGTTCCGATCATCGGGGACTCTCGCGTTCATCGGTCACCTGGTGTGGCCTCTCGTCACTGCTCCCTGGCGGCCGCCCGGACGGGGCTGCTCTGTCGTGGCCCGGACGCCGCACGGTCCCGTGACGATGCCGAGCCCGCCGCCCGCCGGAGCGTGGAGGCGCCTGGCCAATATCGTCGCCGTCATCGTGCTGGCGCTGGCGGGGCCGAGCGATCCGCGGCAGCGAGCGACCAGCGTCTCCAACGTGGAGATCTCACATGGTGGTGGACCGCACCGGCCCATGGCCGCGGAGGACTCACTTCAGGCAGGCAAGCCACGACGGCGTCGACCAGTCCGGCCTCCGCCAGGCTCGACGGCGTGCGCGCCGACATGCGGGCCATCGCGAGGCCTCCCCGACCTTCGCGCTTCTCCATCATCGCTCCCGACAAAGCGCGCGGCCCGGGAGCTGCCGCTGATCGCGACACCAACGCCGTCGATCGCCCGGGATCGGCTCCTCTCAAGCAGGAGGTCACAGGCCACGCCAGCGGCTCCTCGCGCTGGAGGTGGCGCTCCCGGTGCTGGGGCGTGCAGGCGCAGGCCCGCCAGTCCGACCCTGGGCGACATCCGCCTTCGTCTACATCTTCTCCGACGGCGAGGCGCCGGCAACGCCGCGGCGCTCCGGCGGTGACCGGACAACGCCGGCATCTCCTGGCGGTCCCTTGGCCGGCCTCGAAAATCGACGGCGGCGCGGTGCTGGGCTACGCTCGACCGGAGGGCGGCAGACGCGCGGTTACGGCGGCTCTCGCCGTCCGACCGGCGAGCACACGTCCGACTACACATCGCCGACGGCGGGCGAGTAGCGCGCGCGTCGAAGATCTCGACGCCGACGAGCACCAGAAGGCGGCCGGGACCTGCCGCCCTACTACCACCGCACCGGCGGCTCTCGATGACCTGACGAGCGAGTTCACCAACCTCGACATCGAGGCCGCTCACCTCCGACGGGCGGGCCAAGACCAACGCCCGCGTTGCCTGGCCTGGCCACTGGGACTCATCGCGCTGGGCTCGCTGCTGTGGGAGATCCTCGACCCTCACGCGTGAGCGCCGACCGTCGCCTGCGACTCCTCATGGGAAGGACGATGACGACGACAGGACACCCCCGGGCGAGGTCCCTCGGGCAGCGGCGGCGAGACGCCTGGCGCTGCCGGACGGCGCACAGAATGCCCTGGGCGCGCCATGGGCAGCCGGTGCCCTCCGGAGCAGGAGAGATCGACTACCTGCAGAACGCGGACCCGAAGGACGACGCCTCCTCCCAGGCAGAGGACCCTATCAGGCGCGAGGCCCGTCTCTCGTTAAGCTTGGCGTCGTCGGCTCCCGGCGATCGGCAGTGCCCAGCGGCCCTGGTGCACCATCCATCTCCCTGTGAGCCTCGGCCTCGATCTTCCTCATCTCCCTGGCTGGAAACGAAGGTGGCGCGGGCGCTATGCCACCGGCAGCCTGGCTGCGCTACCGCATGGTCGCCGCGACCAATCCCCTTGGCTGGAGCAGTGGCGCGTCCACTTCAACCTGGGCACCGGCCAGGCTCGCCGCGAAGGACCGACCTCCGCGGTGACGACCCTCAAACCGGCTCTCAGGGAGGCCCCAAGGCCAAAGGTCGACCCGAGGCAAAGGTGAGAGGCCGGCTCCCCGGAGTGCATGGTGCGCACCAACCTGCGCCCGCGCCACTCAGCCCTGGCGCCCGGGCCCAGGAGGCGGAGCATCTACGGCGGTCGATTGAGCACTCGCGGCTATGGCCGGGCCGATGCCTGCGAGGTGCCGCCCCCGCCGAGCAGAATCCCTCCCGAGGCCCGAACCCTCTGCCACGCCCAGCAGTGACCCGAGGCTCGACTCCTCGCAGCCGAGCAGCGACGGAGTTCGACCCCCTCGCACGCCCAGCAGTGACCCACTCGGGCGCCTCCTCCCAGCCCAGCAGACGACCCGAGGCTCCCGAGCCCCTCGTCGTCGTCGAACACGCCGGGCGAGACCTCCTCCAGCACGAGCGCCAAGCCGACCCCGACCCGGTCGATGACCGGGCCAAGCGACTGCGGGACCGCAACAACGGCAGCCCGGGAACCTCTGAGGAGTCCAGTGGCGGCGAAGGAGGAAAGCTCTGGTGAGCGACTCCGATCACGGGGCGGGCCTCCCGCCTCGTCGTGGCGGCCGCGGTCCTGGACGACCTGGAGCATCCGACCACCCCTGCTGTGCGCGGCCCGCTCCTACCCGCCTGGGCACGCCGGTCAGTTCGAGTGCCCGGGGCAGGGTCGAGTCCGCCGAGAGGCCCGAGCAGGCCCTGGCCCGCGAGCTGGACGAGGAGATCGGTCTGGGTGTCCGCCTGGGGTCCGAGCTCGTCGTCCCCCGACAGCTGGCGGTTGCGGCGCCACCGAACAGCGGTCCCGGCGACGACTGCCCCGGCCTGGCCGGCCATGCACGGCTTCAGGATGCGGGTGTGGCTGGCCGAGGCCGCCCGCCCGGGGAGCGGGGCAGGGCCGGAGGCGACCACCAACGCCTGGACTGGGTGCGCCTGGATCCGCCCGACCAGCTGCGCCGGCTGCCGTGGCTGGAGGCGGACCTGCCGATCATCGACGCGCTCGTGGACGCCCTGAGACGCTGATGGACACCGGGGCGCCGACGGCGGGGCGGAGGCGGGCGGCCTCCCGGGGCCGCGGGCCGAGGACGCCGTGCAGTCCCACGGCTCCGGCCCGTCCCAGTTTCTGACACTTCTATCGTCCGCGTCATCTCGTAAGTTGGGGTTGCCTCATGCCGAAGATTCCTGGGTTCCTCACTGGCCGAGCATCGAGGCGCACGCGCACCGCCCTGTTCGGGCGCTGTCGAGCTCACGAGCCAGCGCAGGCTCGACAGATCACCCTGTCGACGTCGCCAACCACGCGGGCGTGGGCGCCGGCCGTCTGGCAACCACTTCGCGGACAAGGGAGGGACCTCCTCCTGGCCTTCATGGAGCGAGGCCGGCCGCTACGCCGAGGGCTCTCCCGGGCGCTGGCGGTACCCAGGACCCGATCGACCGCCTGCGCATCTACGTGCGCCAGCGAGGCCCTCATCGCCCGAGCACTTCCACTTCCCGACCTCAGGGCCCCTGTCCGCGGTCTCGCTGAACCGCCGGTCGCCTCAAGGCCCACACGGGGCGCTCGTGGCCAGATGCTCTCCTCGATCCTCACCGACGCCATGGACCGAGGGGCTCATCCCGCCCAGGAGCGAGCAGGTCATCCCCCCTCATCCACGCCACCGTCGTGGGCGGGCGCCCGACCCCTCGGATCCGAGCAGCGGCGGGCCTACCTGGAGAGCCTGGACGCCTGCAGTGCTGCGGGCGGTGAGGCCCGCCAGCCCGCCCACGCGGTGCCGAGCCATTGCCCAGCCCCGCGCCACCGAGGCCGGAGGGAGCCCGAGGCCCCCGGTTCGCTTCGTCACAGCGCGGTCGGCTGACGCGTGAGCCAGCGGCCTGCCGTGCACGCGGGCGGGCCTGGCAGACTTCCGCTCGTGAACTTGGGCTGGACTGAGCACCTGGAACGACCTGCTGGCCCCGCGCCTCGAGCGTCGTCGAGCCTGGATCGGCGTGCTGTGGCCGGCGCTGGCGATCCTCACTCGCCTGGCTGGGCCCCGGCCCGTCGCTGAGGACGCACCCCGGTGACGATCGTCCACGAGGCCGGGCACGCCGCCATCGGCACTCATGGTGGGGACGGCGCTTCCTCGAGATTCGTGGTGAGCCGGGACCTGTCCGGGCACGCCGTCACCGCCGGCAAGCCCACCGGCCCCGGCCGATGGCCACCTCCTGGGCCGGCTACGCCCCCGCCGTCCTCGGCAGCCGTCGTCGTGCTCCTGGCCCTCAAGGGCTGGGCGAGCGCGGTCCTGCTGCTGGGTCTGGTCCTCCTGGCGGTCCTGCTGGTCATGTCCCGCTCCGTGCGCACGGTCCTGCTGGTCCTGCTCGTGGCCGCTTTGACCGGTGCCCTGTGGTGGTGGGGCGGGCGGTGGCGCGACGGCGTCGTCGCCGGGACCGGGCTGGCCCTGCTGGTGGGGGCCTGGGACTCCTGCGCGACGTCGCCGCCTCACGCGACCCAGGCCAGGACCACCGCACCCTGGCCCACCTGAGCCGGGTGCCCGCCGGGGTGTGGCTGGCCACCTGGTTCCTCGTGGACGCAGCGGCCACCGGCGTCGTCGTGCTGGCCCTGCGGATCTCCTGTGAGGTGAGGGCGGGGGCTCGGTCGAGCCCGCCGCCCACATGGCCTACGCCTTCCTCCCGGCGACGCGGGGCCCGCAGTGCCCTCCCGCCGTCCCGCCCGACGTCGCTCATCGCGAGCCCACAGGCGCCGTCAGTGGCTGGGGCTCATCCCGCTCCGGGCACTCCGGGATTCCCTCTAGGGAGAACACATGATGCTCACCCGCCAGGACGTTCGCCCTGACCTCTCTGGGGCTGGCCGCCGCGGCCACTCGCCGCCTGCTCGTCGAAGTCGAAGGACGAGGCCACCGAGGAGGGCAAGATGGCGCTCATCGTCCCCGACGCGGGCGAGGCCGCCGCGGGAGGGCGCTGTCCAAGCAGGTGGGCATTCACTAAGGCGACCAAAGGTGAGGTGGATGTCAAGCCCGTCTCCGACGTCTCCCAGGAGGCGCTCGCGGGATCACGGCCGAGCCGAGCATCGACGTCGTCGTCCTCGACCCGGCCCAGTTGTCCAGCTACGCCGGTGCCCTGCACTCCTGGGACAAGGGGCGGCCGCCGTCGAGACGCAAACCCCGCGCTGCTGACCTGTGCCACCCGGCAGGAGAAGATCGCCGCGGCGCCTCGGGACGTCTCCACGCTCGCCCTGTACGTCAACACCTCGCTGTGGTCGGCCGCGGGCTGAGCGACTCGGACTACCCGACCACCTGGAACAGGCTCGACCAGGTGACGCCAGAGCTCACCTCCGGCAGGGGTCGTCGGCCTGACCCTCGATGCCTCCCTACGCGCGCGTGGGCGCCTTCCTCGTCCAGGGCGGTGGGGGACTGACCAGTGCCGACGGCACGAAGGCCACGGCCTCCTCCGAGGGCTCGGTGGCGGGACTGACCCAGGTCAAGCAGCTCCTGTCCTCCGGGTCGGCCGGCTGGGGCGCCGACCTGCCCGCGGATCCGCCGCCGGCGCCTTCGGCCACGGGGCAGGCCGCCATGGTGATCGAGACCGAGGCCCTGACCAAGACCCTGGCGGACACCTACTCGGGCATCTCCTACAAGGTGGTCGAGCTGCCGGCCGGCAGCGGCGGCAAGGGGACCCTGCAGTTCCCCACCTTCTACGGAGTCGTGGAGGCGTCCAAGCACAAGGCCGACGCCATCAAGCTCGTGGAGTACCTCACCGCTGCCGAGCGGCAGGTGGCCCTGGCCGGTGCGGCGGGCACGGTCCCCGCAGGCAAGTCCGCCGGCGAGACCTGGAAGGGCAAGCACGCCGACCAGGCGGCCTTCCTGGCCGGCGTCGAGTACTCCCAGCCCGTGCCCTCCGCCTCCGGCACCTCGGACGTCATCGCCACCTTCGACAACGAGTTGCCCGGGCTGGCCGGAGGTGACCCGGCCGCCATCCTGGGCAGCGCCCAGGTCAACCTGCAGGCCGTCCTGTCCTGACCCCGGCCGGCAGGGCTGGCTGGCGCCGCTGGGGCCACTCCGCGCGGCCGGGGACTTTCTCTTCCGGTCGGGGACATGTCACGCGTGCGGGGACGGGAATCCTGTCCCCGACGGCGTCGACTGTCACCGGCCGGAAGGACACGCACCCGGCCGTACAGAAATGTCCCCGGCCGTGCAGCCCTGTTCTCGACGGCGCTGCCCCGAAAGGCGCAGGTGAAGAACAGGGAGGCGAAAGGCCTCGTCTCCTAGTGCTCGGTCGTGATGATGACTTCGTGGTGAACTGGGAAGCTCACCGATCGGGCAATGAAGCAGTACTCGGCGGCGCGGTCGTGGAGCGTGGCTGCACTTTCAGGATCGTTGCCGGGAGCGATGGTCACTGCGGGGTGAAGGGTGACTGACGTGAATTCCCCGGTACCGCCCGGGTGCTCGGCCATGATGCCGGTAGGGGTATCCGAGTAGGCGGTGACGGTGAGGCCTGCGTCTGCCGCGAAGTGGAGGTACCACAGCATGTGGCACTGTGAGAGCGAGGGCGAGCAGGAGCTGTTCCGGGTTCCACCTGTGAGCGTCCCCTCGGAATGCAGGATCCGCCGATCCGCGGATCACCGGCAGGTCGGCGGTGGTTCCCCGGACATCGTGATCGCGCGAGTAGTCGCGGTATCCGGATGTGCCCGTACCCAGGTTGCCGGTCCACTCCACGCGCACCGAATACTCATGATCTGGCATGTAGAAATTCTAGGGATGAGCCGGTTTGCCGTCCACGGGGTGGCGAGTTGAGTGGGGAGGCCGTGTCAAGGGGTGGTGTCCTCCGGCGGGCCACCCCGCGCGGCCAGGGACATTCTCTTCCGGGCGGGGACATGTTGCGCGTGCGGGGACGGGAATCCTGTCCCCGACGGCGTCGACTGTCCCCGTTCGGACGGACACACCTGGCCGTACAGAAATGTCCCCGACCGTGCGGCCCTGGAACGTGCGGCCCTGTCCCGACGGCGTCAGATGCCCCCAGCCCCACAGGCTGCCACCGAGTCACCTCGGGCGCCGAGCCTGGCCGCGCAACAACGAGGGCCGAACCGTGATGGTCCGGGCCTCGGGCTGGAGCGGGTGACGGGAATCGAACCCGCGCTGTCAGGCTGGGAAGGCTGAAGTTCTACCATTGAACTACACCCGCGTGGCACCAGTGGACGTGCGTGCCAGGTGCGTGCGGAGAGTCTAACGAGACTCCGGCCGTCTACCGCAAATCGGCCTGCGCGGAGAGCCTCTGCAGCCGCGTCGAGCGGCCTTCACCACTACACTCGTCCAACGGATTCCTGACGTCTTCATGAGGTGTGATGAGCGCGAGACGAGTCCTCCAGCCCTCACGGGCCCACTGATCCGACTGGGCTCACGGCGGGCCCTTGGCCGGACGTGCCGGCGCTGCCCGCGGGGCCCGCCCCACGGACTACCCGTCAGGTGGTGCCGCCCTACGGCGGCCTACGCTCCCGGCGCCCAGCCGGTATGACCCGCAAAGGCGCTTCGGGCTAGCCCGGATACAACGCGCCCCTGGCTACAGTGCTCCTCCCGGCTACGGCCCCGTTCCCGCTTACGGTCCTCCCGGCTATCCGAGCAAGTCCAAGGTGGCCGCAGGCATCCTGGCGCTGTTCCTCGGCACCCTCGGGATCCACAACTTCTACCTGGGCTACACGGGCAAGGCTCTCTTCCAGCTCCTGGGCACGCTCTTGAGCTGCGGATCCTGGCTCTTCCGATCGCCATCTGGGCCTTCATCGAGGGCATCCTCATCCTGGTGGCCCGCCCCGGCGAGGCTGCCGTGGTGTGACGCCTCCGGCGTGCCGCTGAGCAGCTGAGGTGCGCTCCGGGCCTCCCGGATCCCCAGGGCCGGAATCCGTGTGACGCCTCCGGGTGGACCTGGCACAATCGGGCCCGTGCTGCTCTCAGACCGCGATATCCGCACCGAGGCTCGACGCCGGACGGGTCGTCCTCAACCCCCTGACCCCGAGATGATTCAGCCGGCCTCCATTGATGTGCGCCTGGACCGTTGGTTCCGTCTCTTCGACAACCACCGCTGCGGTCATCGACCCGGCCGCCGACCAGGAGGGGCTGACCACCTCGTCGACGTCGGGGCCGACGAGCCTTCGTCCTGCACCGCGGGAGTTCGTCCTGGGCGCCACCCTACGAGCGCATCACCCTGCCCGACGACGTCGCCGCCCGTCTGGAGGGCAGAGTCGAGCCTGGGGCGCCTGGGGCTGCTGACCCACTCCACCGCCGGATTCATCGACCCCGGCTTCACTGGTCACGCTCACCCTGGGTTGTCCGACACACCATGCCCATCAAGGCTCTGGCCGGGGATGAAGGTGGGACAGTGACATGCTTCTTCGCCTGTCAGCCCGGCCCAGGCCCCCTACGGCTCAGGCGCCACCGGCTCCCGCGCTACCGGGGCCAGCGCGGACCGACGGCCTCCCGCTCCTGCAGTCCTTCCACCGCACCCGCATCCCGGCACCCCAGCGGCCCCCGCCGACAGCGCCGCTCCATCTCCCAGGGAGGCACCTGCGGCGACTCGACCGACTTCGCGGTCTCCCTGCCCCACCGACACCAGCACCTTCCCGCCGCCTCCATGCTGCCGGTCGGGCTGCTGGACACCAACCACGTCCTGCTCACGGCCGACGACGTCGCCCCCGACGAGGTGGAGGCCCTGGCCCTGTCCCAGGACATCCAGTCCGGCTGGGTGGGGGTCTCCAGCCTCCAGGCTCTTCCCCGGGGTCTCCCTGCTGGGGCCCTGGAAGGTCGACGCCGAGATGCGCGGCCTCCTGGGCGCGCCGGGTGGACCACGCAGGCGGTGATCCTGGACTGCCCCGCATCCCGTGCCCGGCGCCCTGCCAGCCGAGGCTCTCAGCCTGGACCCGCTCTCCGACGCCTTCCCCACGCCCAGCCCACGGGGGCCGAGGCGAGTGGCCCTCACCCGCCTGCGCGCCATCGCCCGACGCCTGGCCGGGGCCCTGCAGCTCATCCCCGGCGGGGATAAGGAGAACCAGTGCTGGTCGAGGCCCAGCCCGGAGGTCTCAGCCTCCCTGACCGTCTACGCCCCGGTGTGGCTCGGCCCGGAGGACCTGGTGGCCGTCACCGCAGCCAGTGGCCCCGAGGTGAGCGCTGCGTTGGGCGGTTCAGCCCCGCGGCGCCGTCGGGCTGGACGCCATCGACCCCGAGCTGGTTTCGGAGAGCCTCGTCAGAGCGCATCGGCGGATGTTTTTCGAGGAGGCCTGGCGCGGCTCGGAGAAGGTCCGCCAGGACACGATGCGTCAGGGAGATCGTCGCCGCCGCCACCGGCAATGTCATTGAGGAGGTGCGTGACGGCTACGCGGTCGTCACTCCGGTCGACCCCGAGCACGAGGGCTGGGGGCGCATCGAGGTGCGATGCCGGCGCCACCGACGGGCTGCCCTACGGCCGTGCGCGGCGAGCCGTGGGCGCGCAGGGGCGGTTCTGTCCCCGACCTGCGCTGGATCCCGCAGGACCAGGCCGACGCCTACGCCGAAGTGGTCTCCCGCTCCCGGCGCCGCGAGCGGCAGACCGCCCGGGACCTGGTCGAGGAGCTCGCCACCGTCCTGGTGACCGCCGTCTCCGGGGTGGCCGTGGACGACGATGGATTCCTCGTCTCCTTGGGTGAGGACGCCGCGGAGCCCTAAGGCGCCTCGCCAGGAGGCGTGGGGCGCTGCGCGGTCCCTTGAGGGCGCCGTCGTCGTGACCTGCTGAGCGAGGGCCGGGTGCCAGTCGATGAGGCGTGGGGCGCCCCGAGCCGTGGGGCTGCGCCCTTGCGGACAGCCCCGGGGCGGGACGTCCCGTGCGATGTGGAGCAGCCGGCCGGGGCGTGGTCGGCTGAATCGGGGACTGCGTTTCCCGCCCAGAACGTACTTCTCCTCCAGACGACTGAGGCCGTACCCCAGTCGTCTGGAGGAGAACTCCTCGTGGGAGAGTAAGTCCCCGATCAGGAACGGAGCGGCGACATCCAGCCCGGTGGCCCTGATCCAGGGCGGGTCGGTCCCTCGGACTCGGGCTCGGGACGGGCTCGCTCAGCGCCGGGCGTGGTGCGCGCCGTGAGACGCTCGATGCCGTTCCTCGCCTTTGCCTCGTCCCAGTGCCAGCCGGTGAACCGGCGAGGCCTCAACGAGGCAGAGCGGACCCAGGCCACTGGCTCCTCGCCCCGCTGAGCCCCCACCGCCAGGTAGTGGCGCAGCGGGCCGGCAGCGAGCGGGCGTCGTCGAGCGCGTTGTGGTGGCGGCCGATCTCAACCCCGGCCACCTCGCAGCAGGTGGTCAGCCGGCGCGATGGCGTCGTCATGAAATGGCGCGCCCACTCCATCGTGCACACCCTCGGCACCCGCGCGCCCCGGTCGAGCGGCCCCGCGTTTCCCCAGCGCCTGGGTGAGGAATCCGACGTCGAAGCGGGCATTGTGGGCCACCACCGCCCTCCGGCCAGGTCGGCCTTGCAGCAGGTCGGCGACCTCATCGAAACCAGGCGCCCCGATGAGAACTCCTCGGCGACAAGACCGTGGATGTGGGTGGGGCCCACGTCCACACCCGCGCCGGGGTCGATGAGCGTGGACCAGCTGCGCTCGACGCCCGGCGGCGTCGGTCGAGTACGAGCGCGACCTCGGGATCGAGGGTCCGTTGTGGGGGACAGACCGGTGGTCTCCAAGTCGACGACAGCGTAGCCGACCCCGGTTGCTTCGGCCGGGCTCCGCGGGTGTGGGGGCGCCGGCCGCCTGGCCGGGGCCGTGAGCAGGGCGCAGCGGGCCGCGGTCGGCGGGTGGGCGATGGTGAAGGGCATCGCCCGATCCTCTCGCGAGCCGGGGAGGTTTCCGCGGAGTTACGGCGCGCCGGGTCGCGGGCCGGGGTGCTCCGGGCCGGCTGTGGGCTGGTCCGGGTGGCTCAGGCGGCTGGCGCTCGCGGCCCGTGCCTACAGTTCGCAGATGGAGGTCGGGGTCGGCCCCGGGCGTAGTGCAGTCGCGAGGGCGCTCGGCCGGCCGCGTCGAGGCCGATCCCAGGTGAGGAGGGCGATGACCATCCCGGATGCCCCTCAGGTGTCGGCCAGCCCTGCCAGGCGCTGGCCGCCTTCCCCTTCCGACCGCCCTCGTCGTGACCGGCGGTCCGCCGCCAGTGACAGCTTGCTCCTCGAGGCCGAGGGGAGGTCGATGAGGTCTTCCCTTCGCCTCGGTGAGCCAAGCCGATCGTTGCCTGGGCGGCCCTGGTCGCCGTCGACCGGGGACTGCTGGACCTGGAGGGCCCACGCCGTTCGCCCGCGCCCGACGGCGCGACCATCGAAACCTGCTGTCCCACTCCTCGGGGATCGCGGCCGAGCTCCGACGAGGCGCACAGCGGCGGGCACGCGCCGCATCTACTCCAACCGCAGCATCGGATCCTGGGGAGCGCCTCGAGGAGCCACCGGCACGCCCCTGGAGACCTGGGTGGGAGACCACCGTGCTCGAGCCCCTGGGGATGGCCAGTGTCCTCATCCCCGGATCCCCCGCCCACTCCGGGAGGGCAGCGCCCGCGACCTGTCCCTGTTCGCCCGCAGGGGTTTGGCCGCGCCCAGGCTCGTCTCGCCCGCGCTCGCGCAGCTCACATCCGCCGGTCCTGCCCGGCCTCGACGGCGTCCTGCCGGTACGGACGACAGACCCCCAACCCCTTCGGGCTGGGGGTGGAGGTGCGCGGAGCCAAGTCCCCGCACTGGACCGGGGCCGGTAACAGCGAGCAGACCTTCGGGCACTTCGGCCAGTCGGGCTCCTTCATCTGGGTGGATCCGGTCGCCGAGCGCCAGGCCGTCTTCCTGGGGGCCGAGCCCTTCGGGGCGGTTCACCGGCGGACCTGGTCCGAGCTCGGCGACCAGATCCTGGCCGTGTAGGCCTTGTAGACCCTGTCGTTCGTGGAGGGCGGGCTCACCGGCGACGGCGGCCTGCCGACCTGTTACTCGGCCTTGACGTTGAGGATGACGCCGATAGTGCTGTCGTCGATCTGCGGCATCTCCTGCTTCTGGTCGAGAGCCCTGAAGGTGATCTTCAGGGCGTTGACGTTCGCGGCCTTGACCTCGAAGGCGTGGGCGTCGTTGAAGGGGACGTCGACTGTCTCGATCTCCTTGCCGTCGGCGAAGATCGCGACCCTCACGATGAGGTCGGAGCTCTGGGAGTCATTGGCCTGGCCGGCGGTGAAGGTGACCTTCTGGAACTTGTTGGCCAGGCGCAGCTCGATCTCGTCGTCGTTCTGCCAGTCGAGCTTGGTGCCGATGCCCATGGTGTTGGTGGTGGAGGCGACGTCGTAGCGCTTCTCCTGCCAGCCACTCGTCACCGGTGGCTTCTGGAAGTCGGAGGGCCTGAGCTCGCGTCCCTTGCTGTTCTCGGGGGTGAGCCCGTTGGTGGAGGCCTCGGCCGAGGCGGAGAGGTCCTCGAGGCGGTGGCTGACGCCATATCGGTGGCACTGTCGGTGGCGGAGGCCGATGCGGTCGGAGATGGAGTGGGAGAGGGTGCGGATGAAGGGGCGGCGGCGCTCGTCTCTGTGGTGGGGGATGCGTCCTGGGAGGCGAAGGGCAGGCTGCCGCAGGCGGCCAGGGACAGGGCGGTGATGGGAAGAAGGGTGGCGGCGATTCGACGCGCGGGGGAGAGTTTCGAGTAGCTCATGGCGCGAGAATAGCGGCGCCGAGATATGAGCTTCGGTGTGATGTCAAAAACCGATATGGGAAGAGCGTGGGCACAGCATATTTCGACCGCTCGAGCAAATAGTATTGATGAGAGGCAGTCGTGCGGAGAGAATCTAGGGGAATCTGTATCTGCGGGCGAATACTTATGCTCTTGAGGGTCTGTTCTCGGGGTTTCCTCGCCGGAGTGGAGAGCGCCTCGTTGGGGAGGCTTTGGTCTCAGGTGCCGGGATTGTCCGGCTGGGCTGTCCGGTTGGTGAACGTATGGTCAGTTCTGCTTGATGGGGAGAGTGGCGTTCTCAAGATCGCGGACTGAGGCAGTCAGCCTGTCAGTACTCACCTGCACCTCCGCCCGGCAGACGATCCGGTGGTCTCTGGACTGGCGGGTCACCCGAATGCTGTGGTCGACAGGGCGTCCGGAGAGTCCTCGTACTTCTTGTTGCAGTCGACCTCCTCGGGTGCATCGTAGAACTCCTCTGAGGCGTGCTCTGCGTCGCAGGAGGTCGCCTGCCCCTGGCGGGAGAAGCACCGGCGGAACTCGCCACCGTCCTTGTATCCGTTGTGGTCGTTGTCGGAGACCCAGAGTCATCGCCAGGCGGGCGTTCAGCATTTCCGACGGCCTCTCGACGACACGCGGTCCTCCGCGTTCTCAGAGCTTGACGTCGAGGCCTGGGGCGAGGAGGTCGACGCCGGGGGTGCCTCCCATGTAGAGGATGAGCGCACTTGCATCGCAGGAAGAGCCGGCCGGCTTGGCGAACACCTCCCGCGAGTGTGGAGAATCGCAGGGTGTTGGGGTGGCGCCGTCGTAGCAGCCCGACGTTGGTGAGTCTGCCTGTGAGGACTCCTCGTCGGCTGTAGCGGAGTGAGTCTCTAGGAGTGGGTGAGGGAGGGCGGCTCGGAGGGCGGGCGATGGAAGGACGTAGGTGAGGACTGCCCTCTGAGACATCGATCAGAGCGTAGGTTTCATTGGTGGCTCCAGGAAGCGTTGCCACCAACGTCAGTGTCATGAGAACAAGACTCAGCACTGCCGTAATGGGCTGCCAGTGGTTGCGTAAAATTCCTAGCCAGCCGGCGGGCTGTCTCTTCTTTTGCTTACTGAGTGGTGTTGGAGGGGCGTTGCTGGATGTACTTCACAATACGTCCGTATTCCTCGTTACTCGAGCCTCATATCGAACATGACGGCAGTGAGCGACTTGGAGCCGTTGTACTTGTGTCCTTCTCGATCTAACGGAATGAGGTCGATCTTGAGTGCGTTGGTGTTAGTGACGTCTATTTCGAAGGGCTTGATCTCATTGAAGGGGATATCGATGAACTGGTCACTCTTTCCGTCCCGGTACACCTCGACTCTGAGGGTGAGGTCGGAGGATTCTGAGTTATTGTCCTGTCCGGCGTTGAAGGTGAGCTTGCGGAACCGGTTCTCCAGTCGGAGTTCAGCCTCGACGCCGTCACTGTCCCTTAAACGTGCGCCAATTCCCTTCTTCTCTTACTAATGGTGGCCACGTTGTAGGATCTTCTATCAGGGAGGCGGGGGGTTGAACAAGTCGCCTCGAGTGAGGTCTCGACCCTGGGTGTTGGTGAGGGTTCCGTCCTCGGCCGGTGAGGTGGAGGGAGTGACGTCGTCGGCGCCGTGCGTGGGTGGCGTCGACGGATCGCTCGCTGTAGGAGTAGCCGTTGTGGAGGGGCTGCTCAGATGTCGGTGTCTCCGTGGGGTATGGGGAGGAGGGGCCTCAGGTTGTGGGGAGCTGTTGGCGGCTGTGTGCTGGGTTCGGAGGTGGCCTGCTTCCCGAGCATGCCGCCAACGTCAGGGCGATCAGGAGGGAGGGTGAGGCGTACGCCGACTGACCAGCCTGGTCGTATATTTCATACGGACATAATATGTCCGACATGTCGAGGTTCAGAGGGTAGTGGAGTTTAATTTCTACACAAATATTTACGGAATAATCTGGCTGGATTCCTGATAGTCTTTCGCCGGCTGGAGTCGCAGGTCTCCAGTGTCGCTGCACCGGCCTCGTGCCCGCCTCCCGGCCGGAGCTCCGGCTGCGGCTCGGCCTCAGCTGACCTCGACGATGACGGGGACGTGGTCGGAGGCGCCCTTGCCCTTGCGCTCGTCGCGGTCGATGGCGGCGTCGGTGACGCGGCCCGCCAGAGCCGGCGAGGCATAGACGAAGTCAATGCGCATCCCCTCGTTCCTCGGGAAGCGCAGGTTCTGGTAGTCCCAGTACGTGTAGTTGGTGACCCGCTCGCGCGTGACCTCACTCATGCCCGCCTCGGCGAAGGCGGCGAGGCCTCGCGCTCCGGCTCCGAGACGTGGGTGGCGCCCTCGAGAGACGCTCATGTCACACGTCCTCGTCTCCGGGGCGCCACGTTCCAGTCATGCACCAGCGCCAGCGGCTGGGTCCGAGTCGGCCTCGAGCCAGGCGGCGACGTCGTCGCGCAGCACCCGCAGCCAGTCGAGCAGTCACGTGTAGTGGTGTGGGTGGGTGAGCTCGCGGCCGTTGGGCACATGCAGGCTCCACAGACGCACCGGCGCCGCATCGAGGCCCGCACCACCGTCGCCCCGAGCGCCCGGGCCTCCACGACGGCGACTCGGCCTCGGCTTGGCCGCCCAGGCAGGCTGGCCCAGGAAGGAGGTGGTGACGTCGTCAGGGCCCAGCGTGAGACGATCGCACCCCGTTCACTGGTTGAGCCCGTGGATGGCCAGGTCGTAGCCGGCGGCCTCGAAGGGGCTCGACCGGGGAAACAGTCAGGGCAGACGCCCAGTCTCTACGCATCGCGGGCATCGGTGTCCTCCGCTCCAGGAGGCGGGACGCGGTCGACGCGGGTGCGGATGGAGTTGACGTTCCAGGTGGCTGGGCGCATGGCGGCAGAGTAGCCGATCTGATTCCCATTGAGCACTCACCAATCGCTCGTAGTCTGCGGCCGTAGGAACAGCACTTGTCACCGGGGCCACAGGCGGTCTCGGCCTGGAAGTCTGCCTGGCGCTCGCAGGCCCGTCGTGACCTCGTCCTCGTGGCGCACCCCGAGCGAGCTGCGGGTGGTGGCCGAGATGCGCCAGTTCGCAGGCGTCCAGGTGGGAACTCTGCAGGCCGGCCTGTCCAAAGCGCGATGAGCGAGCGTGTCGCCGAGCGCCTAGGGAACGAGCAAGCCCGTGGGACTCCTGGTCAACAACGCCGGCTTCGGGCTGGGGCGGCCTTCGTCGGGGAGACCCTGGCCCGCAGGAGGATGCCCTCAACGTCATGGTCGAGCGGTCGTGGTGGCCTCCACGCGGCGGCCCGCGCCATGGGTGGGCGCAGACGCAGCGCCATTCTCAACGTCCCTCCATGACCGCGCACACCGCCATGGGTACCTATGCGGCCCCTGCAGGCCTGGGTGCTGCCGCCACCGAGGGCTGGCCGCCGAAACCGCCGGCACCGGCGTGACCGCCACGGCGCTGTGCCGGGGCTGGTGCACACCGGTTTCCCACGCCGCGGCCGGCATCGGCGGACAATGGAAGGCGCCGCTGTGGTTGGACGCCGAGCGAGTGGCCATCGACGGCTGGCGGCGGTGCGGCGCAGCCAGGTCATCTACGAGCCTGCGCTGCCGCAGTGCGAACGCCGTGCTGCGGCTGGCGCTCGCTGTTCGTGCGCCAGTGTGGTCGGGCCGAGCGCGCTCCGGCCAGGGGCGCGACTGAGGCCGTCGCGCTCGCGCGCGCGCAAAAGTGCTCCTGAATGGCGACTGACTGGGAGCGGTCGCTACGTTGCTCCTCGACCTTCCCAAGGCGCTGACCGGCGCAAGACTTGCGGCGAGGTTGGCGGATATTGGCGGATGCTGCCTCACTAGAGTCGCCAATCGTGACGGGCTGAATCGCCAGAATCAGGGCTGGGCGCCCCGCTGACCAGGGCGCCGTGACCCTGCGACGATCGCGCATATTCCTGTACCTTCCACGGAGACCCCGTTGGCACCGTCGGCGGCGCGCGCTGTGGGCTCAGCCGCGCCCGCCTTCGACCTCGTGGGCGCTGACCTCGCGGTCTGCAATGATCCTGGCCGTCGCCGCGTGGTCCTCAACATCTTCCCTCGGTGGACACCGTGGCCGCCACGCCTCACGTGCGTCGGTTCGGCAAGGCCTCAGGGTGGACTGACAGCGACCGTGGTGCCGTCGTCTCCGCCTGACCTGCCCTTCGCGCGGAGCCCGCTTCTGCGGCGCCGAGGCCTCTGGCGTGGTCACGCTCGACCTTCCCGCTCCACCTTCGGCGCCGACCTGACGGCGCGCCTGGCCGACGAGCCCCGCCCGGCCCGGCTTGCTGTCGCGCGCTGTCAGTAAGAGTCCTCGATGGGTCCGGCGAGGTCGTCTGCACCGAGCGGGTCCCCGGGTCGGCCGGAGCGACGCGACGACGCCGCCGTGGCCGCCCTGTCCTGGCTCAGCTGCTTCCGCTGGCCGCCAGGAGCCCGCCCCGTCCGCACCGCGCGCAGGCAGGGCACACTGTCCTGAGTCCACAGTCTGCCCAGCGCATGGCCCCCGAGGTCCACCACCATCGGACCCGTGAGCGCCAACGGCTCCCACATCACCCGCGCGGGCTCGTCAACCATGTGCGTCCGTCGTCCGCGGCAGGTCACCCTCGCCTCCCGGTCTCGAGCCGCTCCGACGTGGACATGCGCCGCGCCACCACCTCACCATCACGGGCCGCCCCCTCATCCCAGCCACGTCATCTCACACATGCTCGAGGAGGCGTGAGCCTGAGCCTCGCGCTGAGATCGGCACGCCATCGGCTTGCGGCCAGACCATGCCGACCCGTGGCCACCGCCGCCTGCCACCTGCCACGGCCTCATGCGCTGGGCCTGGATTCAGACGCTTTCGTCGTGCACGAGGCCGCTCAAGGCAGCATGCCTGCCAGCGCATCGAGGACCGACGGCTCGTCTGGAAGGCGCCGCGTGGTGGTCCTGAGAGGACACCGCCACCACCGGCAGCTCACCTGGAGGCCGTCAGCGAGGCCCTGCGCGAGCTGGTGCGCCGACGTGCGGGCCGTGGCCGTCATCGTGGACTGGGCCACCGGCGCGCGCGCAGGCGCGTTGAAGGCCGCCCGGCCTCGCCTACTACGCACGCGCTCGGTCTGGCCGGCCTCACGGCCTGCGAGTGGGCACCGACGGCGCCCGCAGCGGTTGGGGCGGCCCCGTCCCACGCCGACCTGCCTGAGGAGTACCTGCACCCGCAGCGACCTCAGCGGTCTCTGTCCGGGCGGAGGAGGACCGGCGCCGATGTCCGTCAGGTGGGCGTCGGCCTGGCCCGGCGGCTGCGAGGCCTGGCCGCCACGCCGACCGCGAGGCTGCTCGCCGACGGCGACCGGCGCTGTGTGTCGTCGGCGAGTACCGAAATACTGGACCATCGCGCGCCCATCCGCGACCGGCCGTACTGTTACCGGCTGCACATCGCCATCGAGAATGTCAGCCAGGACCTCAACATCAGCTCCATCAGTGCACAGTTGCCAGCTTTGCCTTCAGCGTGGCCGGCGTCTACATCATCGGCCGACGCCGCTGGAACAAAGCGCGGCGCCATGCAGTCACGCAATCGCTGGACGTACGCCACAGGCCCGGCGAGTGCGCTCGCCTGGGCGCGGGCCGAGAACTATGAGGTCGTCGCATCGACGCGCGCGGGCCCAGCCCCTGGGGCCGCCGACCTGCGACGCTGCCTCCTGCTCTTCGGCTCGAGGAGCGTCAGCCGAGGCTGAGCGCCGAGCTGCCTCCCGGCTGCTGCGCATCGGTCCGTGCAGCTCCACCCGCTCCATCAACGTGGCGGCCGCCGCGTGACGGCCAGCCGCACACCTGGATCACTCCAGCACGCGAGGCCGGCGCCCGCTGCAGGGCGTCGCGGCCGCTGGGACAGCCTGCCCCGTGGGTGGGGCCAAACGCGCCCTGAGACAGAGGTCATGCTGCCGGACTGCTGCCTGACGCGGCGCCGACCTGGGACCCGCGAGTCCGGTTCCACGTGGCCTCGAATTCGATGGGACAATCGGCCACCACTGCAACTCATACAGACATCAAGGCGCAGAGCCATTTGCAGCAGAGTCACTGCACGCCGACTGTGGCCACGCGCGAGGCCGGCAAGTGCGCCATCCCACGCGATCAGCGTCCCGTCTCATCGGGCTCTGTCACGGCTCAGAGGAAGCGCTATGCCGACGCCGAGTCCGACAGCATCGTCAGATCTCCAACGGTGGTGCCGCCTGCACCAGATTCCGGTTCCTCGCGCCTCGGCCGCGTCAGGGCTCGATCGCCTTCGCCGCCTACGCCCGCGCCGTGGGTGACCTCTACGCATCTACCATTGGTCCTGCACCGACTTGCCCAGGGCTCACGGCCGACGATCCACCCGCTCTGGAATCGGGGCCGAGGCAGGTCACGAACGGTGAGAACATGCCGAGTGTTTCAGCTCCACATGCGGACTGACATCCGCCAGGCTCTCGACGACAGCTGTCCAGGATCTCGCCGTCGGCATCGCTCAAGCGCGCCAAGGCCGCCAGCGTCGTCCTCGAGATCGAGATCGGTGCCGTGGGTGGCGAGAAGACGGCATCAAGGGTGGAGGAGCGCGGCACCTCCACACTCACCGCCGACGCGCCTGCAGAGGCTCGTAGGCCCTCGGCCTGGGTGAGAACAGCCGCTACGTCCATCTCGCTCTGGCCTTCGGTAGCGTGCGCATCCTACAAAGCCCGGCCACGTCAAGGCTCCGCCAGGATCCTCAGCGCGGATCCAGGAGGACGTGGCAAGCCGCCTCAGTGACCACCCTGTCCCTCAAAGGTCGGCGACGACTCGCCAACTTCGAGCACAGTCAGGTGCACGGTGCACCGGCTCCGCCGACGAGGAGATCGCCCACCCGCGGTGCTGCAGCGTCATCTGCAGATGAACGTCGTACGCGACACGCGCCTACACCCACCGGTCGCCGGCTGGATGTACACCAGCACTGCGAGGGTGTCCTCCGGGTCGACGGCGGGTCGGCAGCAAAGCGAGTGCGAC
>BNJS01001202.1_pt1 | contig 19499 bp, 26 predicted proteins | sample 8540461 | NCBI WGS metagenome assembly BNJS01 (sample SAMD00202454, study PRJDB9452) | human saliva metagenome | isolation source: human saliva | place: Japan | reverse complement strand
GGGAGTAAATAGATGCTAATAAAATGGCTAATATATGGAGGGGTGAATATGAAAGATGAAATTTTTAATTTAATATTGCTTTTCTAGTCACATATCACTGAACATATTTGATATAATAACAATAGAGTAATTTTTAATAGGGAGAAACAACAATGAGAGTTTTTAATATATGGTGCAGGAGTAATTGGATGTTTATATGCGACACTGTTTAGTGAAGCAGGGCTTTGATACAACTATATACGCAAGAGGAGGACGATTAGAATCTTTTTAAACAAAATGGATTACTATATTTAAAAAAATAAAAAAATATAAAAAGCAAATGTGAATATTATTAATAAGCTAGAAGATAATGATATTTATGATTTTGTATTTTTTTAACTGTAAAAATCAAACCAAGTTCATACAGCATTAGAGGAGTTGAAAAATAATAATAGTCCAAATATTGTGACAATGTTAAATACATTAGAAAAAAATATAATACGTGGGAAGAAAATATGCAGTAAAGGAAGAATAATACCTGCATTTCCGGGGGCAGGAGGTAGTTTTGAAGGTAATATACTAAATGCGAAACTAACACCTAGTATTATTCAAGCAACTACTTTTGGTGAAATAAATGGAGGTAAGTCAGAAAGATTATTACAGTTAGCAAGTATTTTCAAAAGGTCTTATATACCTTACAAAATAGAAAAAGATATACATGCGTGGCAACTATGTCATTTGGCTATGATAGTTCCGATTGCAGATGCCTATTATGAAGCTGGTGTTCCAGAAAAAGCAGGAGAAGATAGAGAGCTAATGAGGAAAACAGCAATAACGATAAAGAAAAATCTAGATTCTTTACACAAATTAGGAGTAACGCTAACTCCGAAAAAAATGAAAGTGTTACACAGGCTACCAGTACAAATATTGAGTATAGGACTGCGTTTTACATTCCAAAGTGAATTTGGTAATACATTTATGTATCAACACTCAATGAAAGCTTTTAGATGAAATGAGGGAGTTGCACAATCAGTTTTATAGTTATATTGGGGAGTGAAGAAGATAGGAAATAAGGTGAGTAGAAATAAAATAGATTAATAACAAATACTTTGAAGGATAAATAGAGGAGAAAAATTAACGCATCATACAGTTTAGAATCAGTGTCAGAAGAATGGATTGCTATTACAAAAGATGTAAATCAAAAAGTTAGGATATGAACTATATGATAAACTAGATAGAGAAAGTTTAATAGCAGCTTTCTCAACTACATCAAAACAACTATATAAACATACTCTAGAAAAGTCGAAATTTCTAAATGATAGACTAGAAAAAATCAATAGTAGAGCATAGTGATGATATACTACTAGATGTAGTAAAAGCACACGAAAAACTTCGATTCAATGGAAACATATGAACTATACACACTAGCATTCGAAGTAAAATGAAAAAACTAGGATATAGATTATTTAGAGATATCTATTCATACAGCTTAAAATGCGACTTTGAAAAAGTAGCAAAAAGCAGTAGAAACATACAAAAAAAGAAGGTAAAATAACGAAGTTTATGAGGTAGGAAAACCGATATTTTTACCGGCCACAATTATTTCCTGGAAATCATGAGAGTTTATTGATATAATAATATCAACAATAGTTAAAAATAAATAGATCTTTAAAGGAGGCAAAATGACAGAAATTACAGATGTAAAAAAAGTAGAATAATCCAATTATCTCCAGCGATGTTTGAGGAATTTTGTAGTACCTTACTTTATAAAGAAGGTCATCAAAAATATATGAATTTGGTATAAAAAAGCTGGTACTGGTAAGACTAAAACTGGTAATCCAGATACATATTCTAGACAGAATAATGGTAAATATACTTTTGTAGTATTTACAACACAACAAAAATAATATTTATAATAAGTTACATGAAGATATCAGTAAATGTTTTGATTTAGTAAATAAAGATTTACCGATAGAGAAAATTGAAACGATTATTTGTTGCCATACTTCATCGAATTTAAAAAGTTATAGAAGATAATAAATTACATGAGTTTTGTAATAAGAAAGGTGTAAACTTAGAAATTTATGGAATAGATAAGATAGCTAATCGTGTATATAATGACCATCCTGAGTTGATGATATCATTAAACCTCAGTATTAATACTAATCAAATCCTCCCTATTGGTGATTTTGTAAAGTTAAATGATAATAATCTGATGACTGCACCTTTAAATACTGTATTTCATTTTAGAGAAGAAGAATTACAAAAATATTATCAATTCTCTGAAACCAATTCTGTAGTAATTGTTGGAGGAAAAATCTGGTGTTGGGAAAAACAAGATTAGCATTAGAAGCAGCAAGTTTGTATGAGAAAAACAGGAAATTATAAAAATATTTTTGCGTAAAAAAAGTAATAAATTAGAAATTTATAATGATTTAGTATCGACAATAAAAAAAGGTGAGAATTATCTATTTATAGTAGATGATGCTAATGAACTAGAGCAGTTTAATCTTATATTAGAATATGTAAATAAATTTAATGATAATTACCATGTTAAAAATTATTGCGACTGTAAGGGACTATATAAAAACAAGAGGTTATTAATCTAGTTAGAGAATATACAAATCCTATAACTATTGATATTGCTAAATTTACAGATGATGAAATAAAAGAAACTTATAGAAAAATAATTTTGGAATTAGAAAATAATTTATATGTAGAACAGATTATAAGAATTTCTGAAGGTATTCCGAGATTTGCGTATATGGCTGGAAAAATTAGCGAAAGAAAAAACAAAATTTATCTTCTATTTCAGATGCTTCTCAACTGTATGAGAATTACTATGGAAAAACATATGAATAAACTTTTTAGAAACTGACAGAACAGTTCTTATTACAGCAGGAATTTTTAGCTTTTAATAAATCAATCAAATTGCAAGATGTAGAATTTTTTTAAAAAGAGTTTCTAATTGAATTAGGAATGTCAATTTTTGATTTTTAAAAATGCGATTGATAAATTAAATAGAATTGAGTTTATAGATGTAAAAAAAGGAAAAAGTTGCAATTTTTGATGATCAATGTTTGTCAAATTATATTTTTATATTATGTTTTTTTAGATAAAGAGATAATTAAATTATCAGACATAATAGAAGTTTTTTTATATCTATTCTCGTAGTAGAACAATAGAAGCATTAAATACAATTTTAAATATATTTAGATCGAAAAAAACGATAGAATATATAAAAAGAAGAAATATTAAGAGTTTGGAATAAATTTGAAAAAGAAGATTCTCAGTATTATGAATCTTTTGTAAGAGATTTTCATATCTATAAACCTATAATAGGGTTTAAAATTGCAGATGAAATAATAAAAAAATATTGAAGGAAAAGAGTTCAATATTACTGAAATTGATTTTCGATAGAAAAGGTTTTCGCAATAGTGATTCTCCTCTAGAGTATTTAACAGGATATCAAAAATAGTAATGAATTATTAAAGGTTTATCAATTATTAATGAAATATGCTGGTAAAAACAAGTTCGACTTTGATAGAATCTTATAATTGGTTAGAATCGTATTATGGTTTACAGCCTAAAAGGTACTGATAATACTCAGAAAAATAATATGTGAATATTTACTGGAGGATATAAATAACGGTAATAGTAATGCTATGGTTATAGGGTATATGTGGGCGAAGTATTTATTATCTTTATCGTTTGAAAGTATTGTTCCAGGTAAAAAAATAATAGTGTTATAATTCAAAGGTGGAACATAGATTATGATGAATATACTAGTGAGTATCGTAAAAGTTAGTTGGTATATTTTAAATTCATTAATTTCTAAATTAGAATGGAAAGATAAGGTACTTTCTTTCTTAGGGAAATTTGCTGATAAAATATATTTTTAATAATAGTTCAAGTAAAATAGATATTAAAATACTTGAAGAGGATTTAGTGCAAATCGAAAATATTTTTATCACTATGTAAAACTAATAGAATTGGTTATTTAAAGATATTAAGTAAAAATTTTTAAATAGTGTTAAAAAAAGCTAGGTATGAGCTTTAAGGGAGAACTTGAAGAGTACCTTATTGGCAAAGAATGGGAAATTTATTCGTTATTTAGAAATAACAGAAGATTTTTCTGGAATGAATATTCAAGAATATAAAGACTACAGAAAAGAACAAATTACAAGATATTTTTTTGTAGTAAAAAGAATTTAGATGAAAAAGAGTTAATTTCTTTTAGTAGATAATATGTTAGGAGATCCTTTATTAAGAGAAGATTATAATTATATAAATGAAGCCTTTAACATATTTAATTAATGATTTAGATTTCTATGATGATAAAAAGTTGTTTAATGCATTAATTAACTCAAGTGGAAATATAAATATACAACCTAATGTGATATTAGAAAAAAATATTAAATAATTATAACTATAGAGAAATATTAACGGATTTAAAAAAATACAGATGCTAATTTTAAAAATAAATGGATATATTTCTATTTTGACATATTACCTGCTGATTGTGTTGACGTGAGTATGTATGAAGAACTAGTAAATTTTGTGAAATTTGATATAAAAAAATAATAAAAATAAACTACTTCAGAAATTTAAGTATATTAGAAAAAAATTTTTAATAATTAAACCTAATATTTATATAGATATTTCTAAAAATATTACTAGAAAAGTTCTCAGAAAATAAATATGCATCTTGTTCTTATTTGGAAGATCTATTTGATGAAGCTTTTATATACACCTGAAAAAAACTATTGCTATTGTATAACGAAGAAGTAGAGGTTTTATACGATATTTATATTAAGTTGTTAGAAGAAGGGATTACTTTTTGATTATACAGGAGAATTTTTCATTGTATTTATAAAGAATAATGAAGAATTCTTAAAAAAATATAGTAATATTTATATTATGAGAAAAGATAGGAATACTGATGAAGATGGACGAATTGAAAGACTGTGGAAATCAGAAAATTTTTATTGAATATTTTGATTTGATATTTTATAATATGTTGAAAAAGCAATATTAGTTACTATGATAAGGCTAGTTTGGCGTCAGAGTTATTTTCAAATACTAGTGATGAAGAAATAGTTGAAAAAGAATCAATATATATGGTTAGAACACACTATTAACAAGAATGCAAACAAAGAAAAATATAGTGAATATCTTTAATATTATTTGTAGAATTAAGTGAAGACCAAAGAAGATTTGCAATAAAAGTTTTCCTAAATAATAATTACAATTCTGAAACATTTAAGAAACTATCTCTTTTTCCTTGGACAATGTCAGGTTTTTGGTAGTTTTATTCATTTATTTGAAAAAAACGTATAGATTTTTATTCAAACTTTATATCCTTTAATGGAAGGTATAGAGTTTCTCGATCATGATGAATATTTAACTAATATTGAAAGTAATTTAAAAAAAGTGAAATTGATAGAACAGAAACTGATGATTTATATGAGGGAATAATTTAGAGATATGTATCTAAATTTTTGACAAATTTTGTTGAATTATTATCTTATAAAAATGCATATCTGTTAGTTTATGAGAAAATACTATAAAAAAATTCGGTAGAAATGCCGAATTTTTTTAATAACCAATTGTACAAAAATAATGGACAGCTAATATTATATTATTAACTTAATAAACAGTGCTACCAAATACCTTTTTATAATTAATATATGCGTGATTTCGAATATGGTGAAACTATGATAAAAATAATATTAATTATAAAAAGAAGAAATAGTAATTAATAATAGAATGAAAGGATATGTAATGAAAAAAATAATTAGAGAAATTATTATCTCAACATGAAGAATTCCTTGTTGAAGGTGTTTTAAATAAAAAAATAAGCTTTCGGAACTAGCTAGAAAATATGATGCTAAGTTACTTAACTTCTTGATGAAAGAAGAAAAAATAAAAAGCTTACAAAAAGAATCTGCAACTTACGTATCTTACATTTCAAATAAGATAGAAAAATACGGAAAAGAACTGGGACTAGAGAATATTACGCCAGGATATCTTTTTACAGATGATTTAAAAAGTTCTCTCAGGTGCTGTCTTACATAAATCAGTATTTGTATTTCGATTAGCTTATATTTTTAGCTATACAGAGGAAATTAAATATTAAGTTACCGATAATTTTAGACTCACCTAGTGGGAAAGAGGTAGATAGAGAAAATGTATCGAAAAATGATGGAAATATTAAAGAGAGATTTTTCAGATAATCAAATTATTATAGCCTCAATATTTGAATATGACTTTGATAATGTTAATAAAAATTGAGATATTTGATAGGTTATTGGAAGAGATATAATAAAAAATTAGGAAAGTTGTATTTCTGTATTGAGGAATTGTAAGGTAAAAACAAATATATAGCTTTTAGATAATATAGTAAAAAGTTAGTGAAAAATATATTTTTTTAGAGATAAGTTGCTGTTAAAGATAGCACTAAGATAAAGTTAAGAAATTTAAATAAAATATAAAAACAATCCCTTTGGAGATAGGTATATCCTCAAAGGGATTGTTTAGCGATTATATAGGAATTCGTCTTCTTCTGCCAACTCTTCTTCGTGTCTTCATCACCATTTTTCTCATGTTATTCCTCTTCCTCATCTTCATGTAATATGGGGAGTGTATGATTTATCATACTTAGCTAATTTTTTTGTCATAGAGATTAATGATTTTGCTATAAGTAGAAAGAAAAATATACAATATTATTAATACAAAGATTGTTTTCATATTAATATTCGTATTAGTAATTAAAATTGCACTAAAAATTGATATAAGAAATATTGATAAAGAAACAAAAATAGATGGTAAAGTTTTTATCTATTTTATATAACCACCTACATAGTTTATATATAGCGCTCTCTATAACCAATATTAATATTGTTAGTATTAATATTTTTGTAGTAGAAAATATCATTTAGTATTACTATAGGCCAATAGAAAATGTTAAAAAAATACAAGGGTTATCACTATTTTTTTAAACAAAAGGTCTGCAATTTTTTCAAAATTTATAAGAAGTCCTTTTCTGCTTATTAATAATGATATATATGATAATGTACTGGTTTAAGTATTATAGCAATGTATTTTTTGCATAATTATAATAAGACTATAATAAGAGAGTCTAAAATTATATTAACTATATATTTATTATTATCATCTTCTTTCTTTTTATTTTTAACTTTTTTTCGCGATATAATATAATTACTAATTAGATTCGGAGGTCAATTATGAATAAAGTAATAGAAACAATGATGGAACACCGTACAAGAAGAAGTTTTGTAAAAGGGGAAGAACTTCCTAAAGAGTATTTAGAACAAATTATCGCTTGTTCTAAGCAAGGACCAAGTTGGATGAATGGACAACACTACAGTATTATCGTAGCAACAGGGGATACAAAACAAAAGATTGCTGATTTAATTAAAGATAAAGCACCAGGTAATGCGGCTCATATCGAAAGTTCTGCAGCATTTTTGGTATATTGTATTGACTTTAGCAATATTAAGTTATCATTTGATATTGAGGGTGGAGATTTTGATATTTCTAATCAATACGAACCATTGTTAATAGGTTCTATGGATGTTGGTATTGCGATGCAAAATGCTGCTTTGGCTGCTGAGTCTTTAGGATATGGTATAGTCTACTGTGGTGGAGTGCGAGGTTTTGCTAAGGGTATTTCTGAACTTTTAAATATTCCGGAAAATGCATTATTCTTATGTGGACTAAGTATTGGTGTAATAGATGAAGAAAAAAATCTACAGAAAAAAAGTTAAACCAAGATTACCGCATGAAGCTAATGTTGGGTATAATGAGTTTCCAAAAATCAAATGAAGAGGTATTAAAACAATATCGTCAAACTATGATTGACTTTGCAGAAGCTCGTGAGACAAAAAACATGGACTAAGAAATTTGCAGACTTCTATGCACAACCTTCAGGTATAGAAAAAGTAACTAAAGAATTATTAGAAAAAAATGGTTTTGTGAGCAAGAAATAACAACAAGTATCAGTAAAGAGATATTTGACATAAATTATTTTTTTCTATATAATAATAGTAGAGGAAGTCGGAGAGTAATACCGACTCTAAAAAAAGAAAAATACTCTAAAGTTGATGTAGTCGTAGGAGTCGCGACTCTAAAAAATAAAGACTCTTTTTCATATAATAATGGGGATATATTATGGCAAATATAAATAAAAAAACAGCTTATATTTTCATCTGTTAACAGAGGATTATTTTTAATACATATAAAAAAATTTAGATGAATTTCAAGAAGATGTAGCGAGAGGTCATGGAGTTATGATTTTAGATATCAAGAATTTATTGATTGCCATACTACTACGATCGGGAATTTCTGCAAATTTAAGAAATGCTAGGCATATATTTCCTTATGTTACGTATGAAAGGAATGATGGTAGACAGTGTTTAAAAAGCATTAGACTTTAGTAAGCTAACTATCATAGAAAAAACATATAGATTATTTAAGAATTTATCACTTTAGTGATATAGAAGAGAAGAAATTTTATTTAAAAAAATTCAAATCGTATTTTCACAAGGGTAAAAATTATGTTCAAACATATATAAACATTTGTTCTAAGATTGAATTGGAGAAACCAATAACGAAACGAACTTTGCAGTCATATCAATATAGTACGCTTAGAAATTTCCATTCTGAATTGGGTATTTCAATTTCAAAAAGAAAAAAATTTATTAGTCAATTAAGAAAAATCATAGTATTAAGTATCTAATTCTAGATGCTTTTTCTTTTATTTTTAAAAAGATAAATTATATTCTAAAAATTTTTTTCAAAAAACTATTGTCAAAAAAAGGTCAAACATGTTATAATTTATTTAAGGTCAAAAAAAGGTCAAAGAAAATTTGACGTTAAAATACTAATTAGACGGGCATAGACCTACAAAAAGACAAAGGAGATTTACAATGGATATTAATAGTTTTACAAACAGTGTGAAAGAAATCTTAGCGAAATCTTCCGAATTTGCAACTGAGAAAAAAAGTCAAAAATATTACTAGTGAGATGTTTATAAAAGCTGCTCTTACTGGTAGTAATTTATATAGTGATATATTAGGAAGAATAAATATTGATAAAGCTGCATTGCTAGCTGAGTTAGACAATGAAATCAACAAAGTAAGTGGAGTAGAAGGAGATAATATCAATTATGCCAGTTACTTGAGTAACGATTTAAATGCTTTATTAATAGAAGCTAATAAGTATAAAGATAAATATGAAGATAAATTTATTTCTTTGCGAGCATATTGTTCTTGCAAGTTATGTAAAAAAATAGTATAGTGAAAAAAATATGTCGATAAAGTTACTACACTTAAACACGTAACTGAAGTTATCGATGGTATAAGAGGAGGTAAGAAAGTTATGAATGAAAATCCAGAAAACAACTACGAAGTATTAGAAAAATACGGACGTGACTTAGTAGAAGCTGCACGTAGTGGTAAAATCGATCCAGTAATTGGTCGTGATGAAGAAATAAGAAATGTAATTAGAATATTATCTAGAAAAACAAAAAACAACCCAGTATTAATCGGGGAACCTGGTGTAGGTAAAACTGCTATTGTTGAAGCATTAGCTCAACGAATCGTTCGTGGTGACGTACCAGAAAGCTTAAAAGACAAAACAGTATTTGAATTAGACCTTACTAGTTTAGTCGCAGGTGCTAAATATCGTGGTGAATTCGAAGAAAGATTAAAAGCTGTATTAAAAGAAGTTAAAGAACAAGAAGGTAAAATAATCCTATTTATTGACGAAATCCACATGTTAGTTGGTGCAGGTAAAACTGATGGTGCAATGGATGCAGGTAATATCTTAAAACCAATGCTTGCTCGTGGTGAGCTTCACTGTATTGGAGCTACAACTCTTAATGAATATCGTCAATATATCGAAAAAGACTCTGCGTTAGAACGTCGTTTCCAAAAAGTTCTAGTTAAAGAACCAACTGTAGAAGACACAATATCTATCCTACGTGGTCTTAAAGAAAGATTCGAAGTTTATCACGGTGTTAAAATATCCGACCGTGCTATCGTAGAAGCTGCAGAATTATCTAACAGATATATCACTGACAGATTCTTACCAGATAAAGCTATAGACTTAATCGACCAAGCTTGTGCTACTATTAAAACTGAAAACTCATCTAACCCCGCAGAGTTAGATACAATCAATCGTAAAGTAATGCAACTTGAAATCGAAGAAAAAGCTTTAAGTAGCGAAGATGATGAAGTATCACAACGTCGTTTAGAAAAACTTAAAAAGAAGAGCTTGCAAACTTAAAAAGAAGAACAAAATAAACTTCAATTGCAAGTAGATAGTGAAAAAGAAAAAAATTATCTGCGGTAAAAAGATCTTCGTGAAAAAAATCGATAGAGTTAAATTAGAATTAGAACAAGCTCAAAAATAACTATAACTTAGAAAAAAGCTTCAGAATTACAATACTCAACTTTACCAAAATTAAAAACGTGAGTTGGAAGAATTAGAAGAAAAAAATCTAAACATGAAGATTATAAATTACTAAAAACAAGAAGTAACTGAAGATGAAATTGGCTTTATCGTAAGTCAAATGACTGGTATTCCAGTGACAAGATTAGTAGAAACAGAAAAAGAAAAAAACTTCTAACTTAGCTGATACTATTCATGAAAAAAAGTGATAGGTCAAGATGAAGCTGTTGAGAGTGTAACTAATGCGATATTACGTTCTCGTGCTGGTATTGCCGATCCAAATAGACCAATCGGTAGTTTCCTATTCTTAGGACCTACTGGTGTTGGTAAAACAGAACTTGCCAAAGCTTTAGCTCTTAACTTGTTTGATGATGAACGCAATATTGTTCGTATAGACATGAGTGAATATATGGAAAAACATTCAGTTAGTAGATTAATCGGTGCCCTCCAGGATACATCGGTTATGAAGAAGGTGGACAACTTACTGAAAGTGTAAGACGTAATCCATATAGTATTATCTTAATGGACGAAATAGAAAAAGCTCACCCAGATGTATTTAACATCTTATTACAACTATTAGATGAAGGTACTTTAACTGACTCTAAAGGTGTAGTAGTAGACTTCAAAAAAATACAATTATCATTATGACTTCTAACATTGGTTCATTAGAATTATTAGAAGAAGTAAAAGACGGTGTTATTTCTGAAGAAACTCGTAAAAATGTTACTAACCAACTTTACGGATACTTCAAACCAGAAATACTTAACCGTATGGATGATATAATTATCTTTAAAACCATTAACAGAAGATAATATTAAAGGAATTGCTAATAAACTTCTTGATGAATTAGTAAGACGTGTTGCAAGTAGAAATATTGAATTAACATATGATGAAAAAGTTTCTACTTGGGTGGCAACTGCAGGATTTGATATGAAGTTTGGTGCACGTCCGCTTAAACGATTTATTCAAAGTCATATAGAAAACAAACTTTCTGTAGAACTTATCCGTCATGGTATAGAAGACGGAATGGAAGTCAACCTTGATTACCAAGATGATGAATTAAAAATTGAAATAAAAATAGTTTTAAGATAAACCTCGAATTCTTTGGTATATAGTATGAGTAAATCAAAGTGTTCGAGGTTTACTTTTATGGGTTTATAATAATGTTGTATAGAATTCTCTTTTTATTAGATTTGTTTGTAGTATAATTAAATGTAATTGAATTTTGGTTATGTGGAGGAATGTTGATGAAAAATAGCAGTTATGGCTGGAACGCCAATTGATTCGCAACTTGGTGAAGATTTGCTAAAAAAATATGGTTATAAAGATATAGTAAAAAAATACCTATTTCGAAAAAAATCCTGTAGAACAAAACTACGTTTCAAGCCTTAGATGACAGTGAGCGAGAAGATATAATAGTAGAAATTATAAATAAAATAAAAAGAGCAGCAATGTAGTGCAATTTTTGTTTATTGTAATTCTTTGAGTTCTGTTGTCGATTTTGACAGATTAGCTTTTGAAAAACAAAATAAATATTATTACACCGATGCAGATGTATAGAAATTTGGGATTAGAGTATAAATATTTGGCTGTTATGGCTGCGAATTCTCATGGTCTAACTGGTGTAGAAAATAATTTATATTTATCTAATCCAGAGTTAAAAAGTTTTTTTGGCCTGTCGATGTTAGAATTGGTAAAAAGCTATCGAGGAGAAAAAAATAGTCCGCATAAAAATAGTTGCTGATTTTTGATTTTAAAAATCTATTTAATTATTTTGAACAAACAAAAGTAGAAGCTGTAGTTTTAGGTTGCACACATTTCCCATATATAAAAAGAAGAACTGGAAAAATTACAAAATTATCAATAATTGATGTTGGTATTTTTTTATGATAGAAAGCTTAGTAAAGTAAATAGCTAAAAAAACTAACTAGAAGTACATTTTTAGTTAGTTTTTAGCAGTAACTTATAAAAAAAGTTTTTTTCAATTTTTCAAAAAAATATTGCGAGAAAAATGCCAAGCATGATAAAAATTATAGTGTATAGAAAATAAGGGATGTCTTGTATAACAAATAAAACATTAGTTGTCAAAGCAAGATATAGTTAGTTTTAGGAAAGTATGATTTTATATTTATTATAAAACTAAGAAAAAGAGGATAATTTAATGGGATTAGGGACTCTAATTAACGCATTAGGTGTGCTAGCAGGCGGTTTCGTCGGTATGCTTATAGGGCATAGAATATCAAAAAATATGCAAGAAGCTATTATGAAAGCTGCGGCTATTTCGGTTATATTTTTAGGAATAATTGGTGCGTGTGAACATGCTCTTAGAATTAGTGAAAATAAGGTTGTTTCTCAAGGGGCGATGATGTTAGTTGTAAGTTTAACATTAGGTCACTTTGATAGGCGAGCTGCTAAACATTGAGCGCCTTTTTGAAAATTTAGGAATTTATTTAAAAAAAATTACAAATAGCGGTAAAGATAATAGATTTGTAGATTCATTTATTATGGCCTCACTAACCATTTGTATCGGTGCAATGTCTATATTGGGAGCTATTCAAGATGCGCTATTTCATGATTATTCCGTTCTTATGGCAAAAACGGTTTTAGATGGGATAACAATCTTTAATATTTACTGCTGCAAATGGTCGTGGAAGTATTTTCTCTGTAGTTCCGTTAATTATATTCCAAGGAGGAATAACTATTCTTGCGAAGTTTATAGAGCCTATTATGACACCAGCAGCATTAACTAATTTGTCATTAGTTGGTTCAGTTTTTAATATTTTGTGTAGGTGCTAATATTATTTGGAAATTGAAAAATAAGAATAGCTAATATGCTACCAGCAATAATAATAGCGGTAATCTTTTGCATTTCTACCATTCTAAATAATGACTTTAAGATTAAAATATTAATAGCGAAAAATACCTAGAGTGTTAGTTTTTATCTAATACTTTAGGTTTATTTTTTTGTATTTATTAACCATGTTTTAACTTCTTTTAGTATAGTGTAGAGTGTAATGGAAATAAGGAGATGTCTAAAATGAAAAGCATTGAGAAAAATTACTATCTCTGGTGATAGTATTAGCACTTATAGGTGGAGGGGTAACTTATGCTTTAACGCCAAGTGTAGATATAAAAAAATCAGAAAAACTAGAAAATATAAAATCAACAAAAACTATAAATGATTTGAATAGTGAGTTCGCGAGAAATGTTAGTTACAAAAATTCAAAGGCATTAGCGACTGCCAAAATTGATGATGATTTATTGGCATCAATTCTACAAAACTCTGTTGGGAAAGATTCCCAATTACTAGAAGGAAGTTTTAAATTGGTTGGTAATGGAATCGAAGCTAAATTGCCAGTTAAGTTAGGTCTGTGGAATACTCAAATATCTACTAAAATAAGAGTGCTAGGAGCTAATAACAAGGTAGAACTAATTTTAGAAGATGCGAAAATTGGTAAGGTTCCGATACCTGATTTTGCTTTAGAAAAATATTTAAAAGAAGTATTAACTGGGACGGGTGTTAGTATTAGTGGGAATACGATTACTATTAAGTCGCTAGGATTGCCTGTAAAAAGTAGTAGGAATAGAAGTCGTTGGCGGAAAGATAACTGTCACAGCCTCGCTTACTAATTCACAATTATTACAATATAGTAGATAAAATTACCCTCTTTACCTAATATTGTTGTTATTAGGTAAAGAGGGTATGTGTTTAGAAGTAATTCTTATTAAAAAAATATAATGAGTATAAAAAAATATCTAATGGGGATTTATTTAAATTTTTATTGGATACCTACTTATATTTTTAGTTTTAAATTAGTTGTTTTACAATGCTGTAAATGCAGCAGTAAATCCAAAAATTATACCAGGAGTGTTAGCTATAACTAAAGGCCAATCACGTTTTTCTCCTAAGAAACCATAAAGAACCCAAAGAGAACAGTTAATACCTGCAACAAAAAGGTTGAATAAAGTCCCCTTTATGACCATGTAAATTCCCAGATATTTGAGAAATATATGAAATATACATAAGCATTGATGTACATGTTGCAATCCAACCAAGTTTTTAAAAAATTTATTATCCACTAGTTTTGTCTCCTCTTAAAAAGTTATAATTATATATACTAACATATCGTCTATAATAATGCAAGAATAAGTTTTATATATGTTTATATCAATAGGAAATAAACTATTTTCGTAATAATGTAGTTTATAAAAATAATTTTAGGGTACAAAAAATGGTATAACATAAATTATTATTTCTATATTTTTATAGTTATATAAATTATTTTCTGATAATTTTGCTATAAAAATTCACATAAAAACACTTGAAAGTTTATTGCTAATGTAATATAATAAGTCTATCGTGAGTAAAGACAAGGCTAATATGTAGATTATTTAGAGAGAAGCTGGTAGGTGAAAAGCTTCATAAAAGCATAGATAGTTATCACTTTACTTAAAAATAAAATATGACTTAACGAGTGCTCTTAGTAAGAGTTAACAGAGGTGGTACCGTGGACATCGTCCGCCCTCTATAACTTTTACTAGGAGCTTTTTATATTGAAAGGAGAAACAATGGTAGAATTAAAAGATACATTATTAATGCCAAAAACTGATTTTCCAATGCGTGGAAATCTTCCAAATAAAGAACCTAACTTTTTAAAACGTTGGGAAGAGATGGATTTATACAGAAAAGTATTAGAAAAAAATGCGGGGAAACCTACATATGTTCTTCATGATGGACCTCCATATGCAAAATGGGGAACATCCACATCGGACATGCATTAAATAAAAATTTTAAAAGACTTTATCGTTAAATATAAAAACATGAATGGATTTGTTTCTAATTATGTTCCAGGTTGGGATACGCACGGTCTTCCAATCGAGCAAGTATTAGTAAATAATGGGGTAGATAGAAAATCTATGCCAGCTACTAAGTTTAGAAATAAATGTAAAGACTATGCACTTAAACAAGTTGATAAACAACGTGAAGACTTCAAAAAACTTGGAGTTATTGGTGATTGGGATAACCCATATTTAACACTTGACCCGAAATTTGAGGCAGAACAAATCCGTGTATTTGGAAAAATGGTAGACAAAGGATATATCTACAAAGGATTAAAACCGATTTATTGGTCACCATCTTCTGAATCAGCTCTTGCAGAAGCAGAAATTGAATACCGCGATCATACTTCGCCATCTATTTATGTTGCATTTGATTTAGTAAGTGAAGATGGAGTCGTAGAAAAAGGAACTAAGTTTGTTATTTGGACAACTACTCCTTGGACATTACCAGCTAACTTAGGTATTGCGGTTCATCCTGATTTTGAATATCAAGTAGTTAAATATAACGGAGAGAGCTATTTATTAGCAAAAGAGAGAGTAAACTTCTTAGCTGAACAATTTGGTTGGGAAAATTATGAAGAAGGTAAAGTAATTTTTGGTAAAGAACTTGAATATCTTTTATGTCAACACCCATTTTTAGATAGAACATCTACATTAATCTTAGCTGATTATGTAACACTTGACTCAGGGACTGGATTAGTTCATACAGCGCCTGGACACGGGGTTGATGACTATCTTGTTGGTCAAGGGAAATACAAACTTGGAGTATTATCACCAGTTGATAACCAAGGTGTACTTACAGAAGAAGCTGGACAATTTGCTGGTAAATCTGTATTTGATGCAAACAAAGATATTATTGCTTTACTTAGCTGAAACAGGAGCATTATTAAAACAAGAAAATATTACACACTCATACCCACATGACTGGCGTAGTAAAAAGCCAATTATCTTCAGATCGACACCACAATGGTTCTGTTCTGTTGATGCATTCCGTTCTGAATTATTAGAAGCTGTAGATAACACTAAATTCTACAGTGAATGGGGTAAACCAAGATTATATAACATGATTCGTGACCGTGGTGACTGGGTAATCAGTCGTCAACGTGTTTGGGGTGTGCCAATTCCTGTATTCTATGCTGAAAATGGTGAAGCTATCCTTGATAACGAATTAATCGAACATGTAGCGAAAATCTTCGAAGTAGAAGGTTCAAATGTTTGGTTCTACAAAGAAGCTAAAGAATTATTACCTGAAGGGTATACTCATCCAGGAAGTCCAAATGGTGAATTCACTAAAGAAATGGATATCATGGACGTATGGTTTGACTCTGGAACATCTCACCAAGGATGTTGTGCAGTTCGTGATGATTTAACTTACCCAGCTGACCTTTACTTAGAAGGAAGTGACCAATATCGTGGTTGGTTTAACTCTTCGTTAATTACATCAGTAGCAGTTTCTGGTGCTGCTCCTTATAAAGAGTTAGTATCTGCAGGATTTGTTATGGATGGTAATGGTAACAAGATGAGTAAATCTCTAGGTAATGTTATTTCACCTAATGATGTTGGTAAACAATTAGGAGCAGAGATTATTCGTCTATGGTCTGCAAGTGTTGATTATACACAAGACGTTCGTATTTCTAATGATATCTTGAAACAAGTATCAGAAACTTATAGAAAAATCAGAAATACTTATCGTTTCTTATTAGGAAACTTTATTTAACGGAAGTTTTGATAACAGAAAAAGACTTAGTAGAATATGCTGATTTAGAAGAATTAGATAAGTACATGATGATTAAGTTTGAAAAAGTTGTAGCAAATGTTCTTGATTACTATGAAAACTACCAATTCAATAGTATTACTAGTGAACTTACAAACTTCTTCAACGTGGAATTATCTTCATTCTACTTAGACTACGGTAAAGATATTCTTTATATCGAAGGTGAAGATTCACCTAAACGTCGTAGTATGCTGACAGTTCTTTATGCTATCTTAAGCAAGTCTGTTAGATTATTCGCACCAATCTTGTCATTTACTGCAGAAGAAATTTATGACAATATGCCATACGAAGATGCTGAGTCTGTACATTTATTAGACTTCCCTGAGAAAAATGTAATTGAAGATGCTGTATTAGAAGCAAAATGGGACAAACTTTTAGAAGTACGTGATGATGTTAACAAAGCGTTAGAAGAAAGTCGTAATGAAAAAGTTATCGGTAAATCATTAGAAGCTGCTGTGGAAATTTACAGTAACGATAGTGAAGTAGTGGAACTATTGAACTCTGTTGATAACTTACATCAATTATTTATCGTAAGTAGTGTAGAGGTAAAAGAAAATGACGGAGCAACTTATGATTTAGCTACTGTAAAAGTAACAAAAGCCCAAGGACACCGTTGTGAACGTTGTTGGAACATTGTGGAAGAAGTAACTGAAGAAAGTCTTTGTCACAGATGTCACGGTATTTTAAATAAATAATAAATTATATTTTAATGAACTTAGATTGAAATTTCGATCTAAGTTCTTTTTATATTTTTAAAAAGAGTCCAAAAAAATGTACAGATAGTTTGTTATTATTAAATCACAAAACAAAGAGGTGATTTAAAATGGAAAAAGATTATATTACTATTACAGGGACGGAATACTACTTCGGGAATATAGTTTTTAAAGTAGGAGATGTTATTAGTTGTGAAAAAGAATTTGATAACGACTATGATGAAGAAGCGATAAAAGTTATGATAAAAACTTTTGGTAAAGTTGGATATGTAGCTAATTCAAGTCGTACAGTAGCTAAAGGTACGAAAAGTGCAGGAAGAATTTATGATAAAAGTAGGAGATAAGTTCTATGCGAAAGTATGTTTTGTTACTGGTACTTCTGTAATAGTTGAAGTATTAAAAAGAGATGAAAAATAATGACAAAAATAATAGAAAAATTCATAAATAATTGTTATTATATACATAAGTGTATATAAGGAGTAAATTTTATGGAAAAAGGAAAATATCAAAAAATTAAAGTTATTATATTTATTAGAAATATTAAGAGATTATAGTGATGAAAATACTTATTTAAGTGTTAGGGAGTTAACGGATTTACTCTTAAAAAATGAAATAGTTGTAGAGAGGAAAAACGCTATATAAAGATTTAGGAATTATTACAAGACTATGGATTTAATATTGTAGTCGAAAAATGGTAGAGGAACATTTACGCTCTAGTGGAGAGGGAGTTTGAACTTGCAGAGTGAAGATGTTAATAGATGTTATTCAGGCTAGTAAGTTTTTAACTGCTAAAAATCTCGTGATTTAATTATAAAACTTAAGAAATTAGCAAGTAAAAAGCAAGCACAAAAAAATTCAAAGACAGGTATATTCGTTTGAAGAAAATAAATATATTAATGAAAAATATTTATTATAATGTAGATGCAATTCATAATGCGATTGCAGAAAAATAAGCAGATTAATTTTAATTATTGGTAATGGAATTATAAAAAGAGATGATAGACAGGAAAAAAATGGTGAGGTTTATAATGTTAGTCCATTTGCATTAGTGTGGAATGATGAAAAATTATTATATGGTTGCTTATGATAATAAAAAGATTTGATTAAGCATTATCGTGTTGACAAAATGCGTCATGTTGTTATTGATGAAAATGATAGAGTTGGTCATGAAAAATTTTCTAAAAGAAGATATATCTAGTTATTCAAAGAAAATATTCGGTATGTACGGTGGAATTTTGGAAAAAAGTAACTTTAGAGTTTAAAGAATCATTAATTGGGGTTGTTGTCGATAGATTTGGAAAAGATATTATTATTCATAGAAAAAATGATGTTTATCAAACTTCTGTTGAAGTGATGTGTAGTAGGCATTTTCTAGGATGGATTTTTTTCTTTAGGTAGTGATATTGAAGTAATTGCCCCTCAAAATGTAAGGAATTTGTATGCGAAAGAAATAGAAGGTTTACTAAAAACTACAGATAGTACAATAGAGAATTTAACTAAAAAGAACGGTTGTAAAAATTTTAGTGTTGACAGCCCAAGAAGTATATATATTTTGTAATAATTTTTTTAATGGAATTTAGATTATTAGGAGTGATTTTAAAAATTTGATTCTCATATGAATTAAATTTTTTTATAGTTACTCCTATTTTTTTGATAATAAAATTGAAAATATATAAATTCATTTGGTATATTTTAAGGTATTGAAAGTGTACTTAATA
>BNJS01000623.1_pt1 | contig 19577 bp, 39 predicted proteins | sample 8540461 | NCBI WGS metagenome assembly BNJS01 (sample SAMD00202454, study PRJDB9452) | human saliva metagenome | isolation source: human saliva | place: Japan | reverse complement strand
ATTGAATACCTTGTATGCAGATCTGTTGAGTGATATTCTGTTTATAGGGGGTGAGGAGAAGACTATGAAAAAAATCATTTTGCTAATTGTTTGCATCGGTGTGTTAGCGGCGGTTTTTTTCGATTGCTGTTCGTCCAGAGCTCGATGGAAAAAAACCGGATTTTATACGGGAAGTGCTCGCCCAAAAACGATGGATTTGCTTTCAGAGGGCAGCGGCACGACCGGCGGTGCTGCTGCGGTGCAGGAGAATATATTTCGCGTGACCAATAAGCAGGAGTTTATTGCCGCACTCGGGGATCGAAAAACACAGAACCTAGGATTTTGATGATCTATGGAACGATTGACTTCGATACGGATGCGGATGGCAATCGGCTAACGATGACCGATTATATGGCGGAGGGCTATGATTTTCAGCAGTATCTGGAAACGCAGGCATCTCAGAATGCGGCATCGAAAGACCTAAAAGAAGAGCAGGAAATAAAAAGGAAACAATCTCAAAAATCAGGAAAAAGAACATCACGGTTCATGTCCCTGCCAATACGAGCATCATTGGAATTGAAAAATGCGAAATTAAAGGGCGTGGATTTTCGTTCTCGATGCGGACAATATTATCATCCGAAATATCATGTTTGAGCCCCCTTACGATTATTTTTCCCTCGTGGGATCCAAACGACGGGCAGGAAGGCAACTGGAATTCTCAGTATGACAGTATTACCATCAACGGGGGCACGCATATTTGGATTGATCATTGCCATTTCCAGGATGGGACTGAGACAACTGAAACGTATTTTTAATCGTAAATACGAGCATCGAGACGGCTTGGTCGACATTGCAAATCAGGCGGATTACATCACGATATCATACAATGTTTTTGAACGTCATAATAAAGCGATTTTGATCGGGAACAGCGATGCAAAAACGGCGGATGAGGGGAAACTGAATGTGACGCTGCATCATAACTACTTCCATAATTTGGTTCAGCGTGCACCGAGAGTGAGATTTGGCAAGGTTCACGGTATAATAATTACTACCAAACGGACGATGAAAACGGCGCATGCTGTTATGCCTATTCGTTGGGCGTTGGGAAAAAACTCGAAAATATATGCCGAAAATAATGTCGCGGATATCGACGGAAGGACATATCAAGATTTTGTCAAAGTGTTTGGCGGCACGGAGTTTTACCGCGGTCAATAATATCTTCAACGACGAGAAAAATCGATGCATTTAACGAGTATTTATCCCCGGTTGCGTGGACGCCTGAGCGATACATAAAAAATCGACGATGTGAGTGCGGTGAAAGAAAAAGTTTTACAGCATGCGGGCGTGCTAAAAAAATGAAGATTAATTTGTTCCGATTGAATATGATCTGCCCCCCAAAAAGGCCGATCTTCTCATCTAACCTTTGGGGGGCAGGTCATCAAAACTTCGTGCGGCAGCCTCGATTGCCGGCCCATTCTCAGAGCCGGATGCGCTCGATGTGCTCCATATCCACGGTGACGACCGCCATGTCGAAGGCGATCTCGTAGAGGATGAGATCATCGCCGACGGCATCGATGGTCTCCCTGATAGCGCGGGATCTTCGCCGCAAAGAGTGCGGCGAGGTCGTAGACGGTGTGCGTGGACTTTACGGCGCGACCACTCGCTCGGACGTGTTCGTTCGTGTCGTTGTGCGGAACGGTGGTAAATGCGATGTTCGGATTCGCGGCGAGCTCGACGACCTTCTCGTTGTCCTTGAACGTGGCGAAGTAGACGCGGCGTTCTTCGGATGCGTAGTAGAAGTTCACGATGCGTACGTGCGGCAGCCCGTCCGTCGTCGTCGCGAGTGCGATCTCGCGCTGCTCGCGCATGATGCGCCTCGAATTCATCCCTCATGTTCATGTTTTTTTCCCTCAATCCCTACATATCACTCTCTGTCTGTATTCCTCGGACAAAGGCATAGCGCGGTGCACCGCCCCGCATCGGCGGCAGTGATGCAGAGCTCGAACTCCGCTGTGCCGAGCTCGGCGAATGGAATCACGACGATCTGCTCATAGCCGACGATCACGCGCAGATCGTCCATGAGCGGTGTACGCGCGACTTCCTGTAGTCCAGCATGCGCCCTGTCTCCGACCCGCCCCGATAGGTCAGCAGATTCCATGCGGGATAGCCGATAAAGCGCGTCTTGATAAAAAGATTTTCCCCACGGAACACCGTGCCCTCGGGCAGACGGTTCGGATAGTTCGCCTCCGCAGGAACCGCCTCTGTCTCCTCCGCCCAGAGTGCGATGGGCTCGACACGCGTGAGTGCGGGCGCAGAACCTGCACTCACCGTGGGCAGCGCACAACAGAGAAGGGCGAGCACGATGAGGAGTGTGCGAAAAAGCTGCCGCATAAGACCTCCGTTCTTCCATTTGCCTTGTGTGCTTCGCAGTGGCGCAGACACGAGATGATTCTGTGAGGATATTGTAGCACAGAATTCGTCTGCTTTTGCAGATTTTCATGCCTCGATTCCGAGCTCTCGCCGCAGCGCATTCTGCAATGTCTTTGAGAAGTTGATGCTCCGTGCCACGGCAAGATCGTTCATCCATCGCGGGATGGACAGCGTTTTCTACGGATTTGTTGAAATGTGTACGCGCATAGCTCTCTACATCGACGGAGACGAGCGAGACGAAGCGACCACGCTCATCGGAATAGTCTCGCCCTCCTCGTCCTCTGCGGAGAGGTCGACTTGTTCCAGTGGAGTCGGCACGGGAAGCTTCGCATGCTCCGCTTTCATTGTGTGAATATAGCCTGCCAGGCAGTCCGTTGCCATTGCCATTGCATCCTCCAGATTCTCGCCCTCGGTTGCAAGGTGGTTCAGGTCGGGAAAGACAACGCTGTAGCTATCGTCGTTTTTGATGGTAAAAGATGGCGGGATAAATGTGAAGCATTGCAGTTCTCCTTTGCAATATGTGTGCAGCAATTATTTCAGCCCTGCCTGTTTCGGAATCGAGTTCAGTGTTCTCTTGTTTAGATCTTTTGGCTTTGTAGGCGAAAGGGGATTGTGACCTTGCCGGGCTTTGTCGGATGCGTGTATTGGTGGTGTGAGCCTTGAATTTCCTGTAACTGCCAGCCGTCAGAAAGAATGAGCTTTTCTGCATCACGCGGGGTCATTCGCATCCCTCCCTTTGTTCGTATTATACAATAGAATACGTATAAAATAAATACGTGAAAAACACGCCGACATTTCTGCCGGCGTGTTGTCGTATGATATGAAATTATGATGCTTTCTTCCCGCTCAGAACGATTTTTGCTAAAGAGTCCGAGGATGCCGAGGAAGACGAGAAGCCCGAGCATCTCGGCGGTATCGGCGAAGTCCGCGCCAACCATTGCAAGCGGGCTCTCGCCGCCGCCGTTCGAGACGGAGACGACGATGACACCTGCGAGCAGGACACCGACGATGGACTCACCGACGATGAGGCCCGAGGCAAAGAGCGTGCCACGTCTAAGGCCGGCCGCCTCGGCATTCGAGCCGCCGGTCTTCCGCAGGTGGCGGTTGAGGAAGTAGCCGAGGATCGCACCGACGACAAGCGGCGTCTGGATGACGGGCGGGAGGTAGATGCCCATGCCGACGGCAGAGCGGCGGCAGACAGAGATTCTTCGTCGTACGCTTGAGGAAGAGATCAATCGAGGACAAGTACCATGCCCAGACCGATGCCGATATAGATGTACTCCCATGCGAGCTTGCTGGAGAAGATACCCTGCGCGATGGTGGTCATGAGCACCGCCTGTGGTGCTGAGAGTGCCCTGTGCGGGATCCATGCCCGGGCGCGGCAGTGCGCCGGGGAAGCCGTACGCTTCGTAGAGGAGGTTCAGCACGGGGGCGATGACGAGCGCACCGACCACGCAGCCGATGAGGAGTGCCACCTGCTGCCGCCACGGAGTTGCTCCGACGAGCCAGCCCGTTTTGAGATCCTGCATGTTGTCGTTCGAGATACACGCAATCGCTAGGGATAATCGAGGTTGTAAAGATGGCGGTCGCCGTCGCGAACTTCCGCCGCCGGGCATCTCGAAGATGCCGAATGAAGAGCACAGAGCATACATGACGAGGGAGGAGACAATGATGCCGAGAATGCCGATACCCGAGATCGGGCTGGAGGATGTACCGACAAGACCTGCCATGTAGGCGCAGGCGGCGGCGACGAAGAAGCCCATGAGGACGGAGACGCTGACACCGACGATCGTGAAGATCAGCTTTTGGCTCGGCGGAATCTGCTCAGGGGCTCACAAAGATGTAGAAGATCCCAAGCAGCCCAACAACCGTCACGCAAAAGACAAGACCAATGCTCTTCATCGACATGTCGATGTCCATGCGATGCAGACCCTTTTCTCGCCGGCCGTGCGTGCGCCCGCAATGGATTCTTTCACACCGTCGATGACGGGACGAGCGAGTGTGATGAGCGTCCAGATCGCTGCAACGCCCATCGCACCCGCGCCGATGAGGCGCACCTTCTGCTGATAGATCATGCCCGCAAATTTCTGCATTGCCATGCCGTCGGGCAGCACTTCTGTCATGGTGAAGTAGGGGACGAACCCCGCCCATGCGATAGCGATACCCGTCAGCATGGCAAGTCCGCTCGCAATGCCGATGAGGTAGCCCGCACCCACGAGCGCGGTGGAGTAGCCCAGAGGCAGCTGCGTCATGCCGCGTCCGACGTGAAACCACGCCGAGGTGCGCCGCCGAGCACCTGCAGACCGTTCGTGAGGAACGCGATGACGCCCGCGACCGCACTGCCCGCAAGGATTTCCTTCAGCCCGAGTCGGACTTGCTGTCATCCTTCGCGTGACTGCCGACCTTCAGAATCTCTGCGGCAGCAACGCCCCTCGGGGTATGCAAGATCGCTGTGCACGACCATCGCGCGGCGCAGCGGGATCGTGAAGAGTACGCCGAGACAGCCGCCGCACGCCGAGACAACGAGCGTCTGCCAGAACTCGAATCCCCTGCCAGTAGCCGATCGCGAGCATACCGGGGATGATGAAGATGATCGCGGACAGCGTACCTGCTGCCGATGCCTGCGTCTGCACCATGTTGTTCTCGAGGATGTTCGCGTCCTTCGCCATCTTGAGCACCGCCATCGAGATGACCGCCGCCGGGATCGCCGACGAGAACGTCAGACCGACCTTGAGTCCGAGGTAGACATTCGAGGCTGTGAAGATGATCGTGAGGATCGCGCCGAGCAGCATGCCGCGCACGGTGAGCTCGGGGAGCCTCAGCTCGTGCTGCATGAACTCGTTATGCGAATCTTTCATGCGATAACCACCTATCCTTTTTCTAATAAAGTGAAAAAAATAACAGAAATATTATAACATAGAAATACAGAATGTAAACGTCTATATTTGCATGTATACAGAAAACTGATGAAAAAAGCAAACAAAACGTGCAAGTAAATGGAAATCGACTGCTTCAGGGGACACGTCACATCGCACAGACAATAGGAAAGCACTGATAAATTCAGCACTCGCTATCTTGGTGTATCTTTTTCGCCCTCTCTGTGTCGACAAATCCTCCACATAGCTCTTGCTATGCGTCCGGTTTGTCTCCCTTGACAGGACAAAAAATCTGCACCAATCTGACAGACTTCATTTTATCAGCGATTCCAATACAAAACCGCCGACAGGCTTTCTCGTCACCCTGTCGGCGGTCATGAGGAAAATACGGGAAGTGATAGGTAACTCTCTTGCATCCAAACGATCTTCGCTTCGTTCCGCGTCCCCGCTAGCATGAGCTGCGGAACTTTCCTCCAAAACGCTGAGAAACTACCTCGACACGCATCCGAGCCAGACGTCACAACTCCACTTGTGGACAACGCAATTCTCATCTGTTCGGCACATGTCCCTGCGCCCGTCCTCTACGGGCTGCCGCATCCTCCTGCCGCACCTTCGCTCGGCATCTATGCCCATCACGTGCTAGGCTTTGATGCTCTCGTGCGGACACCCTGCGGCCACTCAATGACCCATCGGAATCTCCTCCCAGTCCGTCAGGGAACACCCTGCAATGCGCCCTCCGCTCAGCCAGCGAAGCTGCACCGCCGACTCCTTTCCAACAACCGTCGGTCAACACTGTGGAAACTCCGGAGAACTCTGCCCGTACGCTTACGGATCATACGGGGGCTGCCTGTCCTGAATCAGGCTGCCGATGAATCCTCCTTAACTATCTTTAGTATAGTCAAACTTCAGAAGATTGTCAATACCATTTTGAAAAATCTGTAAAATTTTTGTGACACAGTGCACATGATGGCTCTATGTGTTGCAAAGCGGAATGCAATGCGTCTATACGAAGCGGCAGACGTGATCGACAGCGATGTCGGAGAATCCATACGCCTCTGCTTTTCGTGAGGCGGCCGTTTGCGACCTCGTGAATGCGTGTGAGGAGGCGTTCGCCGCTCGCGGAAATGCTCTCTCGCCGCGCAGGATGCCGCTGAGATCGACATCCATGTTGTCCTCCATCCACGAATACGTGTGCGCGTTTGCTGTAACCTTGAGCACCGGTACGATGGCGTTGCCCGTCGGTGTTCCGCGCCCCGTGGTGAAGACGATGACGTTGCAGCCCGCCGCAACCATCGAAGTAACGGAGGAAATGTCGTAGCCCGCCGTATCCATGACGATCGCGCCGCGTTTCGTCGGTCGTTCGGCCTGCGCCAGAACCTCGACGATCGGGCGCGTGCCTCCCTTGCGGATGCAGCCGAGACTCTTTTCGTCGATGGTGGAGAGACCGCCGTCCTTGTTGCCGGGGGTCGGCTGTCCTGCACGGCAGTCCTGACCTGCCGCTTTCAGATGCGCCTCGTAGTCCTCGCAGACACGGATGATCTGATCGTGGATCTCGGGGGTTGCCGCACGTTTTGCAAGGACATGCTCTCCGCCGATCCACTCAATGGACTCGCTCATCATTGTCGATGCGCCGAGATCGACGAGACGATCGCTCAGTTCGCCGACGGCGGGATTCGAGGCAAGCCCCGAGGTTGCGTCCGAGCCGCCGCACTCGATGCCGAGCAGGAGCTCCGAGATGTCGCAGCGTTCCTTTTTGCTGCATTCCTGCCGCCGACGCCATCTCGCGCGCCGCACGGACGGCCTTTTCGATGGTCTTGAGCGTACCGCCTTCCTCCTGTATGCCGAAGGAGACGACGGGCTTTGAGGTCATCGCCTCGATCTTCTCGCGCAGTTTGCGATGCGGGACCGTCTCGCACCCAAGCCCAATGATGACAACACCGTAGACGTTCGGGTTGCAGGCAAAGCCCGTCAGCACCTTTTTGCGACATCGCCGTATTCGCCGCCACGTCCGAGCAGCCCGTGTTGAACACGATGCTGACCGCGCCGCGCACCTGACTTGCAACGATGCGCGAGGACTCGCTGCCGCACGCGCAGGCGGGCAGGATGAGCACATAGTTGCGGATGCCCGCACGACCATCCTTGCGTTTATATCCCCAGAACTCCATCGTTCTCACCCTTTCTTCCCGATATACTCAGAGGCATAGTCGCGCGGCACGCTGTAGATGTTCTCGTGCGAGACCAATGCACCGCGCGGGATGTCTCTCAGTGCCTCGCCGATCAGTTCTCCGTACTTGAACACATGACCGCCCTTCGGGATTGGCCTGAGGGCGATCTTGTGCCAGATGGGGATTGTCTCCGTGTCTCGACCTCGGCGCACGCCCCGCCGAAGCATGTGACCGGCGTGCCCGGTGCAACCTCGCCCGTGCAGGTCGCAACATTGTCCTTTTCGTCCAACAGAATGGCATTCGCTGTCATGGTGCTCTCCTCCTGTGTGCACAGAACGGGATAAATATTTCTTATCTTGATGATATTATGTTTTGATGTTAAAATCAATTTAACATATTTTTACCTAGAATAAATGGAGTTTAATGATAGAGACTCTTCTGAAGTATATTCAGACGATTAATATGTGTGGCAGCTTTGCCGAGGCTGCAAAAATTCTGCATGTCACGCCGCCCGCCCTAAGCATTGCCGTGCGCAAGGAGGAGGAGCGGATCGATGCCGCTCTTTGATCGCACCGCACGCCCACTGCGCCTGACGCGCGCGGGCGTGTGCTATGCATCTCATATTGAACAGTTGTCCCGCTTGGAGCAGTCCTTTGCGGACGAACTGCAGGATGTGGTGGACTTTCGCCAGGGGACACTGCGCGTGGGTGGGACGCAGTACGTCAATTCATTCCCTGCTGCCGCCTGTGCTTGGACAATTCCTTGTACGGTATCCGGAGGCACGGGTTGAACTGACGGAGGGGAACTCGGATCGGAGCATTGCACTGCTTGCTGAGGGACGACTCGATCTCACGTTCGGTACAGAGGCGGCGCGGGCGGAGGGTATCAATGCAGTGCCCGCCTTTCACGATCAGCTCCTCCTTGCCGTGCCGGAGTGCTTTCCCGTCAATCGCACGCTTGCAGGCTATGCGCTCTCGCACGCAGCAATTGCGGCGAGGGCGTACGGGGAAGGGGATTCTCCCGCCGTGCCGTTGCGCATATTTGCTGATACGCCGATGGTCTTTCTGTCCGAGAAGAACAACCTCTATCGGCGTGCCTGCCGTATTTGCGCTGATGCGGGATTTGTTCCGCAGATCCGCTTGCAGGTGGATCAGTTCGTCACATCCTACCACATCGCACAGAGTGGCATCGGAGCGGTGTTTGTCAGCGATCATCTCATCGCGATGAGCGTACCCGCCCCGATGGTCTACTACCGTATTGCACATGCACAGGTGCGCCGCACGTTCTACGCATTGAGCAGCCGTGTCGCTTCGCACCGCAGGTGGTGCGGACGTTTTTGTGCTTCTTTCAGTCGATGCGTGAGGATTGACAAAACGACGATTTTGTTATACTATAAACATATATTTTTATATGCAATAAAGGAGATGGGGATATGACATATCAACTGTGGAATGTGCTCGATGAGCTGCAGTCCGATGCGTATGAGTGGGTGGATCTGACGCATCCGCTGAATAATGACAGCCCGTTTTTGGGCGGGATTCCCGAGGGCTCTGTGGAGCTCGGCAAGACCTGTTTTGACTGGGGCAATCCGATGCTCGACCGCCTGATCCAGACGTTCAAGTTCCCTGGGCAGTTTGGAACGCACATCGATTTTCCGGGGCATTTTCGTCCGCAATCGTCCGCTCGCCGAGTCCTATGGAGCGCAGCATATGCTCTATCCGCTGTGCGTGATCGACGTGACGGAGCAGGTCGCGCGCGATGTGCACTATGCAGTGACGGTGGCGGATCTCAAGGCGTACGAGGAGACGTACGGGGCGATTCCGGACGGTGCGTTTGTCGCGCTCTATACGGGTGGAGCAGGCATTGGCCGGATATGGATGCGATCTCCGGCACGGCAGAGGACGGCAGTGAGCACTTCCCCGGCTGGTCAATGGATGCACTGAAGTACATCTACGAGACGCGCAATGCAGCGGCGAACGGGCATGAGACGCTGGATACGGACGCCTCGGCCGAGGCGGCAAAGGCGGGCGATCTTGCGCGAGCGCTATCTACTGGAGCAGGGAAAGCTGCAGGTGGAGGTGCTGACAAATCTCGATCGGGTGGCACCTGCGGGTGCGCTTCTCTTCCTCGCGTGGCCGAACATCGAGGGCGCAACGGGGCTGCCCGTGCGCGCACTTGCGATTACGCCGAAGAAGTAAGGAATCGCTGATAAAAATGAAGTCCGTCAGATTGGCATAGATTTTTTTCGTCCGAACAAGGAGGCAAACCGGACGCATAGCAAGGGCTATGTGGAGGATTTGCAGGCGTTGTGCGGGCAAAAAAAGATGCGTCAAGATGGCGCGGCTGAATTTATCGGTAGCTTCCGTCAGCTGATATACAACGACGGAGCAGGCTGCGGTCTGCTCCTTTGTCGTATATGCAGGAAAAATGCGCCCTGTATGTCGAAAATCCCTAACCCATCATATATTTTTAGGAGAGAATAGATTGCACAGCGAATACTTGGATATTGAGAAGAAAAATAGAGAATGGTGAGCGGCTGACACGGGAGGGATGGGCTGCGGCTCTTTGCGTGCCGCGATATTGCGTGGATTGGTGCGCTTGCTGACCGCGTGCGGCAGGAGAAGTGCGGTGACATTGTCTACTACAACGTGAACTGCCATGTGAACCTCACGAATATCTGTCTCGCGCACTGTAAGTTCTGCGCGTTCGGACGTGATGCGGAGGATAAGGGCGCATACGAGATGAGCGTCGAGGAGGCAGTGGCGCACGTCGCGGATGCGATGCGCGACCCGCATCTCGCGGGGCTGCATGTGGTGAGCGGGCTGCATCCGGACTGGACGTTCGAGGATTATCTTATGCGTCTCAAGGCTTTCTGCATGAGGCGTTTCCAACGCTCTATCTGAAGGGTTTACGGGCGTGGAGATCACGCATTTTGCAAAGAGTTCGGGGCTCACGGTGCACGATGTGCTCGTGCGGCTGCGTGCGGCGGGCTGCAGTCGATTGCGGGCGGCGGTGCGGAGATTCTGACCGACCGCGTGCGCGGGGAACTCTGCCCGAACAAGGCGACAGCGGACGAGTGGCTTTGAGACGCACCGTACGGCACATGACGCTCGGCATTAAGACAAATGCATCCATGCTCTACGGGCACATCGAGACGATTGAGGAGCGCGTCGAGCATATGATGCGACTGCGCGATCTCCAAGATGAGACGGGCGGATTCCAGACGTTCATTCCGTTCCCGTTCCTGCCGTCGAATACGGAGCTGGGGCGGACGGTGCGTCAGACGTCGATGTGGGACGATCTCAGGACGATTGCGATCTCGCGGCTGATGCTCGACAACTTCCGCAATATCAAGGCATACTGGGTGATGCTGACCGTGCCCGTGGCGCAGGTCGCGCTCTGCTTTGGTGCGAACGATATCGACGGCACGGTGCACAAGGAGACAATTCTTCACGATGCGGGTGCGAAGAGCCCCGTGCCCTCTCGGAAGATCACATCATCCGCGTCATCCGTGAGATCGGGCGCACGCCCGCTGCGTGTGACTCGAATTTTTAATATCATCGAGACGTATTGAGAGGGAGCGGGTTTGCTGCGGGGCATTCACCGTCAGAGGAGGAGCTATGTCAGCATACGAGGAGCGCATTTTGCGCACGATGGAGGCATTCCGCAGGAACCGCTACGATGTTTCGCGCTTCGCGGAGCGCACAGCGGCGGCGGACTACCTCGCCGCCGAGATTCGCGGCAAGCGCGTCGGCTTCGGCGACTCCGAGACGCTGCGGGCACTTTCGCTCTATGAGCGTCTGAGCGTGCATAACGAGGGTGATCGACCCGCCGCGTGCGGGACACGTCGGCGGTATCGAGGCATTTCGCCGCAGGGCGCGAGGCACTGATGACGGATGTGTTCCTGCTCTCGGCGAACGCCATCACCGAGCAGGGGCAGATCCTCAACATGGACGGTGCGGGCAACCGTGTCGCGGGCTCGCTTTTCGGACATGAAAAGACCTACTTTGTCGTCGGCATCAACAAGCTCGTCCCCGACATTGCGGCGGGGATCGAGCGTATTCACCGCATCGCCGCCCCGCGCAACGCGCACCGCAAGGGCAAGAAAACGCCCTGCGCGAAGCGATGGCACGCGCTGCTATGACTGCGCGGCACTTGAGCGCATCTGCAACGCCCCTCACCATTCACTACAAGAAGATGAGCTACCGCCCGATGGAGCTCGTGCTGATCGAGGAGGAGCTGGGATTATAAAGAAGGGGGACTTTATACGGCAGAAGGAACGATCCGTTTTTTTCAATGGACGCGGATCTCAAGCGAAACATGGAGGAGACCCTGCAGCAAGATGGGGCTGACTATGGCTGATGCGTTCACGATGTTTGCGGTAAAGGTCGTACAAGACCGGCGTATTCCGTTTGAGATTACGGCAGACCCCACTCCATACGATAGCTGACATCAAAAAAGGAGGCGTGCGCCTCCTTTTTCATATGCAGTAAATTCTATTCCTCATCCCTCGGATTCCCATCCTCATCCAATGGAATGTAGACGTACTTCTCCTGCCACGGGTACTGATACGCGAGCGTAACCTGATTGTCGAGTTCAAAATGCACTGTGCTCAGCGTGCCCGTTCCCGCATCATCGACTCGTTTCAGCCAGCGCCTATCGTCGAGGCGCTCCTTCGTGTGCGCAGCCATGCGGGATCGCGCTTCGAGAGCCCCGCCTCGTTCATGTGAAAGACGAGCCGCACGGATGTATCACCTACGGTATAGTTAAAGCTGCAATAGGGCGCGTTTCGCTCGTAGTTCTTCGGATCGGGACGGAAAAGCTGGCGGAAATACGCAAGCCCCGCCTCATTTACCGTCATGCAGGCGATGGCGCGCTGCTTGTCGTACATTTCTCCATCGGCATCAACGCCGTCACGCAGCCCCAGTGTTTCTCCTGATGCGGCCGCTCCTTGCAGCTCTTCGTCAAACGTGGGATCAATCCAGTGGTAGGACATCTGCTCGATGGTTGCACCCTCCTCGATCTCACGTGCAAGCGTCAGAAATTCATGATCGTCCGGCACGAGCGCAAGCCCCTTCTGCACTGCCTCGTGTGCCCCGTCACGGTCGCCGAAGTGTGCGCGGAGTTTGCCGAGCTGCAGATATGTCCACGGATAGTCCGGCTCCTCCTGTGCACCCTTCTGCCATGCGGAGTGCATCGTCCAGTCGTCCGCAGTACATGAGGGCGACGGCGTAGCGGTAGTAGTATGTCCCGCAGCCCTTTTGCATTTACCGCTGCTGCGGGCATCCACTGCGTTGTACGGTAGTAGTACTCGTAGGCATCGATATTGTTGCATGCGTATGCATACCACAGTGCAATATCCAGATCGGCACGCGCCTCCTCGTGCGTGAAATTCCCTTGATGGTTCCGTTCTTGATGTACGATTCCAGATAGTGCAGCATCTTGTAGAAATAGCCCGTCGAGCCGTCGTCCATCGCCTCGAGTTTCCGAACCGCCGCAGGGGAGAGCAGGGAGGCTTTTGCGGCGGCGGGGCTTTCCCTGCTCCGCGCTTTCTCCTCCTCCGTACGATCAAAGAGGCTGACGGAATTTGCGTCCCGTCGGAAGGAGTGGAATACCGCCCACGGCAGATCCGTCTGTTCGAGAAAGCCGTTGGCGGCGTCGAGGACGGCGCGCAGATCCCACGCGAGAAAGTCCAGATAGCCGCAGTCCGTACCCGTCGCTCCGCCAAGGAAAGTCACGACATCCGGCTCCCTTGGTATCCCTCTCGATTGCCGTCATGAGCGCATCGCGAAACGCGAGGGGAGCCTCGAATCCGCGCGCAACGCATCCGTCAGCGGATAGCGAGAAAGCCCGCCGCGATCCCGTCCGCATGGTACATATCCACGAGTGTCGCATCGTTTTCCGTATAGGCGCTGAGGATGGAGGGCAGACGCGTACTGCCCGTGTAGACATCGAACCGCCAGCTCGTATCGGAAATGTCCTGCGGCTCGCGTTCGTAGGCGAGATAGGAGTGCTCCAGATAGTCCTCGGCATCGCTGTCGAGAGAAAGCCCCTGCTTCCTCAAGGGCCTTTGGCAGATCCGTCAGCAGAATCGGCGGATCTTCCCGCGGCGCATCGAGGACATCGAAATCATGGATGAGGGCGGATGGAGGCGATTTCGCCAAGCGCCTGATCGACGATCGTGGAGAGCATCCACCATGTGCGATTCTCGTCCTCCTTCAGGAGAGAAAGGAGTTTTTCGCAGTAGACCATGAGGGCGATCCCTCTCCCTCCTGTGCGAACCAGACGGCGACATCCTTCATCTCGATGCTGTTGTCGCCCGTACGCAGGGCACCAAGAGAGGCGGTGCGCCCGACGCGGATGTCCCAGTGCTCGCGCACGGAGGCGGGGGGCATGGCGTGTGAAATAGACGAGCGGAAAGAGCTTTTGCGCGCACGCCCTCGGGCGTTAGGATCAGCTCGTATTTTTCCCCGCCGCGTCCCATCTCGAAGGCTGCGTCGGAGAGGGCGATGCGCAGAACAGTGTCGCACCGCTCGATGAGCTCCTCGCCGTGATCCGGCCCCTGCATCCATCAGCGCGCGCAGCTCCGTCTCTATGTTCTCGAACGCTGCCCACGCCTCCCTGCACGCGGGTGCGGAACGGGCGCTGAAAGAGCGGCATGGAAAGTCCCTTGTGACAGTATGCAATCATACTCTTGGTATCCGCATCCTCGGGGAGCGCGGCGAGGGCCGCCTCAAAATGTGGGAGGGCGCGGTCCTCGCGGTCGAGGTAGTAGTAGGCGTAGCCCATGCGGAAGTTCCAGAGATGATCGCCCGCGAAATAGTCCGCGTGGGGAGAGAGAGTCCGATTGCCTTTTTCAAAATACGCGCGATCGCCCGCGCCTGCCGTATTGTTGTAGGCGCGCGCAAGCTCACTGTCGAGTTCCGGCGTGCGCTCCTCGCTTGGCAGCGCCTCGATCTCCGCGATAATCTTCTGAAATTCGTTGTTCTCGTGCCAAATTTGGCACTGTTCGAGTAAGGTCATGTATTGCTCCTGTAGCTTAGTCCCACCAGAAATACTCAGATGTTTGACTGCCTCAGATCGCGCGCGAGACGCGTGACACCATGCCGGGTGTGCCCTGCTCGATGATGTCGGCGCAGAACGCGTACCGCTCCTTCGCCAGATCCAAGGAGCGCCCTGCGGCTCTATGGGCGCGAGAACGCTGTATTCGAGCGTGTCGAGGTGAGGACGGCGGGCACCGCGCCGTGCCGTTCGTGCCAGTATTTCGACACCGCCATCAGCGCGGCGGTGTCGGGGCAGTCGTTCCACCCGCCGAACGGCAGATATGCAAACACCATCCACGGATAGTTTCACGGGAATCTTGGCGAGAATCATCGGCTGCGTTTTTCTGCATCTCGTAGTCCCAGTAGCTGATAAAGTGGTCGGTCTCACGGAAATCCTCTCCTCCACATCGTCCGGCGCCTCCTCGGCTCAGTTCAAAATGTTCGCCGAGCCGCTCCATCAGTATCGCCTTACCGTCCGGCAGAGGCTGTGCAAGCATTTTTTCGCGGTACTTTTCCACGGCATCGGCATCGAAATCATAGTCCTTGAACGCGCCCTTTTCCGTCTCTCTGCGTTCATCGTCAGAATCTCCCACAGGGTATCGCTCGGGACGATGAGCAGGGGGACATAGCCGTCGTGCACACTGCGGCGTACGGCATAGCATACGCCGCCATAATCGGATCGTCGTCCGCCATCGGCGGGAAGTACATCAGGAGCAGTCTGCCCTGCCGCAGTTCAGGTACTGCATGATTGCGACAGCGACGTCGCTTGGCGCCTCATCTTCGTTTTCCTTCCGCTCGGCGCTGTTCCGCTTCCACGCCTCCCACCGCTGTGCGATGGTCGCCGCCATTGCTGCATAGTAGTCCTCATCGAACGGGACGAACAGATATGCCTCGTCGTCGAACCTCCGAGAAGTACTGCTCCGCACCGAAGTACGCTAAGGCATGATTGTCGATGTCCGAGGGAAAGGAGGGGGCCCTCGCCGTCGTAGTAATACTCGTGCGAACGCCGTGCCCTCCTCGCCAAAGAAACCGCGCATCAGAATACCGTGCAGGTCGTCGCGGATAAAGGGGCGCAGGTCGGTATCTGCCGGATGCTCCCGCACAGCGCGGACGGTCGCCGCATACTGGCGGATCGAACCAATCCGCCATCAGCTCGTGCTCGATGCACCAGCGCAGATAGATCGCGAGGTGGTTGTACGCCGTGATCTCGTCCACGGGCAGCTTCTTTTCGCGCAGGCTGTCGAGGTGCCACCGCGCATTGTCCATTACGAGATCGGTGAAGTCCTCGGGCGCGAGTGCGCTGCGCCTCTCCGGATCAATGACGAAGCTCACACGACGCTCGTCAAAGAGGTTCAGCAGCTCTTTTGCACTGCGGTCGAACTTGTAGTTGAGTTCATCCCGGTAGAGCGGGATGATCTGATAGAAATTGACCTCATCGCCGTTTGGGAGGGGGCAGACGGTGTCTCCTCCGCCTTTGATCTGCGCGCTGACGATCAGGGCAGCGGTCAGCTTGGTGTTCTCGGCATAGCAGCGAGCCCCTATTATCAACGGTATGCCCCCAGCAAAGCCATGTATCGTCCTCGATCGGCAGACGTGCGAGGTTCTTCAGCAGGCGGATCGGCCAGTAGTGCACTTCGTCGTCCTCGTGGATCTTCCAGTCGGGCGGCAGGGCGATCGCGAGTTCCGCGCGTTCGAGCTTGTATTCGGCGAGCTCTTTTGGCACGTTCATGCGGTGTGCGCCCATCCCGAGGGTGACGAGCATATAGTAGTTGCGTTCCTCGGTCGGATCGACAATGCAGATGTCCAGATGGATGTCCGGCGAGACAATCTCATGAAAGACGTTCGCATACGTGCCGAAGTTCGTCTCAATGTAACTTTCGACGGCATCCAGTTCTTCCTCGGTATAGACCCTCTGTGGGCATTGGGGGTTTCTTTTTATATGCAGAGTCATTTCTGCCAATTTTTCATCGTGTTCTCCTTTATGACTGAGGAGCAGGCTCTCCAACATCGTTTCCAGAAGGCTTGTCGGTGTGATGACGAATCCCTCCGCCGTGATTTTTCATTGAAGAAATCAACGGAGCGGTCGTGGTCAAGGAAGTGATTCCGTGTCAGGTATTGCTCGACATCGTCGAGGGTAAAGGCACACCCCTGAGCGCCGTGTCGGTGAAGGAGTTGGCGTAATGGATGCTTTTCATCATGCGCTTCAGCTTTGTCGCCGGGTAGGCATTGCATAGTGCCTGTCGGAGCGCTGTCGCCATTTGTGCGGGTGAGGCATCCTCTGTGACCGGCATGGATGGGAGGATGCGCTCACGGCAAAGGTGCGCGTACAGTGTGCGGAACTTTTCTGCAAGTACGGTATCATCATGGTCGGTCATGGCTGCGCCTCACGTCTGCTGGTGCTGCATGGAGACAATCTGACAGTCGGGGCAGAACTCGATGTAGAGCGTGCCCTCCATATAGTCCGTCAGTGCATCCCAATGAATCTGCATGAGATACTTCATCGGCTGCCCGCAGTCGGGGCAGGTCGTGATTCCCCAGTCCCTGCCACCAGAGCGCAAAGCCGCCGAGCGTGCAGACATCCTCGAAGCGTGCGCCGCAGAACAGAGGAACAGGCGTCTCGCCGAGGATGAGATCGTTTTCAAAAATCCTGACAAGCTCCTCTTCGATATACATGGTATCGCCCGCATCCTCGCAGGAAAGCACCTCGCTGCCGCCGTCGAGCGCATAGCGGCTCAGCCTCGGTCCCTCATACGAAACGCAGTTTGGGCAGCAGGTCGCTGTGAGGATGCTGTCGATGCCGAGGAAGTGCAGACGCGCATCCCGTCCGTCGAGGACGAGCATATCCGCCATGCGGCTGCCGCAGTGCGGGCAGTTCTCCTCCCGTGGTCGGGCAATGCGGACGGGCGAGCGGCGGAGCTCTTCCTCCGATGCGGCGTGCACCAGCGTATAGCAGGTGTCGAAATTCAGCGTGCGCCGTTGCCCCTCGCGGTCGAATGTCCAGCCGCCGCACTGCGCATAGACAGAGGGGTTGACGTGCAGCTTCCCGCGCCACGGGCGCGGATTGCGTTCGAGCGCAAGGAGTGCCGCAAGGGATTGGTCGTCTCCCTGCATACCGAGGCACATCATAAGCTCGTTCGCCCTCATGTGCGGCATCCGTCTCCATCAGTGCTGCGATCAGTCCGTCCCGCACGTCCGTCGGTGCATGATAGTAGAGTGCCGAGGGCCAGAAGGAACGTGCCGCGAGTGCCGCGCGGGATCTCCGGCGCGAGCCGTCCGCGACAGCAGAGCAGATACCAGAAGTCATCGGGAACATCCTCGATCTGCGCGATGATCTCCTGCTCCTTTGCCGAGACCTCCTCGGGCGTCCATGCGAGTGCCGCACGGCGATTCGCCGCCGTCCTGCAGCGCCAGCAGAGTCCCTTGTAGCCGAGCTCAGTGCCGCAGTCGGGGCATTGGTAGGGCAGCGTCATGATCGGCTCCTTTCCGTGATTCCTGTTGTGGGAATATTCATCTGTTTTATGATAGTATAGATGTATTGCGGCTTCAATAGGGTCTTTTGGGTAAGATTGACCATCAAGAACCGTCTTGACATGGATCAAGGCAGTCCTCCCCTACAGATATCTGTATTGCTTCCGCTTCGCCAAAGGAGCAGGAAGGTGAGCGATGCGCCGAGGATATCTGCGGCAGGCGTTGCCATAAAGACGCCGTCCACACCGAAGATGCGGGGCAGAAGGAGCAGGAAACCGAGCAGACAGATGAGCGTGTCCCAGACGGAGAGCAGGGCGGAGGTGCGCCCGTCGCCGAGCGCGGTGAAGAACGATGCGCCGTACATGCTGAACCCGAGGAAGAGGAAGGCGATCGCATGGATGCGGAAGCCGTGCACGGTGAGGTCATAGACGCGTGTGCCCTCGGCAGCGAAGATGCCCGTAATCGGCGCGGCGATGAGGATGCTGACCGCGGTGGTAAAGAGAGAGAACGCGGCAATGAGTGTGAGACTGCGGCGCAGGATTTCACGCAGGGCGTGTGTGTCGTGTTTGCCGTAGTTGAAGCTCGCCAGAGGTGCGATGCCTTCGGCGTAGCCCATGCTAGATGCCCGTGAGCAGCCCGGAGATGTACTCGGAGATGGCGATTGCCGCCACGCCGTCCGCGCCCGCCAGATGCATCATCGTGTTGTTCATGACGATCGCGATGAGGCTCATCGAGAGCTGCATCACCATCTCACTTGAGCCGTTGCCCATCGCGGAGAGGACGGAGCGCAGCCGCCAGACGGGACGGACGAAGCGGAGCGTGCCGTGCCGATGGATGGCGAAGTAGTAAAGCCCCACGAATGCGGGAGATGGAGTAGCCCGTTGCTGTGGCGATGGATGCTCCCTCCAGCCCCCAGCCGAGGACAAAGAGGAGGATGTAGTCGAGCACCATGTTGACGATGCCGCCGACGAACGAGGAGAGCATCGCGAGACGCGGCTGTCCCGCCGCAACGAGGAAGATGTCGAGGATCAGCCCCGCCATCGTGAGCGGTGTCGAGACGAAGAGAGGAACGGCGTACACTTCGCAGAGCGGATAGAGGGCATCGTCCGCACCGAAGAAATAGAGGATCGGGCGCAGGAAGGTCATGCCGAGCACGGCAATCATCGTGCTGAGAATGACGCAGACGAGGACGAGCAGGGAGAAATTTTCGCGTGCATGGCGATTTTTCGCCCGCGCCGAGCTGCGCTGTAACGAGCGCACTCCCGCCCGTGCCGAGCATGGTTGCAGCACAATCGTGAGCGGGATGAACGGCATGACGATGTTGATCGCCGACAGTCCGTCCGTTCCGACGGCGTGCGCCACAAAGAAGCCGTCGACGATGAAGTTCACATTCATAAAGAGCTGCGACACAATCATCGGCACGGCGAACGCGAGCAGTGTGCGGTAGGTGATGGGCTGGGACAGCTGCGGCATTTCGTCTCCTCCTTTGGTAGTTCTGCTATCCCAGCATAAAGCGGAACAGACGCGCAAGTGGAGAATTTGCAAAAATCCCGCCGCATTTGGTACACTTGCGGGAGTGCTATTAAGGAGAGTATCGCACATGAGTGATCGAAAGA